>Ga0316202_10000474_pt1 | contig 44048 bp, 50 predicted proteins | sample 3monrhotite_MG_FD_204934 | JGI IMG/M metagenome (GOLD analysis project Ga0316202, IMG submission 204934) | Microbial mat bacterial communities from mineral coupon in-situ incubated in ocean water Damariscotta River, Maine, United States -... | ecosystem: Environmental > Aquatic > Marine >...
AACAGCACGTTCAGGTGTTGGGATATATGAATCAACTGCATCCATCAATTTATGGATAGCTTGCGAGCCGATTTCAGAAGTATCGCCTTCCAATGCTTTAAGTGCAGAACCGATAATAACTGGCGTGTCATCACCTGGGAAATCGTAAGACTCTAGAAGTTCGCGAACTTCCATTTCCACCAATTCCAACAACTCTTCATCATCAACCATATCTGCTTTGTTCAAGAAAACTACCAAGTGAGGAACGTTTACCTGACGAGCAAGAAGCACATGTTCACGTGTCTGTGGCATTGGACCATCAGCAGCAGAAACAACCAAAATACCACCGTCCATCTGTGCAGCACCGGTAATCATGTTTTTTACGTAATCGGCATGGCCTGGGCAATCAACGTGAGCATAATGACGCGCTTCAGTTTCATACTCAACGTGAGCTGTCGCAATAGTAATACCGCGCTCGCGCTCTTCTGGAGCACCATCAATGTCAGCGTAATCTTTAAACTCAGCTCCGCCTGATTCAGCCAAAACCTTAGTAATTGCTGCAGTCAACGTTGTCTTACCATGATCTACATGACCAATGGTGCCAATGTTCACATGCGGCTTGGTACGTTCAAACTTTTCCTTTGCCATTTCTTACTCCTTAACCCTTAACGCTTGCCACGATTTCTTCGGCAATGTTCTTAGGCACTTCTTCATAATGTTTAAATTGCATTGAGTATGTAGCGCGGCCTTGAGACATAGAACGCAACGTTGTTGAATAACCAAACATTTCAGACAACGGAACTTCAGCCTTAATCTCTTTCACCATGCCACGGTCACCCATACCCATGATTTTACCACGACGACGATTCAAATCGCCAACCACATCACCCATATAATCTTCAGGTGTAGTAACTTCAACATCCATCATTGGCTCAAGCAAAACTGGCGTAGCTTGCTTACAACCTGCGCGGAAACCCATAGAGCCAGCAACTTTAAATGCCATTTCATTTGAATCCACATCATGGTAAGAGCCATCAACAACAGTTACACGCACATCCACCATTGGGAAGCCTGCAACCACACCGTTGGCCATAGCTTCTTCAGCACCTTTACCTACAGACGGGATGTATTCGCGAGGAATGGAACCACCTGAAATCTTATCAATAAATTCAAATCCGCCGCCAACTTCCATCGGCTCAATTTCAAGCCAGCAATGACCATATTGACCACGACCACCTGACTGACGAACAAACTTACCTTCAGACTTAGCCTTACCACGAATAGTTTCACGATATGCCACTTGAGGCTTACCAATATTTGCTTCAACTTTGAATTCGCGGGACATACGGTCTACTAGAATTTCTAAGTGCAACTCGCCCATACCAGAAATAATAGTCTGACCAGTTTCTTCATCTGTTGCAACGCGGAAAGAAGGATCTTCTGCTGCCAAACGACCCAAAGCAATACCCATTTTTTCTTGGTCAGCTTTAGTCTTAGGCTCAATTGCCACAGAAATAACTGGCTCAGGGAATTCCATGCGCTCCAAAATAATTGGATCACTATCCACACATAATGTATCACCAGTTGTTGTAGACTTAAGACCAACCGCAGCGGCAATGTCGCCAGCACGAACTTCTTTAAGGTCACTACGTTCATTTGCATGCATCTGCAAGATACGACCAATACGCTCTTTACGACCCTTGGTTGTATTAATAACATAAGAACCAGATTCCAACACGCCAGAATACACACGGAAGAATGTCAAGTTGCCCACAAACGGGTCATTCATCACTTTAAACGCCAATGCTGCAAACGGCTCATCATCCGAGCTCTTACGCTCATCTTCAGCATCAGTGTCCGGATGAACGCCTGTAATAGCAGGCACATCAATCGGCGCAGGCATATAATCAACAACTGCATCCAAAAGCGTTTGCACACCTTTATTCTTAAAAGCAGTACCAGCAAGAACAGGAATCACTTTAATCTCTAGAACAGACTGACGAATACAAGCTTTCAACTGCTCTTCAGTAATTGTCTCGCCTTCAAGGTAAGCCATCATCAAATCTTCATCAATCTCAAGAACCGCATCCATCAAAGCTTCACGTTTCTCTTCTGCCAGCTCTTGCAAATCAGCAGGAATCTCTTCAACAGTATAATCAGCACCCATAGCTTCATCTTTCCAGACGATTGCCTTCATGGAAACCAAATCAATAACGCCCTTAAAATCCTCTTCTGCGCCGATCGGCACATTAAGAGCAACCGCATTATGACCCAAACGCTCACGAATTTCTTCAACAACGTTGAAAAAGTCAGCACCTGTGCGATCCATCTTATTAACAAATGCTACGCGGGGAACCTTATATTTATCAGCTTGACGCCAAACAGTTTCAGACTGCGGCTGAACACCGCCAACTGCACAGAAAACACCCACAGCAGAATCAAGAACGCGCAAAGAGCGCTCCACTTCAATCGTGAAATCCACATGGCCAGGGGTATCAATAATATTAATGGTGTTATCCTTCCACGAACAAGTTGTTGCCGCAGAAGTGATGGTAATGCCACGCTCTTGCTCTTGTTCCATCCAGTCCATGGTGGCCGCGCCATCATGCACTTCGCCAATCTTATGGGAAACACCAGTATAGAACAGGATACGTTCTGTTGTTGTCGTCTTACCTGCATCGATGTGAGCCATAATGCCAATGTTACGCACATGCTCAAGTGGGGTCTTTCTAGCCACGATCAACTACTCCTATTCTACCTAATCTATTTAGAACAATCTAAAAACATCAAACCTTAAAACTTTACTGCCTACCAGCGGAAGTGAGAAAATGCCTTGTTTGCTTCCGCCATACGGTGTGTGTCTTCACGCTTCTTAAATGCTCCGCCGCGTTCATTTACAGCATCAATCATTTCATTACCCAAGCGATCCGCCATAGTGTGCTCAGAGCGATTGCGTGCATGCTCAATCAACCAGCGCACTGCCAACGATGCCTGACGACGATCACTTACTTCGATCGGCACTTGATATGTCGCGCCACCTACACGGCGAGATTTCACTTCAACAGAAGGACGAATTACTTCCAAAACACGATGCAATACAACCAATGGCTGCTCACCCGTTTTTTCAGCTGCAATATCCATAGCTTTATACACAATTGCTTCAGCTTTGGCTTTCTTGCCGCCCAACATAATTCTATTTACAACAGTCGATACCTTAGCATCACCAAACTTAGCATCTGGTGTAATGGGACGACGTGGCGCAGGACCTTTACGTGGCATAACTCAATTCCTCTCTTACTTCGGTTTCTTGGCGCCATACTTCGAGCGAGCCTGTTTACGACCCTCAACGCCCGTAGTATCCAAAACACCACGTAATACATGATAACGAACACCTGGCAAATCCTTCACACGGCCGCCACGAATCAACACAACACTATGCTCTTGCAGCTTGTGACCCTCACCTGGAATATAAGCAGTCACTTCATGACCGTTAGTCAAGCGAACACGCGCTACTTTACGCAAAGCCGAGTTCGGCTTCTTTGGAGTGGTTGTATAAACACGCGTACATACACCACGACGTTGCGGACAAGCTTCCAAAGCAGGAACTTTATTAATCTTACGCTTATCTTTACGTGGCTTGCGAATCAACTGATTGATTGTTGGCATCGTTACCTCTTAAAACTTAAAAACCTTTGCGCAAAGCAGCCGTTAAACTCAATAGCTCCTTGCGAAGGGTCGCGAAACATAGTGAGACGCCAACTGCATGTCAACACTTTCTGCAAAATATTTTTGATGCCAAGGTATTTTTTATTCGCCACCCCCCGAATGCTTGAACAATAAGTAAGCCTGATACTCTTCCAAGTCCATCTTGCCCATAATATATAACATATAATCTTCCCATATATCACCCTTAGGCTGCCCTCCCTCTTGCAAAACATGCTTGTGAGCTGCCTGTTTCCTACATGCCACCTCTACATCATCGACACCGTGAGGTCTTTGCATCGCAGCTTCTCTCCACGCTTGCGCCGTCTTATACTTCATTATTTCACTCCAAAATTATTACATCCACCTTAATCAACGGGCTAATCAGCAATACTTACTATCTATAATATGGATCAAAATTCCAAGCCTTATATTAAGGCTTCCATCAAACTCAATTTTCAGGCTATAATTACGGAATAAGCTTTGACGCACTCCGTTATAGCCAAATCAGGAGGATGACTCAAAACAATGAAAGTTTCTGATGTAATGACTACCACACCCCTAACATGCGATGAAAATGACACCCTTCGCACCATCACTGAAAAAATGGTTATGCGCCGTTGCGGCTCAGTTCCCGTTATTGATGAGAATGGCAACCTTACAGGTATCGTAACCATCCGTGATACCATGCTGCCACTTTACCCCAATTTTGGCGAGTATGTTCACGATGCCGTGCACGGCCGCGATTTTGAAGAAATGGAAGAAAACTATAAACGTGTATTATGTATGAAGGTCAAAGAAGTGATGACCCCAGAACCTATGAGTGTAAGTGCCGATGAATCTATCCTCAAAGCTGCCTCTTTTATGGGCTTGCGCAACCTGCGCCGCATGCCTGTAACCGAAGATGGTAAATTGATTGGCATGGTAAGCATTGGCGATATTGCTCGCGGCTTATATATCCATCAAGGCGTTTAATACCTACGTACCACTGACCTCGCATATATGAAGGTCAGTGGTGCATGCCTATGTAGCTAACACCAACACATTCGCCCTTTTCGTATAGCTCAGAGAATGAGCGCAAAGCCCTGTATATTAAAATACAATATTTTAAAAACGCTGCTTTACTATTGATGACTTTCTAGTACGGCACAATCGCTCCATCAAAAGCCACAAACTGCCCCGCTTCATAGTCATTCACATGGGCAATCACATGCGTCATGCCTGCTACAGATGTATCCACATCAATCAACCCTGAGTGATGTGTCATATCTGTCTGTACCCAGCCCGGATGCAAGGTAATCACCCGCACACCATCGGCTTGCAAATCAACCGCCATCGACTTGGACACAATCACCAAAGCTGCCTTGGCAGCACGGTAAGCATAGGTTCCACCACTGGAATTATCCGCGCTTGATCCCATTTTGGAACTTATATTGGCAATCACGCCTTGCGCAGCAATCACACGTTCTTTTAAAGATTTTACAACCCGCAATGGACCAACACAATTCACATTAAAGACTTCCAACATATCATCGGGCGCCACCAAATCCAACGACTGCCCACCCTTCATTGAACCATAAATGCCAGCATTGTTGATAAGCAAATCAATCCGATCAGGCAATGTTTCGCACGGCGCTTGATCTTGTGATACATCCCATTGTACCAGGTGCAAAGCCTCTGCTTTTAGTTTTTTCAATGTTTCACATTCACTACGGTAACAAGCCCAAACTTGCCAACCTTTTGCCAAATAATGCTCTACAAATCCTAGTCCTAAACCGCGATTTGCACCTGTAATTAATACATTCATAGTCGCTTCCACCCTTCTGCATGTTTACACTCGCGCCATGCCGATTCGTACTGCATCCATACCCACTCACGAGCCCAAGTCATCCAACACGCCAAATCTATGGCATTGGTTGAAAGGCACATGGATGGATCGTATGCTATTGTTGCTTGCCGTGATTGCCATAGCCATCAGCTGGCAATGGCTGCATCAAAACTTATCAGGCACACCCATGGTTTATATTTATCACGGTAAAGCACTATTGGCAACCTACCCTCTACACCCTGAAACTCCCATACATTTTCAAGCCCAAGGCGACATTGGCTTATCAGAAATCACCATTAACTCGGATGGTGTGCATATCAGCCATTCCTCGTGCACAACCAAACGCTGTGTATTGTCGGGCCACAGGCATCGTGCTGGCGATATATTGGCATGTGTTCCCAATCGTATTCTCGTAAGTATTCAGGGCACACAAAGCATACCACTTGATGCGGTATCTGAATAATGACCACATCTCAGATACCACGCCCATCATTGGCTTCGTTAGAGAAAAAAGCCTACTGGCTAGGGCTTTTACTACTTGCCAGTGGTTTGCATGTTTTTGAGGCAGCCATGCCAAGTTTGGGGCCATGGTTCAAGCTTGGTTTGGCAAATATCATCACCCTCATTGCGCTTGCGAGCATGGGAACCAAGGCCGCGGCAAGTCTCGCTATTGGGCGCGTCATTATCGGTGCTTTTTTTATCGGCACAATGTTTACACCGACATTTGTCATCAGCTTAACAGCCACCCTCGCATCCACTGCCACCATGCTACTGGCATGGCATTTCATCCCTCGCATCAGCCTGATTGGCGTAAGTTTGCTGGGTGCCTTGGCACATATGTGCAGCCAATTTGTTGTCGTAGAGCAACTTTTCATTCACCAAATTGCACTTTATTATCTGCTACCGCCATTGCTTGTGCTATCCTGCGCGACAGGCTGGCTCAACGGCGCTCTAGCGACCTATATTACAGCGCAACTCAATATTCGGGGCAGATAAAGCATTGCAGGTAAAGTCTAAAAATAACCGCTTAATCATTGCACTTGTGGCATCTATTGCCGCTCATATTGTGCTGGCATTATTCATATCCTTAAACCATAACGAGCCCCGTTTGGTAAAAAAACAGGCGCCGCAATTTACCGACGTGGTTCTTCTGGATTCAAATACCAAGTCCGAAACCGCTCCCCCCAAAGATGCCAAGACCATTGCCAATCGTAGTGCAAAAGGCGGAAGCTCCAATGCCACAGATCGCAGCACACGCTCTGCCAAGTCCCCCTCGCATAGCAAGCAACCAAAGAAAGAGCGCCCCACACCACCCAAAGCTCCAAACATACCGCCAACCCCACCCAAATCATCGGATAAACGCGCCCGTATTCTCACCAAAAAAGGAACGGCATCCGAGCATGATAGCGTCGTTGAAAATGCGCCTGTCAAAAAGAAAAAGGTCGCGAAGAAGCGTCCTACTCCGCCACGTCAAATTCCATTGTCCAAGCTTATGCCATCGAGCATGGCATTATCTGAATTATCGCGTGATTTTGAGCGTGAACGGCGCATGAAACAAATGCTTTCCAAAGAAGCAGATATTCCGATTAATACCAAAGAAGCCAAATATGCGCCCTATGCCCACTCCTTGGTGCGAGCATTGGAAGAGCAGTGGCGACCTGGAAAAGCCGACTATCAAAAATTTGCAGATCAAGCTAGGCAAGTGCTGATGCGCGTCACCATTGAGATGAGTGGCGAGTTAGGCAACCTAGAAATTTTACGCCCAAGCCCTATTCAATCACTAAATGAAAGTGCCGTAAGAGCCATCCATGATGCAGCACCATTCAAGCCATTGCCAAGTTCATGGGGCTTGGATCGCGCAAGTTTCTATCTCACCTTTGAAGTCGTTGATGACCAGTTTGTTTTCCGCACCATGTAAACCATTGCTGCGTTGGTATCAGAAAAACCTGCGCGACCTGCCATGGCGCCACACCACAGACCCCTACCGCATTTGGATCTCAGAAGTCATGTTGCAACAAACCCAAGTCAAAACGGTATTGCCACGTTATGAGCAATGGTTTCAATCCTTTCCAAGCATACAACATTTAGCGGCTGCGCCATTGGATGATGTTTTAAAAGCGTGGGAAGGCTTGGGCTACTATCGTCGCGCACGCTTTATCCATGCCGCAGCCCAGCAAATCATGGAACAACATAGCGGCATATTCCCCGAACAGTTTGAAGAGATGCTAGGGCTCCCCGGCATCGGTAAATCCACCGCTGGCGCTATTGCATCTTTTTGCTTTGACATGAGCACGCCTGTTTTAGATGGCAATGTAAAACGCGTCCTAAAACGCTGGCATAACCAGCCTGAAGCCACAGATAAACAACTATGGGGCTTGGCTCAGAGTGCTATTGATGCATCAAAAGAACCTGCAATGTGGAATCAATCTATGATGGAGTTGGGAGCTACACTTTGCCAGTCTCACACAGCACAATGCGATATTTGCCCCGTTTCCAAATCTTGCAAATCAGCCTTTTCAGGCATTGAAAAGCAGCCGCCAAATAAGAAAAAAACACCTGTAAAGGATGTGTTTTGGCAAATAAACCTACACGTCCACCCCGAAAAAGGGCTTTGGCTACAGCAGCGCCCTGAAAAAGGCATTTGGGCAGGCCTTTGGACACCGCCGATTATCGAGCTTCCTCAAAAACCAGCCTGTTCACCTTGCCATATTCATTTGCTAACCCATCGTCGCTTACATCTATACAGCAGCCCACTCTTATCACCCCCGCCACCCAAGGGGAAATGGGTCAAAGAGCTTTCTCAACTTGCTTTGCCAACAGGTATTCATCACCTGTTAGCCAAACAAACTTCGGCAACGCAATTTATTTAAATAAAAACCGGGAAACTCAATATATTCAAGGCATGCGCAAGCCATACACATACTATCTTTACCTGCATTTGATAGCATAAGTCCGCGAAACAAGGTCTGATCCCGAACGCTCTAGGGGTTCGATGCTGCTGAAACACGCCTTGGCCACAATTTTTCTGCACATTATCCAGCGAAATATCTTACCACTCATCATCCCTTTTGCCCGCAATTTAGTGTCCAGTGTTTTAGGTTATTTTTAACCTAACCCCGTGGCTTTATCGGACTTTCACTTCACTTTAAAAACCACTCCTTTATACCATAAAAAGTACCCTCCTATTGCAAAGAGTAGATATTTAGCAGCCATAAAGGTTCGTGGAATTTCAAACAAACCAAAAGAAATCAACAAAGCCAAAAAGAACATTAAAAATGCAATATAATCCCACCGATTCATTTTCCTAACCCTATTTCCCGAAAGTACTCTCGCGTAAGCATACTGCCTATCAGTATTGGAATAATGAATAAAATCCCCATGGATTTATATCCCAAAGCAAGAAGGGCGACAGTTCCAAATATCAACATTATTCCGGCAATAGCCTTTAATACACTCTTTCTAGGCAGCTTCATTGTTAAATCACCTCATCAATCCTTTTGCCACAATGTAAAAGGGGACGCTACCCTTTTATTTCTTTTTTTGGTCTACCTTGTGCTCGATTTTCCAATGCTCTACCAATCTTTTTTCCCAAGCTCTGCACAAAATCATCCGTGCCACATGGCAAACCTTTTTCTACATGTTTACGCAAAACATCCAAACGTTTCGAGTCTTCCTCAACCGAAAGCCAATCCGACCAATCCTCGACAGAGTCCAGCACCTTCGTCCAGCCAGGTTTTTTAGAAAGCAAAGCATCTTCCTTCAATCCACAATGCGCAGCAGCACTCGACCAACGGTAATCCTCAGCCTTCGAAATTCCGGGGACACAATACTTAATTACCGTCTTTACGCTTTGCATAGTTCCCCTATATTTTGAGCATAACCCCTTACGCTACAATCACTTAAATTGGTCCAGCCCCCGCTTGTTTTCATTATTTATTCTTATTTTCTCTAAGTGACTGAATGTACTGTAGCTCTGCAATTGATTTGCGATCATTCTTATTCAATTCCAAGGCTTTTTTATACAATGCTTCGGCCTCAGAAAGTTTTTTTAGTTCTACTAAAACGTAACCTTGACCACGCAAAGCTTTGCCTAAGTGTTTCTTGTTAATACCCTTTGAGGAAAATTCTTTTGCGGCAAACTCTGCCCCTCTATAGTTTAGAAGAGCGGCATCCCAATCTTTCAACTGAGTGTAGTGATAAGCAAGTTCACTTAGATACTGTGAATTCTTCGGTGACATATTAACTACTCGTTTACTTAACGCTAGAGCTTCGCTATCCCGTTTTAAACTTATAAGAGCATAACTCTTTAAATAATAAGCCTGAGCAAAAAACCAATCCACAACGATAGCATTTGTGGCGGGATCTTTTTCTGCAGCTTGACGAAGGTAATAGCTTTTTTCCTGTTCAGACCTTGCTGAATAAATATTCGCCTTAGAATTCTTGTAACGTGTTTCAAAGAATGAAATTATTTTATCAAAATAATTGACTATCGCCCCTTCGGGGTTTTTCTTGAAAAAAAGTTCTTCTGCTCCAGAGTTCAATAATCCTATTAGCTTCTTTCTTTCCATATCAGTAACAACTGTTGGTTTAAGCTTAACTGTATGAGGAACGAGCAACTTAGGGCACGGTTTTTCTTCTCTTTCTTCTGAAAAACAGACTGGTGGAAACTTCGTTATCATTTCTAGGGTTGGTTTCTTATCATATAGATTATCTAAATGGAAAGTAAGTGCATCCCACTTTGATTCATTCATTAATATACAATATTTTACTGAAGAATATCCCTCATGTTTTGATGCATTCTCACAAACTTTCAAAGCTACTTTATATGCGACTAAATTTATCTTACAATCATTATGACTTTCTGCACCTTCAGAATTAGTGCAAATTTCAGTGTTTTTTACTCCTTCAAACTCATTCCAAGACATTCGGCTTGGACCACAGCCAATAACTACTAAACTGCTCAATATTGCTATAAAGATATTTTTATTCATAAATCCTCCTAAAAGTTGTTTTTAAATTAGCAGTTTCATTGGGGAGAGGGAAAAAATATGCTCATAGAAGAGAAATTCACACGAAAAAAATCGCTCAACTTTTAATATAACAACTTATTGATTGCCCTTCCCCCGAAGAACTTACCAAATCCTATATCTACATATACCTATTCATACCGCATAAATATGCTATTAAACCATCTGGCAATTCAAATTCCGCAAATTCCGGGGACACAATACTTAATTATCATCGTTACGCTTTGGGCAGAGCTTCTTTTTGCGAGATTCCCGACCAACGATCTTGACATCTTTTCCATAAAATACCCCTTCCCAATGGCCTGCCTGTTCGTTCATGCATGCGTATTTGGGTCATACAACGTTGAATTAAGTATTGTGTCACCAAAACTTCGCTTGTCGTAAGCTCGGTTATGTCAAACGTGATAAATCAGGACACCCAATTGATAGTGATGGTAATAAGGTTGAGGTGGATTCCGCAAAAACACTTTATGAGCTGCGCGACCTACGGCCAAAAGGACTGACCGATGAGTTTCTTGCCGGTGGTGAGAACAACAAGGGTGGTCACAAAACAGAGGCTATGAAGCTGCATTATCGCAGGGTTTCCGTACCCATAAAAGCAACCTCAAACGTCAAAGCTCTAATAAAATAGCTGGAAAATAGTGGGACTATAAATAAAAAAAGCACCTAGATTACTCTAAGTGCTTAATATTATTTTCTAAAATGGTGCTCCCTGAGCGATTCGAACGCCCGGCCTTCTGATTCGTAGTCAGATGCTCTATCCAGCTGAGCTAAGGGAGCCTACTTTCTTTCTAACAAAACTGGCTGAATATTGACACTCTTCAACCAAACTTTCCAACCTGCATCATCCAGACCAAACAATTCTGGAAATTCCTGATACAGCCATCCGCGATACATAAGCTTATCATCTCTGAGCAACTCAACGAACGCCGCCGCATTATGCACACTTTTATCATCAAGGAAAGCCCCAGATTTAACTCGCAATCCTTGAGCTAATCCCAACACACGAATTTTCCACGATTCAAAGCTAACCACCTGCCCTTTCACCACAGAAACCAGCGACTTACGCGCTGTATTCTTATGTAAAAAGACCAAATCAATATGACCTTCTCTTGCAGCCGCCCATTCAGGCAATACCGCATGCAGGTCAGATTGATGTACATCTTCAGGCGCTTGCAATGGCAACTGCCACTGGATGTTGTTCTCTGGCTTGTTTTCACACCCAGAGCACAAAACCAACACCATCAAAAGCAAACCGATCCACACAGGAGTGGCGGAGAGAGAGGGATTCGAACCCTCGATAGGAGTAAACCTATACACCCTTAGCAGGGGTGCGCTTTCAGCCACTCAGCCATCTCTCCAAGTCTCCGTGCGTTCCTAGTATCACTCAATGCATCCATACCACGCCGAACCCATTGAGTGGCGCGCAGTATATGGTTCAAATTGTGCATAGCAAGCATGTTTTATGATTCTTTACGGTGTGTCTTATAATAGTTTATTAAACCATTGGTCGAGACATCATGACTCTGCACTTCACCGCTGAACATCAATTCAGGTAAAATCTTACGAGCCAACTGTTTACCCAACTCAACACCCCATTGATCATAAGCATTCACATCCCAAATAATACTTTGCACAAAAATCTTATGCTCATACATCGCAAGCAGGCTGCCCAGCATGCGTGGATTTAATTTCTGAAATAAAATCGAGTTTGAAGGTTTATTGCCAGCAAAAACTTTATGCGGCAGCAAGGTCTCCAGTGCATCTGCACCCAGACCACTTGCTTCTAATTCAATGCGCACCTCTTGCTCGGTTTTACCCAGCATCAACGCCTCAGTCTGAGCAAAGAAGTTTGATAATAAGATCATGTGGTGCTGACCAATCGGATTCTTGCTATCAATCGGCGCTAAAAAATCACTGGTGACCAGCTTGGTTCCCTGATGAATTAATTGATAAAATGCATGTTGACCATTGGTTCCTGGTTCACCCCAAATAATAGGTCCTGTTGAATAATCTACGGCTTCACCATCGCGGGTAACCGACTTACCATTACTTTCCATATCCCCTTGTTGAAAATAAGCTGAAAAACGGTGCATATATTGATCATATGGTAGAATTGCATGCGAGTCAGCGTCCCAAAAGTTGTTATACCAAACACCCAATACACCTAACATCACAGGTATATTATCTTCCAATGGCGCAGTGCGGAAATGCTCATCCATATCATGAGCACCTGCCAGCATGCACTCAAAATGATCCATGCCCAAGTACAAAGCCACTGAAAGACCTACCGCGCTCCACAAAGAATAACGTCCGCCCACCCAGTCCCAAAACTCAAACATATGATCTGTATCAATACCAAAATTTTCAACTGCCTCGGCATTGGTTGAAACAGCTACAAAATGTTTGGCAACAGCAGCTTTACTACCACCGCGGGTCAAAAACCAATCGCGCGCTGTCTTGGCATTGGTTAACGTTTCTTGCGTGGTAAATGTTTTAGATGCAATCACAAACAATGTTTGCTCACGGCTCAAGCCCTTTAGGGTTTCAACCATCTGCGTGCCATCTACATTGGACACGAAGTGTACTTTCAAATCACTTTTTCCATAAGGTTTAAGTGCTTCACAAACCATCACAGGCCCTAAATCAGAGCCGCCAATACCAATATTCACGATATCTGTAATGCGTTTTCCGGTACAACCTTTCCATTCACCGTTGCGTACTTTTTCCGTAAAATTCCGCATCCGATCTAGCACAGCATTAATCTCAGGCATCACATCTTTGCCATCTACTTTAATGGGACGATTCGAGCGATTACGCAATGCCACATGCAAGACGGCGCGATCCTCTGTATTATTAATGGCTTCCCCAGAATACATACGGTCACGCATCTCTTCCACACCGCACTCGCGCGCCACATCCATTAAAAGCTTCTTTGTATCATCATTAAGAATATTTTTGGAGTAATCCACAAGCAAATCATTGAATTGCAAAGAAAAGCGTTCAAAACGCGTGTTATCTTCTGCAAACAAGTCACGCATATGAACATCTTTCATACCATCATAATGCGCTTGTAGAGCCTGCCATGCTGAAGATTCAATCAGTTTCGTCATTATAAACCCCTTGCCCTCAGCACAGTACCCTAGCGCACACAGACAAGCATTTCACCTTGATATTCATGGGGTATACGAATCAAACTTTTATAGAACTAAATTTCGCTGCAAGAAACAATAAGTCTTATGGGTTGGTCTCATCCAAAACTTCTTTCACAAACCATGCTCCCGTCGTGCCATCAATCCCTTTCATTGAAAAGGGCGGTAACGCTTCATAGTCAAAAATTCTTTTTAAACGTTCTTTTGTTACATTACTAATAATAATTTCATCAGGTTTGGCATGCGAGGTCAAACGCGAGGCCACGTTCACCGCATCACCAATACAAGTATATTGCATGGTACGTGTGGAGCCAATCGAGCCCACAACAACTTCTCCTGAATTGACCCCGACACCGATATGTACAGCATCTTCCTCATATTTTTTCTGCTCAAGATTAAACTGTGCCAAAGAAGCTTGCATTTCCAATGCACAAGCTACAGCTCTATCGGCTGCATCTTCCATAGCTAATGGTGTACCAAACAATACCATAATTTCATCGCCAATAAATTTATCAACCGTTCCACCGTGTTTAAATACGATATCTACCACCATTTCAAAATAACGGTTGAGCATCGCTACAATACGTGTGGGCTCTGAGTTATGTGATAAACGCGTAAAATCGCGAATATCTGCAAATAAAATCGTAACATCACGTAATTGACCACCTTTTTCCAAACTCACCGCACCACTCATGACCTGTGCGACCACACTGGGAGAAAGCAAGCGCTCAAACTGCGCCTGAGAACGCACCTCTTGCTCAACTTTATGTAATAGATTGGCATTGGCTATCGCCATCGCTATATATTGCACAATGCCTGTTAAAAGTTGCAAGTCTTTACGTGTGAAGCCCGATAACCCGTGCTTTTGACTGTCCAAATGCACAACGCCAAGCAGCTCCCCCCTATCAATAATCGGCGCACACATCACAGACTTAATGCCCTGCATGATAAGGCTCGATGCCTGTGAAAAACGAGAGTCCTGACTCGCATCCGATAACAGTACCGCTGACTTACTCTCCTGAACCTCCGCTAATACAGAACCCGACACAACCAGCTGATCATCCGAATTCACACGTGTCCGCACCACCTTCGGCACAAGCTCATCATGTTCCTTTTGATACAGCATAATCATACAGCGATCCGCATGGAAAATACGCAATAATTCATCTGCAGCACTTTCAAGTACCATTGACAGCTCACGATGTGCCCCCAGCGTATGCATCAACTCACTACCCAAGCGTAACTTTTCGTAATCCTCACGCAAAACACCTAAATCTGCGACTTCACTTTCAGCATGAAACTGCTCTAGACCGCTAACTTCAATGCGATCATGCACCTCGCTAGTCTGCGATATGCGCGAAATATCAACCATGCTCGCCAACTTTTCGTCGTCAGAAAAGGCATGGAAAATCAAATCAACTTTACCTAAAGTAATCACATCTCCATCGGAAAATGGATGCCTAGCAACACGGACACCATTCAAAAATGAACCATTGGAGCTACCCAAGTCTTCGTAAATATAATGTTCGCCAATATGCTTAATACAGGCATGATGCTTAGATACCATCGGGTCATGCAGACAAATCACACTGTTCGGATGCCGCCCCACCGTTACACTGTCTTGAATGGAATAAGTGTGCTCACCTGTGACATCGCGTACTATAATTTTGGACATACCCTATCTTAGCTTATGAATAGCTAAACTGACAAATAACATCTATTTGTTATCATGCGCCAAATAGCTAATGTAACACCAAGCGAAAGGGGAACCCATGAAAAAACTTCATATTATTTTTATTGTATCTGAAGCAGCACCTCTTGCAAAAACAGGTGGGCTCGCCGATGTTGCAGGCGCACTCCCTCAAGCCCTACGAAACTTAGGTCACAATGTCACCGTTATCATGCCTTTTTACCGACCTACCATTGAGAAGACTGGCATTCAAAGCAAGCCTACGGGCGATGTGATTGAAATGTGGACGGATGGCATACAACGTCACTGCCCACTACATAAGGCCACAGTCGATGGTTTAAACTTTTTGCTGGTCGAGCAAGATGACTTGTATGCCCGCGAGGGTATCTATGGGCCTGCAGGTGGAGCTTATGAAGATAATTTACTACGTTATGTGCTCTTCGACCGCGTCGCGCTGGAGGCCATCGCCCTCCTGAAAACAAATGTTGATATTATTCATTGCCATGACTGGCAAACGGGCATGGTTCCATTACTGCTTAAAACTCAGTATCAACATCACAGTAATCTTGCCCATGCCAAAACAGTTTTTACCATCCATAACCTTGCCTATCAAGGCGTGTTTCCAGCGGAATGGATGAGTCGCTTAGGACTTCCAAGCCATCATTTCAACCCTGAGAGCTTTGAATTTCATCATCAAATCAACTGTATGAAGGCGGGCATTCATATGTCCGATACCATCACCACCGTGAGCCCAACCTATGCCAAGGAAATTCTAACAGCTGAATACGGCTGTGAATTAGAAGGCTTCTTACAACACCATAGCGACAAACTCACAGGTATTGTTAATGGCATTGATATGGAAAGCTTGGATCCATCCAGCGATACTAATTTGCCTGCCAACTATGCAGCAGGCAAAATCGCGGGTAAAAAGAAATGCAAAAAAAGTTTGCAGGAGTCGTGTAAACTAGAAGTGTCTGACAACACCCCTTTACTCACACTTATTTCCCGCCTTGCCGATCAAAAAGGTATCGATTTACTACTCGCTAATGCTAAAAAATGGCTACAACGCGGTTATCAACTGGCTGTTTTGGGATCAGGCGATCCACATAGTGAATATCAATTAACTGAGCTCGCCAAGGCTCACCCTACTCAAATGTATTTTTTCTGTGGTTTTAACGAGGCACTAGCAAGCCAAATTTACGCAGCCGGTGATATTTTCCTCATGCCATCACGCTTTGAGCCATGCGGTTTGGGTCAACTTATGGCCATGCGCTATGGCAATATTCCAGTGGCCCGTAGCACAGGCGGTTTAAGCGACACCATTACTGGTTACCCAGAAAAAGGAGCGACAGGGTTTCACTTTTCAGAAGCAACGTCTGAAGCTTTTGATATAGCACTGGAAGAGGCTATTACCATCTATCGGCAACCTTGTAAGTGGTCAGTGATTCGTACACAGGCACTCAAACGAGATTCATCTTGGAATGCTTCTGCTCAGGCCTACAGCACACTTTATGAGCAAGTTATCAACACATGAACAACGTTGTTTTAGCCGCAGACATAGGCGGCACCAACATCCGGGCAGCCATCATTGATAAAACAGGGCATATCCATGAGGAAAGATCTGTTAGCGCCCATTTCAGCGATGAAAACATTACGGAACAAGACGTTATTCAAACTCTGGTCGATTTCTTTAGCATTTTTATAAAAAAAGAGCCTGAAATAGCTGCTATTGGCATTGGCTTCCCTGGTTTTTTCATCGCTAACTCAGGGGTATTGGCATCATCACCCAACTTGCCAAACCTTAAAAATTTTAAGCTTGCCCAACTGCTTTCCAATGCCTTAAATATACCTGTGACCGCACAAAATGATGCATTGTGTGCAGCGATGGGCGAGCTCCATTTTGGTGCAGGTAAAGGATTAAAAAACCTACTACACATCACCCTTGGAACAGGTGTGGGCGGCGGACTTGTTTTAAATCATACTCCCTACACTGGTGAAAGTGGTATGGCGATGGAATTTGGGCATTTGCGCGTTAGCCACGACTCATCTGCACGGCTTTGTGGCTGTGGTGGGCATGGCTGCGTCGAGGCTTATGCCTCAGCTTCAGCCGTTGCATCAAAGTATTTCGATCTTTCAGGCATACATCTCAATAGTGAAGAGGTTTATAAAAAGGCATTAGAAGGTGAATCTCATGCAATAAGTACTTTGAAAGACGCCGCGCATAAACTCGGCATGGCCATTGCCGAAGCTGTAAAGCTACTCGATATACGCACCGTAACCATTAGCGGTGGGCTTATTGGCGCTTGGTCTTTTTTACATCCGTCCATCATACAATCACTGAATAATCAATTGATCCCACCCATGCGGGATAAAATTCATGTGTTACCTTCAACTTTAAATGATCGAGCAGGGCTATTGGGTGCAGCTACATTAACACGCTTGTTGTGAATCCCTGCCTTTATTTTTATGGATTAACCTTATAAATATAGTTCCCATTATTAATTGCTTTCATAACATCAATATACTACGTTTAGCTAGGTACACAAGGGAGGTGAGAAGTCATGCAAACAGGAATGTGCCTTCGCATTTACCTTTCTGAATCAGACAGTATTCATCAGATACCCGCTTTAGAAGCTATTCTAGGTCTATGCCAAGAAGCAGGATTGCAGGGTGTATCAGTATTACGTGGCATTGAAGGATTGGGTAAGCATGGCATACATAGCACCTCTTTTTTAGAGCTCTCTTCAAGTCTTCCTCTGGTTATTGAGGTCATCGACACGGAAGAAAAAATCCATCAAGCACTACCACTCATACAAAAGGAACTACCATCTGCCCTCATCGCCACATGGCCCATCCAACTGATTCAAAAGCCAACGGAGTAAGTAATATGCAACATATTTTCAAAAAAGTCCCGCTCTTTGCCGAGCTGAATGACGATGAAATTACTGCTGTTATGTCGATTACCACAACCCATAATGTTGGAAAAAATAATGTTATTGTGCAAGCTGGCGATGATGGTAACGCCATGTTTGTTCTTCTTAGTGGTTCAGTTAAAATTTCTTATTACGCTCCAGATGGCCGTGAAGTTATCCTATCGCTACTTGAGGAAGGCTCCTTTTTCGGCGAAATGTCATTGCTAGACAAGCAGCCTCGTTCAGCCACCGTTACCACCCTTGAGGTAGCTAAAATAGCCCAAATCCGTCGCCGTGACTTTGAGCGTTTACTACTCAAAAAACCTGAGCTCTCACTCAAGCTTCTTTCTGAAGTTGTTTCTCGCCTACGAAGAACAAGCATGATCCTCGAACGCATCAGCACGATGGATGTCCCCCATCGCTTGTATAGCTACCTACAGGACTACTGTGAACGTTTTGGAAAACCCCATCATGATGGGACATTGATTCATTTGCCAACCCACCAACTCATCGCAGATCAACTTTCAACCAGTCGCGAAACCATCTCTCGAGCCATCAGCTCACTTAAGAAAGAAGCCATTATCACACCAACTTCCAGTAAAGATGTTTGCATTGATACAGATGCTATTGAGACTCTATTATTTGCCATGCAATAAAAGTTTGACTTCATGTTTTTCGACGCTACAGTTCGCGCCACCAAATGACGCGGGGTGGAGCAGTGGTAGCTCGTCGGGCTCATAACCCGAAGGTCGTCGGTTCAAGTCCGGCCCCCGCAACCAAACAAATAAAAGGGCTTCTTGCTTATCGCAAGGAGCCCTTTTTCTTTTCATACTTTTAATCATTTTAAGCCAATGATTCACCTTACATTCATACTGTCCATATAAGCAAAACATATGTTATGGTTTGGGTTCATGAATGACAGTCCAGCCTATTCAGTTCTCCTTCTTGAAGATGAGAAGCCAACGCGCCAACACCTTGTTAGCGTGATTGAAAAGACACCTCACCTTGAACTGTTTGCTGAAGCCTCAAATTGCGCTGAGGCCAAGGCTGCATTAAAGCTTGGTAAACCAAATATTCTTATTGCCGATATTAATTTACCTGATGGCAGTGGTATTGATGTCATTCGTTATGCACTCAATAAACATCCAGATTTAGAAGCGATGGTTATTACAGTATGCGGTGATGAAGAAAATGTCGTGCGTGCACTTGAGGCTGGCGCAACAGGTTACTTGCTCAAGGAACAAGCTCTTGAAGGCATCGGTGATGCTATTTTCGCACTGATACGCGGCGAAACCGCCATTAGTCCTAAAGTAGCACGGTTTCTTCTTAAACGTTTTAAAAAAGAAACTCCTAATACAAGGCTGAACAAGCATTCTCAAAGCACCAACAAAGCGGATGAGCATTTTTCTCTTACCACTCGTGAGCATGAAGTCTTAGAAATGATTTCAAAAGGTTATCGCTATAATGAAATAGCTGATTTTTTAGGTGTTTCTGCTAATACAATTCGTGCTCATATTCGTAATATTTACCGTAAGATGGCTGTTAAGTCGCGCTCTGAAGCTGTTTTTGAAGCAACAAAAATGGGAATTATCTCTTTGTAAAAAGGCTTCGGCTTACTGCAAGTCCTACTGCTTGGCTTTTTCGGCAATCGCCTTAAACATCGCCATGGCATCATCCACTTCTTCTTTTGCTTCTTCTGAGTTCAAATCTTTATCCACCCAGCGCAATACCGATTGATCGGGCTCTTTTAAAAATAATGACGGTGTTGTCTTCTCTTTTACCCCATAGCGGGAACGAACACGCACATAAGCCATGGTTAGGCGATACCGCGCTCGTGTCATCGCTACATACATCAAACGACGCTCCTCTTCCAAACGATTCTCTTCCAAAGCGTTTTTATGTGGGAACAAGCCATCTTCAACACCAATAATATAAACATGGTCAAACTCCAACCCTTTGGCGGCATGCACTGTCATCAAACGCACCTGCCCTTCCGGATCGTCATCATCCTTATTTGATGCCAAAAAGACATGCTGTAAAAAACTTGTTAAATCACCACCGTCTTCACGGTGCCGCAGCCACCAACGACGCAATTCCATAACATTATTCATGCGTCGTTCGGCTTCATCTTCATCAGCTGCTTCTGCTCGAATAGCGGCTTCTAGTTGTGTTCGTTCAAGCAGCGCGTCAAAGGCATCATCAGGCTCACCATGCACCAGCATATGTTCGATACCCGTCACCATTTCACCAAATTCACGCAGAGTATGGCTCAAGCGGTGCTCCAACTCATCATGCAAACAAGCTTCAAGTAACGAACATTCATGCTGCCAAGAAAACTCTCCCAACAGACCCAAAGCTTTTGCCCCAACCCCGCGACGTGGTCTTGCAACAGCGCGCATAAATGCCAAATCATCCGCAGGGTTTGCCATCACACGCAAATAAGCCAAAGTATCTTGAATTTCAGCCCTATCAAAAAAAGATAAACCACCACTCACATGATAGGGAATGCTCGCCTCACGCAAGGCTATTTCAACAGGTCTCGATAAAAATGAAGCACGGTACAAAATACAGAAATCATCCCAACCTTTGGCTTCTGCCGTTGCGCGTCGGGCTTTAATATCGGCTGCAACACGGTGCCCTTCTTCATCACCATTGGGTGACTCCCAAATACGAACTGCTTTGCCCTGCCCTAAATTTGAACGCAATGTTTTACCCAAGCGCTCGCCATTATTGGCAATCAAGGTGTTGGCAGCCGTTAAAATTGAATGGGTTGAACGGTAATTTTCTTCCAGCCGAACCGTATGCAAGGTAGGGAAATCTTGCTCAAGCTGAAATAGATTTTTTACATCCGCACCGCGCCAGCCATAAATCGACTGATCATCATCGCCCACAACCGTTAAGTTGCCCTTCGCCTCAGTAAGCAAACCAATAAATTCATATTGCACACGGCTTGAATCTTGATACTCATCTACCAAAAGATGGCGACAACGTGATTGCCAGAGAGCCCGCACGTCACTGTGCTCCGATAGCAGGCGAATTGGTAAAATCATTAAATCGTCAAAATCCACCGCATTCATACGGGTTAATAAAGCATCATATGCCTCACGCACCACCGCTAACTGATTTTCAGTAGCATCCAATAATCCATTTTTCAACAATGAAACACGCCCTAACAAGCGATCTATTTGATCGGCGTCATTGGGCAATTTCATATCAGACAATACCGAACGCATCGCAGACTTTTGCTCTGAAGTGGAAAAAATCGATACATTGGACTTGCGCTCTAAATGGGATGCATGCTCACGCAACATAGCCAGACCCAAAGCATGGAACGTACAAATACGTAGTGTCTTGGCAGTATCACCCAAGCGTTTAAATAAACGCTCACGCATTTCTTTCGCAGCTTTGTTGGTAAATGTCACCGCTGTGATCGCATCATGCGGCACATCCCGCTCAACCAGTGCTGCAATACGCTCTGTAATCACTCGCGTTTTACCAGAGCCCGCGCCTGCTAAAACCAGCATCGGGCCACCGCGGTAAAAGACTGCTTCGTATTGTGCTTGATTGAGTTGGTCTTTAGACATGGCGGCAGCATAAACAGAGGCTTTCTTATCGCAAGCATAGGTTTTATGATTGCCGCATGTTTTGTTTTATATGCGTCAAACTATGACTTCGAACTCAGCCAGCAGCTTTCCTCACCACATATTCCGCGAATATGATATTCGTGGCATTGCTGGCATAGATATTGATGAAGAACTCGCTTACCGTCTCGGCAAAGCCTTTGCTGCTACGCTGCCCAAAGATGACCAACGTGGCGTGAGTGTTGCCCGTGATGTACGCCTTTCAGGCGAACTACTACAAACAGCTGTGATGCGCGGCTTAACTGATGCAGGCATACATGTCATTGATCTTGGCATGGTTCCGACTCCGCTTGCCTATTATTCCGTCTTTCATCTCAATACCGCAGGCTGTATTATGGTAACCGCAAGCCATAACCCCAGTAGAGATAATGGCTTTAAACTCATGCAAGGTCAAAAAAGTTTGCATGGAAAAGATATTCAGCAGCTTAAAAAGCTGATTCAGCAGGACTTAAAACCCTCTTCCATACATGGCACAATAAAACCACATAAAATTCAAACCGATTATGAAGATTTTGTCGTTTCAGACTGCCCCCTTCCCTCTCAAAGATCTCGCCCATTAAAGGTAGTCATTGATGCTGGTAACGGGCCTTCTGGCATCATTGCAGCTCCACTTTATCGGCGTATGGGGTGTGAAGTTACTGAACTTTATTGCCAGCCCGATGGCACATTCCCCAACCATCATCCTGATCCAACCATCGAAGAAAATATGCATGACCTTGCACAGAAAGTTCGTGAAATGGATAGCGACCTTGGCATTGCTTTTGATGGTGATGGTGATCGAATCGGCATTGTTGATGAACATGGAAACATGATATGGGGTGATATGCTACTGCTTTTGCTGGCTCGCCAGCTATTAAAAGAACATCCAAATGCCACCATTATTTCTGAAATAAAATCATCCCAACACCTATACTCAGGCATTCATGAAGCTGGTGGGAAAAGCATTATGTGGCGTACAGGCCACTCGCTCATCAAGGCGAAAATGAAAGAAACAGGCGCATTATTGGCAGGTGAAATGTCTGGGCACATCTTCTTTGCAGATCGTTTTTATGGCTTTGATGATGCGGTATATGCAGGCGCTAGGGTTATGCAGATTTTGGCAGAAAGTCATCAACCAATTTCAGCTTTTTTCCATGATGTTCCTCATTCAGAAATTACGCCTGAAATACGAATATCATGCCCAGATAAATATAAATTTACCTGTGTACAAGATGCCATAAAACATTTTTCAACACTGGGCTATAAGATTATTGATATTGACGGCATGCGCATTGAATTTGGGGATGCTTGGGGTCTTTTACGTGCATCCAACACACAAGCTTCGTTAACACTGCGCTTTGAAGCACCCAATAAAGCGCGTTTGAATGAAATACAAACAATGGTTGAAGACTGGTTGCGTGCTTATATAGAGGCTAAACCCTTATAGTTTATGAAGATGCTTGTAAATTATCTGCTACAAATTCAGACATATAATGCACTTTATTCAAACCTTTCTCGACATACTGTAATTCTTCTTTAACCATCATCATATGTTGATTCAACTGTCTCATCACGCGTCGATGTTGCGAAGACAATTTTTTTAAATCATTTTCTATGTTTGGTAACACCACATCTTGAGCTAAATGTGTGCGCAATATATCCAATGCATGCTCCAGCAACACTTGGCTTTTAGGGAGATGTTGCCACTTTTTCGTATCAATGTTTTTCTGCAACATATCAAGCGCATGGCGATACGTTTGTATCGCCATGTTTAAATCACCTTGCATAAGCCATTGCCATTTGTGGTGTTGCGGCAGTTCTAGGATGAATATTCTGGTGTGCTTCCGCTTCTTTCTGACGATCTGGGGACAAACCTTCCCAACCTTCACGCAGCGTCAGAACCAAATGCATTACTTCTGTTACAGCATCAGTGGAGCAGGTACACATGCCTTCGGTCAAACGGCGCATCATATATGCATAAAGGCTAGCCAAGTCATAAGCAACTTCACCACCAAGCTCAATATTTAAACTACTCGAAAGCTCAATTAAGGCTTCCATAGCACGCCCTGTATGGTCAGCTTCCGCTGCCAAATCACCACCTTCAATAGCATGCTGCGCGCGCGCAAGCGCTTTATACAGCGCATCATAACTTAATATAACAAGCCCTAATGGACTCGCCGTAGTAACCTGATTTCCTTGATATGCCTTGTAACCACCCATAACTGCCTCCTTGCTTTTTTGCTCTCGTAGCGCATTCCTCGCACCACTTCTATGACCCTTATATCTATCGCAAAATAAGCCGCCGACTAAAGTAAAAGTAAAAGAAAATTTCATCACTCTGATATTTTCATTGGCGCACAAATACTTCCAGATTGTTAGAATGTTTATTCGAACACAATACACAAAAAGAATGGGCGTAAGTAACGGTAAAAAAAATGCAGTCGTGGATATATAATAATAAAAGCCTTACAAACAAAAGCTACAAAGCTTAATTACCGTGGCGCATTCTGCGCATTCACTTGCGCTGAGAGAAAAGCACCCGATTGCTGCAACGATGCCATGGTTGTTTGCATCGATGTAAAAGCATTGGTCAAAGACACTCGCTGCTGTTCCATCTGTGTTCCCAAATCAGTGATTTTCTGAGTCAAACCATCAAATGATGATTGTGATGAAGTAATACTTCCCTGAATCAATCCTGTAAATGGATTGGCAAATAAGTCAAGAAAGCCTTCCATCTTGGCAGCCAAACCAACGCCCAAAACAATATTACCCACAGCTCCAGTGGTGGTGCCTGTATAAAACACGCCTAAGCCATTCGCATTACCACTTGAACCAATCAATAACTGTCCTGATCCTGATGCAGTTGAGCCATTAATAGTACCAATAATATCGCTACCATTATAAGTATTATCAACCATTCCTAAACCATTCACACTTTGAAGCACGCTAAAATTTGAAGTTGTTCCGGTGCTCTTTGATTCAACTGTTACGCCATTACCTTGCGCGAGTGCTACAAGATCCATGGCATAGCGCCCTTCTGTAATTACCGAGTCAGTACCAAAGTTTATTGTCCCACCACCTTCATTATTCGCAGTGAGATTCATGGTTAGTAAGCTATCCCCACTTTGAGCATCAGCAATCTGTATATGACCAGTTGTATCCAAGCTTGCGACCACTTGTTGATTAAATGCTGATTGAATAGATGATAATAAAGTTCCCACAGTATCAACTGCAGGATCAAGCACGGCAAACGATGAATTTACTGCCAGACCTTGTCGGTTGGTACCAGAAATACTGATGGTATCACCAGCCAGCGCTCCTAGACCTAAACTAGATAGCGTGGAAGCTGTAGTTACCCCCGAAGCTCCCAAAGACCCTGATGTTTGCCGAAGTTCGGTATACGTAGTAGCAAACTCTGTGTTCAAAGCCGAAACAATCTGAGCTTGATTCTGAGTTGCCAACAAATTTACAATAGACTGCCGACCACTGGCAACATCCGTAAATGTAACAGCCTCATTTGCACCAGCTGTATAGGCACCTAATGTCGAATTCACTAAATCATTCACACTGGATACAGAAGCCTTGGCTCCCGCTTGTGTCACATTTACTTGGTATGTGCCTGAGGGCGTATTCAAACCAGTGGTTAAAAACTGTAGCTGACTATTCGATGATGCGCCATTGGCCACAAAAACATCGCGAATCGCCGTGGGGTCAGTCGTTAAAAATTTATCAAAAAGTGTATTGTTGATGACCAACTGCCCTTTGTCATCGGGCTCAACACCAATCATCACCATACTATTTCGATCACTTGCCAAGCCAGGCACACTTTGCAACAAACTATTTGCCAATCTGCTTTGAATAGAAGTAAGAATACCTTCACCTGCAAGAACACCTGTTGTATTGGTATTCGGATCAAATTTAAACTGCTCATTCACCAAGGTTTGAACCTGGTTATACGCATCGACAAAAGCCTGCACATTGGCAGTCAATGCAGCGGTATCAACCGAAATATCCATATTCACAGTTACGGTAGGGTCTGCTTGTTTCAAATTCAGTGTTACACCATTCAATGCATCAGAAATAGTATTACTGCTACGTGTCAAAGTCAGTCCATCAATGCTAACTTGTGCATCTAACGGTACCTGCAATGATTGACGTGCATTGGTTTGACCGACTGCGCCAATCTGTAAATTAGCCAATACACCACCAACATCCAAAGCAGCCCCAGCCAAAGAAAATCCTGTCGCGCCCGTTGTATCAGATGCCAAGACAAGGCGAAAATCATTATTGGCTACCTTTAATACCGACGCAGATACCCCTGTGGCCGATGCACCTGTATTTTGTTGGTTAATAGATGCCACAACATCTTGTAAGGTATCGCTAGCCACCACGCTGACAGTTGCTGTACCTATTTGAAAAGAGCCCGTTAAATTCAAGGCATTTATATCACTGATAACCGCAGCACCAGTACTATCCTTCACCGCCACTGACGATGATAAACGCTCAGCCTGTGCAACTTGCTGCACAATAATATTATGTTTACCTGCCGAAACAGCATCTGTACCTGATACACTCAGCAAACTAGACGCACTTACCAATGATGAGCTACTACTTAAACTTGCGGCATAAGAGAAAAATGCAGCACTATCCGCCATGGCCACAGCCGTTGATTTGAATGACAACATTGCTGAATTAAGGCTTGCAAACGCATCTTGCTTGACTGTTTCCGCATCTAGTTTTTTTTGTGTTTGAGATATTTCAAGCTTATTAAAAGCTAATAAGCCATCTACTACTGCTGTTGTATCAAAACCAGCAATACCTGTAATAGAACTAGAAATTGGTGATGGCATAACTATTAAGCTTTCTTATCCAAGATAAGACCAATCATTTCGCGCAGTGCGATCTGATTACGGATAAAGTCTTTGGATGGTATTTCACGCACTACTGCGCCCGTATTTTGATCAACAATTTTTACAAACAGCTGGTTAAGCTTTTCTTCATAAGCAAAACTAATGGTTTCACTGGACCCACTCGTTGTCAGCATCTGATTGGCCTGATTCACAGCTTGTTGCACACTCTTTTCAGTTACGGGCTGCTCTTGTGCAGCATTGGATGCTCCTTGAGCAGGGGCTTGTTGCACCACAACGCGCTGCTGGACAGGCGCCGAACTCACCAACGGTGCCGAAGGCACAGATGTTTGTGTATTGATTGGGGAAATAACAGCCATGATTCGACCTCCTTTGGTGGTTTAATGACTTTACGCAAATAAAAACAACATAGGCTTCTATTTCGGTAAAATCACAACCTCCCCCAAGGCGGGGAGGTTGTCATCTTAAGCGTTTTATCTAAATAAGGATAATACGTTCTGTGCAGCTTGATTTGCTTGAGCCAACATAGAAGTAGAAGCCTGAGTCAAAATTTTGTTCTTGGTAAAGTCAGCCATTTCAGCTGCCATGTCCGCATCACGAATAGATGACACAGACGCTGCAGTTTGTTCAATACTTGTTGCCAAGTTAGATTGAATAAATGCAACTTGATTCTGCGTTGCACCCAAGTCGGCACGTTGCGTAACCAATGTATTCATCGCGCCTTTAGCGATATCAACATACGCCTGAGCACCCGCTTGAGTATTCAAGTTGCCAGCAACACCAGACAAGCCAAGGCCCGCTGAAGTATATACATTGGTTAAGTTAACACCCACTTGGTTGTTAACATTATTATCCGCACCTACTTGGAAAGACAATGCGGCAGTATAAGCAGTGGCAGCACCAGGAGCTACAGCCGCAGTACCAGCTACAAGCGTGTTAGTATCAACCACAGCAGCAGCCGTAGCAGCCGTAGCACCCCCTGGGCGAGCGCCCAGTGTCAATGCTAAAGTACTACCATCACTCATAGTTACATTATTAACAGCACCATAAGTCACGCTACCAGCAGCAATTGTACCCGTAAGGCCAGCAGTACCTGCCACAGCAATACTATCATTAGCAGCAGCAGCACCATAAGTCACTGTAGAAACTACAGTACCAGTAGCAGTACCAGCAGCGGTAGTACCACCAGAAATAACTGATGAAGACGTACCAGCACCAGTACCCGTTACAGATGCTTGTGTAGATGCAATTGCAGCAGTACCTGCTGTAGCTGTAGAAGCATCAATACCATTCAATAAGTTTACACCGTTAAAGTTACTTGAGTTAGCAATTTTATTAATCGCTGATTCAAGTTTAACACGTTCCGCATCCAGTTTACCAAGCTCGCCTGCATTGTTCGCAGAAGAAGCCTGAATGGATAGAGTCTGAATACGAGACACCATATTCTGAATTTCGTTTACACCCGCATCAGCCATTTTTACCATAGCTTGTGCTTGCGAAGCATTCAAAGATGCTGCTTTCAAACGCGAAGATTGTGCATCTAATTTAGATGAAACCGCAAAACCGGCTGAATCATCAGCAGCATTGTTGATCCGGAAACCAGATGACAAACGCTCCAATGATTTGTTCATGTTCATGCTGTTTGTGTTAATATTTTTAAGGGCCGTATTAGCACCCATGTTGGTTTGTACTGATAGCATAATTCTCTCCGTAGTATGTTAATTCGTGAACGACTTCCTGCCCTGTCACGCCTTGCATCGCTGCAAGTAAGGAAGGCATCCTTGCCGCCCTAGTGAGTTAAGTTATCGGAGAGTAAAAGTTGGACTTTAATTTTTTTTGCATTTATTTTCAGTGCATATGAAGAATTAATCAACACTATCTGCCAATGGTCGCCAAAATTGAATCATCGAACTGCTCACTTCAAAGCCAGGAAGATGTTCATGCCATTGTTGCACCCATGGCATATCTTGAGAAAGATCTAACAAGCGAAACCCTGCATCACCACTTTGACGCGTACCAATCGCATCACCTGCACCGCGCAATTGCAAATCTTTTTCAGCTAGCTCCAAACCATCATGACTTTTCACCATCATCTCCAAACGCTGCAAGCCTGTTGCTGATATATCTTTATCTGGCAACAATATACAATAACCCTGTTCATTCGAGCGCCCCACACGGCCGCGTAGCTGATGCAATTGTGCTAAGCCATAACGATCTGCCTGATCAATCACAATCAATCTAGCCTCTGCAACATTCACACCCACTTCAACAACCGTGGTTGAAACAAGTAAACGACAAGAGCCTTGCGTAAAAGCATCCAAAACCTGCTGTTTATCTTTGCTTGCCATACGCCCATGCAGACCCAAGACACCCGCATCAGGAAAATGTTGTTTTAACACCTCAACGCGCTCTGCAACCGATATACCGACCACTTCTTCTTCATCTAACTCTTCATCAATACGCGGTACAATCCAATAAATACGTCCACCTGTATCCAACAAACGCTGCATACCCGCTGCTAATTGCGACAAAGAGCTGGATTTTAAGATCCTTGTATCCACAGGCTTTCTACCAATGGGCATGCCACGCATTACGGTTAAATCCATATCACCATACACTGACATTGCCAATGAACGCGGAATCGGAGTCGCAGTCATCCCCAACAAATGAATAGCTGTAGAATCTTCAGCCTTCTTCTCGGTCAATGCCCAGCGCTGTTTCACACCAAAGCGATGTTGCTCATCGACAATCGCCAAACCTAAGCTGGCATAAACAACACCATCTGAAATAAGCGCATGCGTTCCCACCAGACACTGCACAGAGCCATCCATTAGACCCGCAAGAATGGTTCGACGGAGGGCTGCACGCGTGCTACCTGTTAATAAATACACCTGAATGCCCAGCGGCTCAAGAAGTTCCGATAATGTTTGATGGTGTTGTGTTGCCAATACTTCAGTCGGTGCCATAAGCGCTGCCTGCAAACCATGCTCAATCGCCGAGACAATCGCCAATGCTGCAATCCAAGTTTTACCAGCGCCGACATCACCCTGTACCAAACGATGCATACGCTGCCCCGATGCCAAATCATGCCGAATATCTTGCCATGCTGTTTGCTGACCTTGGGTTAAATCAAAGGGTAACGACGCCATGAGTTTCTGGCTCATCTCATGCTGACTCATTGCAGGAGCCACGCATGCCGCAGTACGCCGTTGCTCTTGCATTAGTTTTAAATAAACCAATAACTCTTCTGATTTCAAGCGTTGAAGAGCATTTTTCAAACGCTCCGCATCCAGCTCTTTGGGCTGATGCACCGTGCATAAGGCTTCCCGTAACGTCATGTTTGTTACAGCATCGAGTGGGCTTGCCGAAGTCTGTGCTAACATCGTCAACGATTGTTCAATAAAACTTCCCAAACGCTTGCCGCTCAAGCCCGCCACGCTGCCATACACAGCTTGCACACTGGCAACAAATTTCTCTACCACGCACCAATCTGGATGCACCATCTGGCATTGATGCCGCCAAAATTTGGCTGTGCCGCGCACTGAAATATCTCGACCTTCCTGCAAACGAGCATCACTCATCATATAAGCGGCATGGAAAAAATTCAGGGTTATTTCGCCCGTTTCATCGGCTAGAATAATCGAAACCTGCTTCTTTCGCCCAAATCCATGTGCGCTCTTACGCACAATACGCCCTTGAATACGCATTTCCACGCCTTCGGTTAACGATGCTATCGTATAAACTTGACGATCATCTACATAAGCACGCGGTAAATGAAAGAGCAAGTCCCCCAACATCGTGACATCACGCACAGCCAAGCGCTTTTCTAACGCGGGGCCAACTCCTGAAAGCCTATTTAAAGGCAAAAATAATAATGAGTACACGCCGATATTTTGTCCTTAAAAACACACACACTCAAGTCATTTAAACCCTGCATATATTATGTATGAATTATGGCATTTTTTATGCGGAGTTATGTCGATCACATAGATAAAATCATAAGGAGAAATCATGAAAAATACGTAAGTTATTGATTCAGTAGTAACATATAACCAATGCATTAAAGAACCTCACCGAAAAGTTAGGGGAATAATGTGCCGTGCTTGGGAAAAATGTACCCATGCACCATGTTACTAAAGACAATATTGAATGAGAGGTGATGACCAACATCATATGAACTTAACGCTGGCTCTAGGCCTGAAATACGAACCCCCGCAAAGGACAGAGTTCTTGCCATCACGGCAGGAAGGGGCTCCCTCTGATTTCAAACAAGCCATGCCCAGCACTGACACAGAGTTAAAAAGCAGTCCCGTTATTGATGTTAAACCCATTGAAAATAAGCATCAATCACCCAAACCAAGTGATAAAAAAGATTATGATTACCTTGCCTATAATATGCGCGCAACATTGGATATTATACATGCCGTTGGCACGCAGCTACATATAACCATATAGGCTGCCAAAGCCTTACGAAGCTTCTTTAAATATTCTTCATTATTTTTTACTTGTATCATGAACAGCAATCTCCTATAGTGCGCCGCGTTTGATGGAGGTTATGTAATGGCAAAGCGTTGTGAAGTATGCGGAAAAGGCCCAATGAGCGGCAATAATGTGAGTCACGCTCACAATACGACTCGTCGTCGTTTTTTACCAAACCTGAAAAGTGTTCGCGCACTGATTTCTGGTCAAGTTAAGAAGGTTCGTGTTTGCACACGTTGCCTACGTTCTAACAAGGTTGCAAAAGCAGCTTAAGTCATCTCTTTTTCTTAAAAGGCACCCTTGAGGTGCCTTTTTTTATGCTCTGAATATAGAATATATTTTAAGAAAAAAGACTGTTGGCTAGAGCTGCCTAAAAAATGCAGCTTTATTTTTCACCAGAAGGTGAAAAAACGCCCCCTTATTGAGACGGCTTGCTAACGCCTTGCTCAGCGGTGTGGCGAAGATGGCTTCTTTTGTGCGGTCTTTTTGCACAAAAGAAGACAGCTTTGACCGTCCGATGCAGTAATTTGTTATGCGCTATTCTCATCTTCTACTACTAATAGCCTTGCCTCTCCCCGAGGATGTGCAAAATGCTCTGTACCCACAGAGGCGAAGAAAATATCTCCGGCATTTAGCAAGACTGATTTTTCTATATTTTCTTCTTTATAGAACATTTCGACAATACCATCTAATACTACAAATACTTCTTCACCATCATTCGTATGCCACTTATATGGCTGATCTGTCCAACGCAACTTGGTTTTGATGCCATTCATATTCGCAATATCTCTACCTGTCCAAGCAGAACTAGCCGTGAATTCTTTACCTCTGATTACTTCCATACTCTAATTTCCTGATATTGATTCATAAAATTCATGCGCATAACAGCGCAACTAAGCTATGGCCTAAAGCCGTGCGATTAAATCCATTTCCACCCTTGCTCCCAAAGGAAGTGCTGCAACTGCAACCGTTGCACGCGCAGGGCGATGCTCACCCAGCCACTGAGCATAAATAGTGTTTACCAACGGAAAATCTGCCATATCCACTAAAAAAATATTTACTTTCAAAATATCATTGGTGCTCGCCCCTGCCTCTTTCAATACCGCAGTAAGGTTCTTTGTTACCTGTTCAGCTTGTGTTTCAACATCATCACCCACCATTTTTCCAAGCTTAGGATCAAGCCCAATTTGACCTGACGCATACAAGATACCCCCGTATGCTGTGGCCTGACTATATGGTCCAACTGCCTTAGGCGCAGACTCTGAATGAATCACTTGAATACTCATGCTTTCTTTCCTTGTGTTTTACCTTTTGACTTAAACAATGAACGACGCCCTCTATTCATCATGCCACGCAGCATATCACCAATGCCATGCGTATAATTTTTCCCTAAACCAACTTGATTTTGACGTTTTACCGTTGCAACACCATCCAAGACCTTAAGCACCTTAAGCACCCTTGCCAAATGTTTGCGATCATGAACACTGACAAGAATACGCAGCACAGTCATTTCACCAGCCCGCTGGTCTAGCTTTAAATCATCAATATTGGCTTCTGCTTTGGCAATGCAAGCAGAAACCTGAGCCAACATGCCACGACGGTTTTCCGCCCGTACTTCAATACCAGTAGGGTATAATCGTTTACCAGGTTCTTGCCAGTCAACTTCCAACCAACGATAACGAGCCAAGGAAGAGAGTTCCTTGCAATCACGGTAATGTAGCTCCATACCCTTATCCGCTACAACACGCCCTAACACAGCGTCTCCAGGGATTGGATAGCAGCAGTTAGCGCCATACATATAACTTGCTCGCATACTCTTCAATTTAACATGCGAAACATCGGTATCATCAAGCTGCTTCAACAGCATATCGAGTGATATATCACCCTTACCCAGTTTTTCTTGCAAGCTCTCAAGATTATCACAATGCAGTGCTCGCAAAAGCTCTACAGGAGGCTCACCGACTAACACTTCGCTAAGCACCCCCATACCAACGTGAATACTTGCTTCACGCTCTTGACGCCGATAATACTGACGAATCGACTGACGTGCCTTGGGTGTCTTAACATATTTCAACCATTGACTGCTAGGCTCTTGATCGGGACTGGTTAAAATCTCAATTTGATCACCATTATGTAATTTGGCTTGAAAATCTCGCATTTCACCATTGATACGCACACCAATACTATGATGCCCAATGTCTGTATGCACCGCATAGGCAAAATCTAGAGGACGTGCGCCACGTGGCAGCGCATAAATATCACCATCGCGACTAAACACATATACTTCCTGTACAAACAAATCGAGGCGAACACTCTCCATCAACTCGTTGGGGTTGTCCGCAGCCTGAAGCAGTTCCGTCAGCTGACTTAACCACAGAAACTCACGCTGGCCAAGCGCATCAGCACTATCATCTTTATACAACCAGTGTGCGGCCACACCATCTTCTGCATGCCTATGCATCGATTCAGCACGAATTTGCACTTCAATACGATGATTATCAGGGCCAATCACGGATGTATGTAGCGATTGATAGCCATTGGGTTTGGGTAGGGCTATGTAGTCTTTAAAACGTCCTGGAACAGGTCTGTATAGGCTATGAATCAGACCCAATGCCTGATAACACGATGCGGCATCTTTCACAATCAGCCGAAATGCCACAATATCATAAATCTCTTCAAAATCGATATGCTTACGCTGCATTTTCTGGTGCAGGCTATACAAGTGCTTCATGCGCCCTTGCACCTTGGCCTCTAGGCCTTGGCGGCTCATCGCTTCCTGCAATAAATTTTCCAAATTGCTTTGTGTTTGTTGCAAAAACTCCAGCTTGCCTTTCAGCTTGCCTTTGACTACTTCATAGCCCTCAGGATCGATATATGCAAAAGCAATATCTTCCATTTCCTGTTTAATCCAATGAATGCCCAAACGGTGCGCCAATGGCGCATGAATCTGTATTGTTTCTTCTGATATTCTTCGAGCTTTTTCCTTGGATACAAAACCAAGTGTACGCATATTATGCATACGATCCGCCAGCTTCACGAGCAAAACGCGTAAATCCTTAGCTGTTGCAAGAATCATTTTTCGGAAATTTTCGGCCTGTTTATGTTCAGAGGAATTAAAATGGATTTTACCAATTTTGGTCACACCATCGACCAACCTGGCAATATCTTCGCCAAAGCGCTCGCGAATATCATCAAGGCTGATATGCGTATCTTCCACAGTATCGTGCAATAAGCCCGTTACAACGGTTGCCACATCTAATTTTAGGCTAGCTAGAATATCCGCCACAGCCAACGGATGGGTAATATACATCTCACCAGAACTACGACGTTGCTCGGCATGCGCTTGTGCAGCAAAAACATAAGCACGATTCAGTAATTCAATATCAGACTTGGATCCGTAACGGCTAACTTTTTCAGTAATTTCAAAAATACGACTCATAATGTTTAATCACTACCAAACAGGTAAACAGGAGCCGTAATCAATCGACTTATTCGAACTCTTCCTCAGAAGCACCCTTCAAACGAAGGCGTTCCTGCTCGTCCATATCAAACAGTAGTTCCCATGAAACATGACCTTCGCCCATTTCACGCAATGCTTGAACAGCAGGCTTATGCCCAGCATCATCCAAAAATAATGGCAAGCCGCTCAAAACTTGGCGTGCACGCTTTGATGCCAACACAACCATTTCAAAACGGTTAGGGTAATAACGAACACAATCTTCTACAGTTACACGAGCCATAACAAAAACCTCTTTAAGGATAAATCAGACAATATTGGCCGAGCATAACAACTCACACTCAAATGTCACTCAAATAACAACTTTAATGCTTCTAAAGATTCATTAAAATCATCATTGATAAGTTGATAGTGCGCCTCACCAGCATGAGATATTTCAGCTTCTGCTGCTGCAACACGTCGATCAACCACCGTAGCAGCATCCTGCCCGCGCATCACAAGCCGCTCTCTGAGAGCCTCTATCGAAGGTGGCAGTATAAAAATTCTAACTGTTTCTGGCATCTTTTCAGCTACTTGTGCTGCTCCCTGCCAATCTATTTCTAGCAAGACATCATCACCCTGCTGCAACACCGCAAGCACATCTGATTGACGCGTCCCATAAAAATGATCGTGCACATTTGCCCACTCTAAAAATGCACCTGCACCTTTCTGCTTTTCAAAAGTTTCTATATCCAAAAAATGATATTCACGTCCATCCTTTTCACCCGGCCGCGGGGCACGCGTGGTACAAGAAATTGACAATTTAAGTCTTGGGCAATCTTTTAGAAGTGCAGCACACAAGCTTGATTTTCCAGCCCCTGAAGGCCCTGAAACTACAAATAACCGACTCATGATGCTTTACCCGTTAGTTTTTTATATTTATGCATTAATTCATCCGCATTTTCTTCATGGTTCGGATCTTTGGGAATACAATCAACAGGACAAATCATGACGCATTGAGGCTCATCATAATGCCCCACACATTCAGTGCATAAGTTCGCATCAATTTCAAAAATTTCTTCGCCCTCATAAATAGCCTCATTCGGACATTCAGGCTCACATACGGCGCAATTGATGCAATCATCGGTAATTAATAACGCCATTAGTTTCCTTTCACCTCTTGATCCAGCTCACCGCTACGCAGTTTCGCCAAATATTCTTTTAATGCGCCAGCTATCTTTCCCTGCAACAAATAAAGCGCAATAATATTCGGGAATGCCATCGCCAACAGTAATAAATCACTAAAATCGAGAATATTCCCCGCACTTACCACCGATGCCAGCACGATAAAGCCCACAAATATGATGCGGTAAAGCATCGAGAAACGTTCGCCAAACACATACGTCCAACAACGCTCGCCATAATAGGACCATGAAATCATCGTACTATATGCAAACAACACAACAGAAATAGATAGAATTATCGGAAACCATGAAATCACTGAACCAAAGGCCACCGCCGTAAGTGCCGCACCATGACTTCCTGCGACCAAGTCTGCATGCGCTGGATCAGCGTACACACCTGTGATAATAATGACCAATGCCGTCATCGTACAAATAATAATAGTATCGATAAGTGGTTCATACAAAGCAACCATGCCCTGACGCACAGGATATTTCACTGCCGCTGCTGAATGCGCAATGGCTGCCGAGCCAATCCCTGCTTCACTGGAAAAAGCCGCACGTTTAAAGCCTTGCACGATTACACCGATCACGCCACCTGTTACCGCCGCAGGAGAAAATGCCTCATGAACAATCAATGATAATGCAGCAGGCACTTCGCTGGCATGCGAAAATACAATCCATAAACATGCCGAGAGATAAATAACCACCATCGTTGGCACAATGGCCTCAGCAGCATGGGCAATACGGCGAATACCACCAATAATTACAATACCAACCGCAGACGCCATCAATATGCCAAACATCCAAGGGTAATCTTTAAAAAAGCTCACTTCCCCCTGCACGGCCCCCATCGCTTGCGATACCTGAAAAGCATTACCCCCACCCAGCGAGGCACAAACACATAACAACGCAAACATGATTGCTAACACTTTACCCACTGAGGCCATGCCTTTTTCTGCAAAACCCTTGGAAAGGTATTGCATGGCTCCACCCATCACATGTCCATCGGCGCGAAACTCACGATACATTTGCCCCAATGTAACCTCTGAAAACTTCGCTGTCATACCAAAAAATCCAGCTACGATCATCCAAAATGTCGCGCCTGGGCCACCAATACCAATGGCAATCGCCACGCCTGCAATATTCCCTAAACCAACCGTTGCAGAGAGTGCTGTCGTTAGAGCCTGAAAAGAGGAAACCTCACCTTTATCATCGGGTGATTGATATTTACCCCGAATCACAGCAAAAGCATGCCCCATCATACGAATATTAATAAATCCAAACCGACAGGTCAGGTACACAGCCCCAACCACAAGCCAAGCAACAATAAAAGGCATTGCCGCATCCCCTGGCATCACATCGTAGAATAAAACGGCTGCCAAATAGCCATTGATATCAGCGAAGAATAAATCTATCGAACCCTCAGCCGCATAGGCTGGCTGCAACATCACTGCCCATACAAAACATACTGTAAAAAATAAGCGTAAAGCTTTCAATCTACCCTCCCCCATCACCCGAAGATAGCTTGGAACACTGACATCCAACAAAAGAGTAGGGAAGTCGGGATATTTAAAACACCACAAAAAGAAAAAGGCGCCCGTGGAAACCACGGACGCCTTTTACATCAATATGGCGGAAGGGGTGGGATTTGAACCCACGGTAGGTTTCCCTACGCCGGTTTTCAAGACCGGTACATTCGGCCACTCTGTCACCCTTCCGAACTATATATAGCAACAAATATTAATTTCTAAACTTGTGCTAAATGCCGTTTTGTCACATTATTGTCACACTTACGACGCGGCGAACAATAGCACGGAGGTTTATCATGGCAACATTTCGTAAACGTGGACCCTACCAGTGGCAGGCAATCATCCGGCGAAAAGGATACCCCGAGCAAACCAAAACCTTTGAAACAAAAGCCGAAGCACTTGCATGGAGTGCCACAATAGAAAGCGAAATGATGCGCGGAGTATGGCGACACGATGGCGATGCTGGAAATACAACGCTAAGTGAATGTCTTGAACGATACAAAAAAGAAGTAACCCCAAAGAAGAAAGGCGCAGCACAAGAAAACTATAAAATAAAAATTCTATCCGATTCAAGTTTAGCACCATGTTTTATGCTCAACATCCGAAGCAAAGATGTTGCAGACTATCGCGACCAGCGAATATCAGAAGGACGTTCAGCAAACACCATTAAAAACGAGCTCAACCTACTCTCAGCAGTCTTTGAGACATGCAGAAAGGAATGGGGCATGGAAACGCTTACAAACGTCGTTAAAGACGTTTCAAGGCCAACTCCACCCAAAGGTCGCGATCGGAGACTAGCTGCTCATGAAGAAGAAATTATCATGCGTATGGCAAAAGCCAATCGAAGCCTATGGATTGCCCCCATCATCACAATCGCATTGGAAACAGCTATGCGGCAAGGTGAAATTGCAGGGCTTGAATGGAAGCACATACACCTTGACCAAAAAATTGTTCATTTACCTGATACAAAAAACAATGAAACGCGAGACGTTCCTTTATCATCGCAAGCTATAAAGGTATTTGAAACATTACCAAGAAGGATTGATGGTAAGGTTTTTGGAATCAATTCAAAATCAATAAGCGTAACATTTAGAATGATATGTAAAAACGCAACTACCACCGAAGGTGAAGGCCAGCCAATCCCTGACTTACGCTTTCACGATCTAAGGCATGAGGCAATATCAAGACTATTTGAAAAAGGTCTTAATCCTATGCAAGTCTCATCCATATCTGGGCATAAAACACTTCAAATGTTTAAACGATACACACATCTAAAAGCTGAGGATCTTGCGAAAATGTTAGGTTAGCTACTATATTCAGCCATTACCTTGCGGAGCAACGGTGTAGGATTATTGGTTTGCTCTCCAGAACGACGTTCATAAGTCACAGATACGCAAAACATATGAGTCGCTTTTTCATCCCCTAAATCAATTAACCGATTCAAAACATAATCGACATCAAACTTGATGGAAGTGGTCGCTAGTATTGCGATCAGACGTGCATCACCAGCAACTACAATGAAATCCACCATGGCTAAAATACTATCTTGATTCCACTTATCGCACAGCTCAGTATTTGAATATGCATCAAATATTTTTTTTGCATTTTCAAGACTTCGAGGTAACGATCTAATTTTATTTAAATCCATTTGATAAAATCCCCTGCTTCCTTAAAACTTCTGGACGTTTCATTAATACAGCTCTAAAAAATGAACTTAATATCACATCCCTGCAACCGATGCTTGGCAATGCTTACACACCAAAGCATCTTTTCTAATTACCTCTTTGCACTGGCCACATCTTCTTGCACCAAGCACTTGAACAGACCAAAACATCGAAACAATCCAACCAAGCACACTCCAACCTGTAAAAATATTTATAAGAACAATAACTGTGAGATTAGGATGACCTGCTTTCCCAGCAATTATGGTAGGCATTAAATATCCAGAAAGAAGTAATACAAAGACCACAGGGGCAGCAATAAAGGAAGGCCACTCTGACCCAGTAACTGGAACCGATACCACCGCAACTAAAGCCACCCCAGCAAACATTAACCCTATCCCAAGAGCAAATGCCCCTACTTTAGAAAGATTATTTAGCATTACACAGCTCCGTTTTCTTTTAGCAGTTCTGCTAATTTATTAAATTTATTATTGTAACAAACCTGAAGTAACTTCATGCCTTGAACGGAAAGCCCATGCTCAATCATTTTGGATACTACCACAAATTCATTATTTGCGACCAAAGGATAAACATACCCCTCACTAAATTTATTAAGCTCTTCTTTGCTAACTCCTTCAATAATAGCTAGGACGCTATCCCCATCTTTCTTTTGCAAAGCAAGATCCAAATGTCTGATGGTAAAAGGCACTCCATGCTGATGAAGATACTTTAATATTCCCGCATAACCATTTCTACTTGCTGTGTAAGCTGGTGGCGCGCCTACTTGGTGGACACCGACTACCAAATCACAGTCTTGATTTAGTGGCGCTCCCATAGAAGCTATGTATTCAAATGTCCCTGAGTCCCCAGACACAGCAGCGGCTCCAGCAAGTTTTTTATCCGCATAGTCTAGGTTAAATTTCTCTTTGAGGTATTTGAGAGCTTCTACAGAACCTCCATATGCAGCAACTACAGCCATTTCCTCAGGCTTCATTTTGCTATGTTTAACTGCTTCTAAAAGACCTTTTTTATGCTTTAATACCCCCATTCGGCGAACATGACGGTCTGATACATATGCCCCATGGTCAATTAAATAAGCAATTCCACCATCCACCTCGTTCCCACGAAATTCTACAGCTGTTGAAAGTGGATCTAAGTAATTAACATCTCCGCCATTATCTACGAAAAACCTAATGGCATCTGAGTTACCAAATTGTGCAGCTTTTTTAATGGGATTTACTTTCTCTATAGTACCAGCGTGGACAGACTGGGTACTATCAAATGACCACTCTCTAGCTTTTTCTTTCACAGCTAGCTTCATAGTATCATAATCAGCAAACTGGTAGAGAGAATCCCATGCCCCATAGCTAGGTGGCTTTATCCATGTACCATTATTTATATAAGCTTGAGCTAAAAAATATTGCCTGCTTTTCATCAATAAAACAAAACCTTTCCAAGTAGGTTTTGCACCATAACTCAATAGCTTAAGGACACCCTTCTTTGTAGGTCTTTTATTCTCCAGATAGAATAAAATGAGTCCTTCTGACTCTTCAATAGGAACACCAAGCTCTCTTAAAAAATCAACCATTTCAAAATCGTCGCCATCTACAACTACTCCATATGCGCCTCTACCAAAGTTAAAGCCATACTTATCAATAATAAAGAGAATACCTTTCCTATTATGCTCCTTCAAGGCAAGGCTAACTGTATCTTCGATTTCCAACTTTTGTTCTTCAATTTGTTGCCAAACTTTTCTTTCCTGAGGGTCACTTGGTTCCGAAGAACAGCCAGAAAAGGTAAGAACGACCCACAATAATAACGCCCATCTAACCATCATTAAATTATTAATCATTATCCATTCACCCCTCTCCTATTTGGCTAGTGAGAAGAGTATAGGCCACAGAGACATAGTCTTCAATGCGCTTGAGTTCGGTGATATTGAAACCTATCAAAACACATCACCTTGCGCCTCTAGATCAAGATCATCTGGCATAAACACCTTGAGCATCATGCCAAGAATTGGAATAACGATGCTGTTCTTTTTCTCTACCTCCGACCCTTCCACCACCTTATAACACCAATCACCATCATCAAAATACGCATAAACAGCTTGCCCTTTCAAATTTATTGAAACTACGTCTATTCTTTGCACAAACGATGTAAGTCTCTCGTGTGCGTGATTACTCAAACCGCCTGAGGTCATTTTACTACTCCCTTCAAGCCTTAAAAAATCTTCGACGTAAATAGTCATAGCCTCCTCCTTTTCAATGAATTTTTTGTGCTTTCAGATGCCGCCACACCTCATTTTTTGGCATGCCCTCGGCAAGCGCATCCGCGATTCTAGAGAATATGCTGTTTACATCGCTTTTTATCATGGACGAATAATATAAAAGGCTTTGATAACCTTCCTCATCCATTTCAAATTCAATTTGAACTTTCATAACTCACCCCTGCTACGCAAAATATTATTGCATTCCATTTTTGTTAGCGATTTAATTCACTCCTGTTCTCCATCACTTTTTCACACATTTCAGAAAGCTCAGGCCAAAACGGATCGTTATCACCTGGAGCTTCAATCTCATTATGTCCAAAAAAATCAGTTAACTCACAAGGCTCATCACCCCTAGCACTTGCAGTCATTCCTTCATCTGTCAGGTCTACATAGTCACCACCCAGTGAAACCCTCACATTAGTCGTCATGCCGCTATCAGGATAACTCATACGTACTCCTGCATGATCCTCAATTCTTATTTTAAGTTTTTGTTTGCTCATATCACTCTCCTTTTTTAAAATTTTGCAACTTTATGGGCGATTAGCCAGCCTATCCGATATCAAATTAATTTTGCAAATATGTATATTCACATCCTTCAAAACATCCCCCATCGCCAGAACCACTTGCTCTTTTTCGTTGTCTGGAACTCAATCGTCCCATCTTCATTTTCAATCATTTTCATAATCAAGCTCCTTCGCTTTTTAAAATTCCCCCCAAATGTGGCAACGCCAAGGGCGCGTCATATTTGGCATAGCCAACCCAGAGCGCACCAATAAGGAGCAGTCCAGTGTGGCGCAGCCACCTGCGCAGCAGGTTCACTTGACGGCCGCGTTTGATGTGCTCACCCCTTGAGGGGCAGGGGTGATACAATGCTCCTAAATCCATTGAGACCCTGCTTGCAGAGTCAGAGCAGGTAACGACTCGCGAAACCTTGGAGCGAGGCGCTGTGGGCATGCTATGCCGTCGGAAGTCCCGTCCGTGAGGGAAAGGGAAGCCGGATAAGCAATGGACACACCTGAGTGATGTACTCATTGCTTTTGGGTGTTTGAGGGCAAAGCCCTCAGGCGAGAGGGTGGAGGAAAACAGCTCTGCTGGTTGGAACCAGGGAGAGACTTCTCCCTCATCACCCAACACCTCGACCTGATAACCATCCAACAAAAAACAAAACCACCAAAAACAACTCCACAAAATATTGATTCAAAAACTGCTTAAATTTATCCCATACTCTTTTTCTGTACGGATAAACAATATCGTGCAAACTTTTTTCTTTTCTCAGCCACATAACCGCCTCCTGTAATTTACTCCTCTCACCTGCTTATTCCCTTGCCTTCTTCTCTACCCACGTCTTTCCCAATTTGGCGCGTGACTCTCAAAGCACTCATTAAATGGCCAACACCAGGAGGAACAACAACAGAGGAAATAGAACGGCGAGCACCCGCCTTCAGGCTCCGGCTAGCCAGATGACCAGCCTGAACTTTGAGCTTTGAGGCCACTACGAGCTTAAGGCTGGCCTGAGCCATGCCTTCTCTAACAACCACTTGACCTTTGGACAGTTTGATCACTGCTTTGCGAACATCGCTAGGCGAAGCCTTACCGACAGCAAAACCCATCGCCTTGCCTTCCACGCGAGCCATCGGAACAGACCTGTCATAAGCAAAAGAAGCAGTGAAGGCCTTTTTAGCGGCTTTTTGAGCATTGGCTGTACGCTGGGCTTGGCTCAACTCTGCAAGAGGTTTTGAAGGCAGTTTAAGATTAACACCAGATTTTTTAGCCGCCGTCTTCCAAGCTTCTCTAAGCTGCCCTTTGTTCAGTTTAGGCACCTTGGCCTTGCGCGTAGACAGTGCAGCGATTTCTGAAGCCCTAGCTCCCGTCTTACCTGAAGCTTTAAGGGCAGCCTCAATTTGTGCTCGCCGCTTGCTGAAACCTTCAATTTGGTTGCGTGAAATACCCTTCAACTCGAAACGTCCATCAAGATGCGTGACCTTGACCTTGTAACCCAAGTCTTGAACCTTGGATGCAAGACGTGCTCGATACTCTGCACCCGCAAGCATTTTGTGTTTGTAGAATTGAGAACCTTCCAAGGCTCGCCATTTACCATCTGCGGTTCGCGTGACGTTGCCCACGACTGCATGGCTATGGATTTGTGGGTCAAGCTCGCGGCTTGTCTCGTGCGCAAATACAGCGGCTGTCATTTTACCAGTGGACTCAAGGTGCACCTTCCCACCAGCTTTTAATTGTGCCTTGAGCACATCCTTTTCAATCATAGCTAGTGTTTCTTTTACGGCCTCTTGGTGGGCTGTGAGAAGCCTTTGATCACCTGTGACCAGTGCTTGAATCGAGAGAGACTTAGGGGCTGAAAACGTGAGGTCATAGCCCATACGACGCGCACCACCTTGACCACCTGGCAGCTGACCAACACCAGGTAAATTGCGATCCATAATTTTCTCGAAACTGGCTTGATCAACTGCCCCAGACAAACCCAATTCGGTTGCCCCTGCACCAACCCATGAGGTTGACTCACCAGCTTCTTTTGACCAGTAGTCTGCCTCACCTGAATCCTTTTCAAAGTAACCAGCCAGCGCACCACCTGAACCTTTTAGTGTTGATATAGAAAGCATCAGAATTCACCCAAATCAATACCAAGTTTTGATCTTTTTTGTTGATTATTAAAATCCATATTACGTTTCTTAATGCAGTCAGTAAGCAAAG
>Ga0316202_10000475_pt1 | contig 43949 bp, 31 predicted proteins | sample 3monrhotite_MG_FD_204934 | JGI IMG/M metagenome (GOLD analysis project Ga0316202, IMG submission 204934) | Microbial mat bacterial communities from mineral coupon in-situ incubated in ocean water Damariscotta River, Maine, United States -... | ecosystem: Environmental > Aquatic > Marine >...
TGCTCTACTATATTATTCAAGTACTTGCACTGCCTTATTTTTATATTTGAATAGTTTCTCCGATTGTATAGTTTTATCGCAGCTATATTCGACCCACTCTTATCAATGTTTATCAGCTCTGGCTTAATATTGTATTCTATCGCTTTTATTAAAAACCTTTGTGCGGATATGAGTTGCCTTCTTTTGGTTAATAAAGAAGTCAACAGTATTTCCTTCTTTATCAACTGCTCTATATAAATATCTCCACTGACCCTTTACTTTAATATATGTTTCATCTAGTCTCCATCTTTTTCCAACTCCTTTTTTTCTTTTTCTGAATTGTTGTTCTACAAGTGGTGTGAATTTGAATACCCAGCGCTGAATAGTAGCATGATCCACTTTGACTCCTCTGATAGATAACAGTTCTTCTACATCTCTATAGCTAAGACTAAACCTTAATTTAAAATAAACAGCTTGTAATATGATTGCCTTTGGGAAACAATGACCTTTGAACATCTCTTTTTATAGGTAAAGATAAATTTTTAGTTTTTTCCTAAACTAGATGCGACAGAACCATATATCACAAAATATTTTTTTAATTGCAATTAAAAAAATAGTATTGTTATTGACAAAAAACACTATTAAAAATGACTATTTATAGGAATTTTTAGGGTATCTCTCAGGTCTTATTAAATTGCAATTAAAATTAAATTGTAATACAAATATTTTTTAGTTCTAGTAATTTTGAAATTAAAATTGGTTTTTGCTCTCAAATCAAAATAGTTGAACCTTGGAATTACTGAAAATCAAAATCAAAATAAATAGGAGAAGTTATAGAAATTGATTTATTCTTTTCATTTTGTTATTCCAATTTCAAAAACCTCAAAAACAAATATTAAATCTAAAGGCTATAGATTGCTTGCTTTAGTAATTTTGATAAAAAATAATATAAGATTTAAATTATAAGTTTTTCAATTTGCGCCATTCAGAAAAATCTACCAAAGTTTGTTCATTTGTTGGTGGGTACAAACCAATAATTGTTTTCCCATTGTTCACTTGTTCTAAAACAAAATCTTCAAAAAGTGTCATTTCAATACAATCATCTGCAACTTCATCTACAATACCTGCAGGGATAACCATAACACCATCATCATCACCAACTAAGATGTCACCTGGAAAAACAGCTACATCTCCACAACCAATAGGTACATTAATATCAAGAGCTTCATGCAAGGTTAAGTTTGTAGGTGCAGAAGGTTTGTTGTGGTATGATGGTATAGCCAAATTCGCAATATTGGCAGAATCTCTAAAACCTCCGTCTGTTACAATTCCTGCTACACCTCTAACCATTAAGCGTGTTACTAAAATATCTCCAGCAGAAGCTGCTCGTGCATCTTTTCTGCTATCAATTACTAAGACATATCCAGGAGGGCACTCTTCAATGGCAACTCTTTGTGGATGATCTGCATTTCTAAAAACACTTATTGGATTACGGTCTTCTCGTGCAGGAATATATCTTAGCGTATAAGCTTCACCAACCATTGTTGGTTTTCCTAATTTTAAAGGCTTAACATCTTGAATAAATTGATTTTTTAATCCTCTTTTATAAAGACAAGTGGCAATTGTAGGTGTACTTACTTTTTTTAACTTTTCTCTTGTTGTTGTAGGTAGTGTTCTCATTTTTATAAAATCTTTTATAAATAAAAATGTTTAATAGACAAATATACATATATTTGGTAAACCAAATTGGTAAACCAGTTTTTATTATAAAAACAATCATTTTAAAATTAATGTTTTATGTATATTTTTTTAGAATTAATTCAGGATGTATTCAAATAAAAATTTTGTATTATTTATAATGGGAGTTTCTGGTGTAGGAAAAAGCACTGTTGGTAATTTATTATCAAAAGAACTTCGCATCCCTTATTTTGATGGAGATGATTTTCATCCAAAAGAAAATATCTTAAAAATGTCAAAAGGAGAACCATTGAATGATAATGACCGTTTTGGATGGTTGAAAACATTAAATAAATTGGCTAAAGATCAATTAAAAGGTAATAGTTGTGTTATAGTTTGTTCTGCTCTAAAAGAAAAGTACCGTACTATTTTAAGTGATGAGATTGAAAATAATACAAAATGGATTCATTTGGTTGGTTCTTTTGAGTTGATTTCTGAGAGAATGAAACAACGTTCAAATCATTTTATGTCAATAGAATTACTAAAATCTCAGTTTGAGATTTTAGAATATCCAAAAAAAGCGATTAAAGCAAGTATTAATTTAACACCTGTAGAGATAGTGGAGGCAATTAGAAAAGAATTATTTGATAAATCTGAATTTGGTTTATTTGGACTTGGAGTAATGGGTAAAAGTATAAGTAGAAATTTAGCTAATAATGGTTTTAATATTTCAATTTTTAATAGGCATGTTGATGGTGTTGAGGAAAATATTGCAGTTAATTTTAAAAGTGAATATAAGGAATTAGCTTCCGCACTTCCCTTTGATGATATAGAAGCTTTTGTAAATTCTTTGCAAAAACCAAGAAAAATCATGCTAATGGTGAATGCAGGAAAGATAACGGATATGGTTATTGAAAACATTGTTCCATATCTTTCAGATGGTGATGTATTAATTGATGGAGGAAATTCAAATTATTTAAAAACAAAAGAACGTTTTGAATATTTAAAATCTAAAAATATTCATTTTATTGGAGCGGGTGTTTCTGGTGGAGAAGAAGGAGCTTTAAAAGGGCCTTCTATAATGCCTAGTGGAGATAAAGAAGTTTACAAAATGGTTGCTCCTTATTTAAATGCAATTGCTGCTAAAGATAAAAATGGACTTCCTTGCTGTACCTATATTGGAAGTGAAGGAAGTGGTCATTTTGTGAAAATGGTACATAATGGAATTGAATATGCCGAAATGCAATTGTTAGCAGAGGTGTTTCAAATTCTAAGTTCAATGGGGGGTAATCCCAATGAGGTTGCAACAATTTTAGAATCTTGGAAAGAAACCGCAAATAGTTATTTGTTAGAAATTACGATTGATATTTTAAGAAAAAAAGATGGTGATGATTGGTTGGTAAAAAAAATATTAGATAAAGCAGGGAATAAAGGAACTGGGAATTGGGCTACTATTGCTACTGCAGAATTAGGTGTGCCAAGTTCATTAATTGCTTCGGCCTTATTTGCTCGTTATACCTCATTCTATAAAGAAGATAGAGTTATATTGAACGAAATTTTTGATGATAATAATTCAAAAAAAATGAATTTATCTGTTGAAAATGTTTTTAAAGCATATCAGTTTGCAAGAATAATAAATCACTATCAAGGTTTTAAATTAATTTCTCAAGCTTCTAAAAATTATGATTGGGAATTAAATTTAAGTGAAATAGCTAGAATCTGGACAAGTGGTTGTATTATAAAATCGTCATTAATGGAAGAATTGGTTGCTGTTTTTAAAGAAACCGATAATTTGTTGATCAATGAAAAAATTGTGCAACAATTAAAAGCATTAAAACCCGCAACAAACAAGTTGGTTTCTCAATGTGTTTTAAATGAAATAGCCATTCCTTGTTTTAGCGAAGCTGTTATTTTTTTCAATGGATATACTACAGCTAATTCACCAGCGAATTTAATCCAAGCGCAGCGAGATTATTTTGGAGCACATACTTATCAAAGAATTGATGACGAATCAAGAGAATTTCATCACACTAACTGGATTTAATTAAAACCAACCAACGAAACTTGAAATTATGGAGCAATCAGCAAAAAAGAATTCAATCATTAAAAAAATAATTGCATTAATTTTAGGATTTGGTCCTGGTATTTTTGCAATTGGTTATACTATAGGAACTGGCAGTGTAACATCTATGATTGTTGCAGGAAGTACCTATGGAATGCAATTAACTTGGGTACTATTACTTAGTTGTATATTTTCTGGAGTTTTAATGTTTGCTTACGGTAATTATGCTTTAATTTCAGGAGAAACTGCCTTGTATGGATTTAAAAAACATATAAAAGGAGGAAAAATTTTAGCCATATTAATAATTATTGGAATTACGTTTGGGCAATGGAATTCACTTATGGGAATTTTAGGAATTTCTGCTAATATGTTGTTTGAAATTTTGGCAATGAATTTTGAAGGTTTACGACCTTATAAATATGAAACAGTTTTAACCATAGCAATTTTAGTTCTTGGTATTTTTTATTCATTAATGCTGGTTGGAAAATATACATTTTTTGAAAAAATATTGGTAATATTTGTAACTTTTATGGGGTTATCTTTTATTATTTCTCTATTTTTTGTTGCTCCATTACCAATAGAAATTTTAAAAGGCTTGGTGCCAACTATACCTAAAGTTCCAGGTGGTAAAATGATGGTGGCAGCTTTTGTTGGAACCACTATGGCATCAGCAACATTTTTATCCAGACCACTTTTTGTGAAAGGAAAGGGATGGACCATTAAAAATTTAGATCAACAAAAAAAGGATTCCATTACGGCTGCTGTTTTAGTTTTTATTATAAGCGTCTCTGTAATGGCTGTTGCTAGTGGAGCATTATTTCTTCAAGGAAAACCTGTTACACAAGTGTTAGATATGGCTAATACATTAGAGCCTGTTGCTGGAAGTTTTGCTGTAGCCATTTTCTTTTTTGGAACATTGAGTGCTGGATTATCTTCCATATTTCCTTGTTTATTAATTGCACCCTTATTATTAGCCGATTATCAATCGGGGGAATTAGATACAAGTTCAAGACAGTTTAGAATTGTGACTTTTATAGCTTGTTTGGTTGCTTTAATAGTTCCTATTTTTGGGGCAAACCCAATTGAAATGCAAATTTTATCGCAAGTATTTAATGTATTTGTATTGCCAATTGTTGTAATTGGTATTATACTAATGGTAAATAATAAAAAAGTGATGAAAGGATATAAGACAAGTTTAGGTGTAAACATCGGCTTGTTTTCAGCACTTTTCTTCTCTTGTGTAATCTCTTATAATGGTGTACTAGCCTTGTTTAATTATTTCTAATAATTAATTGAAATCAAAAAAACATGATAATATTTATTAACCAATAGAAACTAAAGATCCTCAATTTGAAACAAAAAGGATGAATGATCACTTTTTTAGATAATCAAGGCATATTGAAAATAGCGTTTTAAATGAAATTAAATAATAAAAAAATGAATAAAAAAATTATCACATCAGTAACAGGGTTCTTAATCCTAGGTGTTTTCCTAACACTTAATAGCTGTTCCAATACTGCTAAAAAAACAAATAAAAAAGAAACACAAAAAACCGTTTATGCAAGTGACGTTATTCCATTCTTTGATCATTGGAAATTGATATTAGGCGATGGTTCAAATGCTGGTTTTGCAAATAATTTTGAGAACAAAGATTTCTTTTATACTGCAAATGATGGCAATAGCAATTGGATCGTTTTTAAGGCACCTAATGCTGGAAGCACCCATGGAACTTCAAACAATACAAGAACTGAATTGGCGCAAGCAAAAAAATGGTATCCTTCTGTTGCTAATGATAAATTAACAGCTACACTTAAAGTAATGAATGTATCTGTTACTGGTGATGCTCGGGTTGCAGCTTCGTATGCAGTAGTAGTAGGTCAGATTCATAGTGCAGACAAACATGAAAACGAACCGCTTAAAATATTTTACAAAAAATTTCCTGGCCATACGAAGGGCTCTGTATTTTGGCATTATGAAATAAATACAAAAGGTAATGATAATTCTGTAAGATGGGATTATTCCTCAGCTGTTTGGGGTAATGACTTTTCTGTTGTTGGTGCTGATGCAAACACTTATCCAGAAGAACCAAAGGATGGAATTGCACTCGGAGAAGAGTTTAGCTATGAAATTGTAGTTAAAAATGGTGTTATGAGTTTAAAATTTACGAGTGAAGGTCATGAAACCAAAACGTTTACAAAAAATTTAATTGAATCAGAATATACAACAAAGGCAGATATACCAGAGCAAACGCAAAAATTATTTGTGCCAATTGGTCAAGATGGAGTAGAACGTAAAAATGCGTATGCTGGTGAAGGTTGTTTTTTTAAATTGGGCGCTTACAATCAAACCAATGGAAAATCTCCTGAAGTAAATAAAAACTGGTGTTCAGGGGCTGAAACGCATGGTGGTGATATTCAAAAACAATATGCTGACGGAAATTACGCTGAAGTTTGGTTTAAAGAAGCAAGTATATCTATAAGCGAAGCCGCTGTTTCCAATGAAGGCTATTTTACTAAAAATGACTTAAAAAAATAATTTAGAAGCATCATGAAAAATAATAATAAATTAGTTGGTAAAAATGTTCTAATAACGGCTGGTGCTCAGGGAATTGGAGAATCAATCACCAAACATTTTATTGATAGCGGAGCTAATGTTGCCATTCACTATTTTTCAAGTGATGATACTGCGAATCAATTAATGGAATATGCAACCAGCAGAGGACAAAAAGCGGTGGCTATAAGTGGCGACTTAACAAATGAATCTCAAGCGAATGCAATGGTCGAAAAAGCAGTAGAGGCTCTTGGTTGTTTAGATATACTGATCAACAACGCAGGTTCACTTGTCGCACGTAAAATGCTGAGTGAAATGGAGGCTGAGTTCTGGAACAAAGTAATGGACATCAACCTCACATCCATGATGTTTGTGACGCGATTCGCATCTCCTTATCTAGCAAAAAATAACAACAGCAGTATTGTAAATTTGGCATCACTCGCTGGACGTAAAGGCGGTCACCCAGGGTCATTAGCATATGCTACCAGCAAAGGCGCTATCCTAACGTTAACAAGAGCACTATCTGTAGAATTGGGGCCTCAAGGTACTCGAGTCAATGCCGTTGCTCCGGGTCTTATTCTTGGCACTTCATTTCACAATACTCATACAACAAAAGAATCAGCGGATGCAACAATGGCTGGCATTCCAATCCAACGAGCAGGTAACGCAGATGACGTTGCGCGAGCGGTCTTATATCTTGCATCTGAATACGATGGCTTTATTACTGGAGCTACGCTCGACATCAATGGAGGTGTCTACAATATGTAGTTTCTCGTTAGACTATATGTGTTGATTGTAAAATAATTGGAGAGGTTGAGAAATAATTTTTATGATCTTCGAATACATCTTTAAATTCTGCTAGAGATGTCTTAGATCGTTTTTCTGATATTATTTCAGCTAGTATTTTAATTAACCTTTGTCGGCTTGAAAAGGTTTAGAATGATAAAAATGGAGGTTAATATAACATCGTAAAATGTTAAAATTATTAACAAAAACTTGTTTACTTAACAATATTGCATATATTTGGTAAACCAAACTGGTTAACCAATTATTTTAGGGTATATATTTCCCTAATTTGTTACTAGTTTCTATTGAAATATTATTCTAAAAATTAACAATGAGAATAAAAAACTTAGCAGTAATCAAACTTGTAATAATTGCAATATTTTTTGTAGTTGTTTCCTGTGAGAAGAAACCAGAGGATGTTTTAGAATCTAAATCAGCATCCGAACATCCAAGTCTAATTTTAAGCAAGCAAGGAGTAAAAGACATTAGAGCTAATTTAGGAAACATTCCTATTTTCGATAAAACTTTAGCGGTAACTCAAAGTGAGGTAGATGCAGAAATTAAAAAAGGTTTTGACGTTCCTGTTCCTAAAGATTATTCAGGAGGTTATACGCATCAAGTTCATAAAAAAAACTTCCTTATGCTTCAAAAGGCAGGAGTATTATTTCAAATTTTGCAAGACGAAAAATATGCCATTTATGTTCGTGATATGTTGATGGAATATGCGAAATTGTATCCAACATTACCACTACACCCACAAACACGTTCATATGCTAGAGGCAAATTATTCTGGCAGTGTTTAAATGATTCAAACTGGTTAGTATATACAAGTCAGGCTTATGATTGTATTTATAATTATTTAAAACCTGAAGAGAGAGCTACATTAGAAAACGATTTATTTAGACCATTCGCTAATTTTATTTCAGAAGGAAATCCGCAGTTTTTTAATAGAGTTCATAATCATAGTACATGGGGAAATGTTGCTGTAGGAATGATTGCACTAGTAATGGATGATGATGACTTATTAGAGAAAGCTTTAAATGGTTTGAAGACTGATAATTTACAAGAAGGATTGAAAGACAATGATGGTGGTTTTATAAAAAAGAAGGGACAAAAAGTAGGTTTTTTAGCAAATGTTGATGAACCATTTTCACCCGATGGATATTATACTGAAGGACCATATTACCAACGCTATGCCATGTATCCGTTTTTAATTTTTGCACAAGCTTTAAATAATGTAAAACCAGAATTAAAAATTTTTGAACATAAAAATGGTGTATTATTAAAAGCTGTAAATACGTTACTTAATTTATCAGATGCTAATGGTGATTTTTTTCCAATAAATGATGGTCAAAAAGGAATGTCATATTATTCAAGAGAACTAGTGACCGCAGTTGATATTGCGTATTATTTTGGAGGTCAAAATCCAGAATTGTTAAGTATTGCTAAAAAACAAAATAAAGTTGTTTTAGATGATACCGGTCTGGCAATTGCCAAAGGAATAAGAGATGGAAGGGCAGTGCCTTTTGTGAAAAAATCAATTGAATTTGGTGATGGGCCAAATGGTGAACAAGGAGGAATTGGAATTTTAAGAAGTAATGATTTAGAATTGGTTTATAAATATACTTCTCAAGGATTAAGCCATGGTCACTATGATAAATTGTCATTTTCTTTATACAACAATGGAGAAGAAGTAATCCAAGATTATGGATTGGCACGTTTTGTAAACATTGAACAAAAAGGCGGAGGCAATTATTTAAAAGAAAATAAAACTTGGGCAAAAGAAACTATTGCACATAATACAATTGTTCAAAATGAAACGTCTCATTTCAATCATAAATACGAAATAGCGAGTAAAAATTATTCGGTTAAATATCTTTTTGATTCTTCAAATAGCGAGTTACAGATTGCAAGTGCTAAAGAATTAAATGCATACCATGGAACAGAGTTGCACAGAACTATGGTGATGATAAATGATAAGGAATTTGAAAATCCATTTGTGTTGGATATAATGAAAGTGAATTCAGATAAAAAAAATCAATATGATTTACCTTATTATTATATGGGGCAAATTATGAAAGTTAATTTTAAATATAAAGTTCCTTCAACATTAAAACCTTTAGGTAAAGAAAATGGATATCAGCATCTTTGGAAAGAAGGATATGGAAAATCGGCATTTGAAAATGCTAAATTGTCTTGGTTAAATAATGGAAATTTTTATACGCTTACAACTACAGTTGAAGAAAAAGATGATTTGATTTTTGCAAGAATTGGTGCCAACGATCCCGATTTTAATTTGCGTAGAGACCCTTCATTTATAATTAGACGTAACAATACTCAAAATACTGTTTTTGCTTCTGTAATTGAAACTCATGGAAGTTATAGCCCAGTTTCTGAATTTGCTGTGAACGCGACAAGTGCAATTTCAAAAGTAAAGATAATTTATAATAATGATAGTTATACGGCTGTTTCAATTGAAAATATAAATGGCAAAACTAAAATCTTTATTATTTCAAATAATGATGCATCAAAAGAAAGTAAACACAATTTAAATATAAACAATATGGAATACCAATGGGTGGGTCCTTATAATTATACAAACATTAATTAAAACAGATAAATTATAAAATTATGAAACGATTTAGTGAAAAGTATATAATCACAAAAGAAATGAAATGGGAAGAGCTTGGAGGAGGAGTATCAAGAAAGTTCTTAGGTTATGATAATCAAATCATGATGGTTCAAGTGAAATTTGAGAATGGAGCATTAGGTGCCCCACATCAACATTTTCACACGCAAGCTACATATTGTGTTTCAGGTAAATTTGAATTTGAAATTGATGGAGTAAAGAAAATTATAGAAGCAGGAGATGGAGTGTATATTGAACCTAATTTATTGCATAGTGCAATTTGTTTAGAAGAAGGGATGCTAATTGACACATTTAGTCCTATAAGAGAGGATTTCTTAAGTGGTGATGAGGTATCTTATTTTGGAGATAAACAGTCATAAAAAAAATCTGCTAGCCCAATAAGAGAAGATTTTATGAAATAATCTTGATTTTTGTAGTATTAAGATAATCAAAGACTTAAAGAAAAAATAATTTTTTCTTAGTTTTTTGAAAGTAAAATTAGTATATAAATAGGGTAATTTAAAATAATTATAAAAATAATTTTTTTTTAACTAAAAATTAATATATATTTGGTTGACCAAACTGGTAAACCAATTTGGTCAACCAAACTAATAAAACCAAATTTATATATATATGATCTATACTAATTAGCAAAAAAGGACAGGCTGAGACCTATCCTTTTCAAAAATTACTTCTTTTCTGAGGGAAGTAAAAAACATGAGTCACTTTAAATAAAACATGCATTCTGCAAAAGTACTAAAAACAATTGATTTTAACAGAATTACTGTTTTTATAAAGTGATTATAAAAAAAAACGAAAATCTTAACTAATTAATACTAAAATGTATTAATAAATTATCACTTTAAACATAAAATAATAAATTATGAATTTAAAAATCAAGCTAATGCTATTCGTAATGTTAATGGTTAACATTAGCATAATTGCTCAGGATAGCTTTACTGTTAAAGGGACAGTAATATCCCAGACAGACGAATCACCAATACCTGGTGTAAATATTTTAATTAAAGGTGGTTCTAAAGGAACTACAACAGATTTTGATGGAAACTTTACTTTAGATGTTAAACAAGGAGATATCTTAGATATCTCCTTTTTAGGATTTAAAAATAAAATTATTCCTATTGTAAGTCAAAAAGTATTAAGAGTTCTTTTAGAAGAAGATACAAGTGCACTTGAGGAAGTTGTAGTAATAGGTTATGGAACCTCAAAAAAATCACATTTAACAGGTTCAATTTCTAAAGTTGTAAATAAAGATTTAGATCAAATTGCCGTATCTAGGGTAGATGATGCTTTAGTTGGGCAAGTTTCTGGGGTTAATATTCAAGCAACTGACGGAGAAGCTGGAGCCGCACCTACTATATCAATTCGTGGAGTTGGTTCTATGGCAGGTGACTCTACGCCTTTAATCGTGGTTGATGGAATTATTGTAGACTCAGATTTTTTAGGGTCTTTAAATATGAACGATGTACAATCTTTTGAAATATTAAAAGATGCTGCTTCATCTTCTATATATGGGTCTAAAGGTGCGAATGGTGTTATAATGATATCTATGAAATCTGGTTTAGATGGTAAAACGAAGATAAATTACAGTTCTTATATAGGTTTTAAAGAAGCTAGACATAGTGATGCTTATACATTTTCAATTGCTGAAACTGCCGCTGCAGAACTTGCAGCTAACGGCGTATTGTCAGACAGAACTAAATATAAACAGCTTATAGGAATTGATCGTTCTTGGCAAGATGTGATTTTTGATGGGGGAACTATTACAAGTCATTCTTTGTCTTTAAGAGGAGGAAACGATAAAACTAAGTTTGCAACAAGTTTAAATTTTTCAGATGATGAAGGTGTTTTATTAACTGATAATTTCACGAAGTATGGAATGAGGCTTAAATTAGATTCTAAATTAAATGATAAAATTTCTATTGGTGCTAGTTTTAGTCCTTCATATACTGAAAGAAGACGTTTTGATGGTTCTACTCATGATATTTTAAGACAAACAAATTGGTTGCCTGTTTATCATGATGCGAATACTATTCAGTATGTTGATAGAAATATTTATCCAGATGTACAAATTGGAGATTATGCTATACAACGTCATTTCGATAATTATGATTTATATGGTGATGGAAGTGTGCTTGTAGATATTAGTAATACGTCAAATACCAATCCAGCTGCCAAGATATTAGAGCGTGAGCGTTATGATAAGAAATTTAAATTGTTTAGTAGTTTTTATGGTCAATACAAAATTACAGATGATTTAACTTTTAAAAGTATGGTTTCTGGATCTTATCAAGATACTAAAAGATCAAGATGGCAAGGTGTTTTATCAAACAGAAATGGAGCTTCTGCTGCACAGATGAATGAAATTACTCAAAGAAGTACTTATTTAATATCAGATAATTTCTTTAATTATAATAAAAGTTTTGATAAGCACGATATTGGTGCAACAGTAGGTGTAGTTTTTGAATCAAGAGATGAGTTCTTTTCATCTATTTCAGGTACGGGGTATACTAATGATGGTGTTAAGCAAATTACAAATGCAGCTACAATTTCTGGTGCTGATGCTTTTGAATGGGAAAAGAACGGAATATCATATGTATCTAGATTTAATTATGCGTATGATAATAAATACTTAGCATCTTTAAGTTTGAGACGCGATGGAAGTTCAATTTTCGGATCTGAATATAAATATGGTAATTTCCCAGCGGTATCAATAGGTTGGAATATTTCAAACGAAAGCTTTTTAGAAGATAGTGAAGTTGTTAATAATTTAAAGTTTAGAGTTAGTTACGGTGTTACAGGTAATGACCGTTTAAATACAGGTAGTGTAAATCCAGACTCAAGTAGTAGTACAAGTAGTTTAAGTACGGGTGATAAATTGGTAGATTTCTACCCATCTTTGGCATTATTAGCTGCTACTACAGCAAGTGTAAATGGATCTCTACAATCTGGTTTTTCTCCTTTAAATATTGCTAATCCAGAATTAAAATGGGAACGTTTAATTGAGATTAACCCTGGTATAGATTTTGGTTTTTACAATAACAAAATTTCTGGTTCTATAGATTGGTATCAAAGAACAAGTGATCAATTATTATTAAACAATCCAGTATCTTATACAACTGGTTTTTCTAATGCTTTGGTAAACTTGGGTGAGGTTAAAAACGAAGGTTTTGAGTTTGAATTAAGAACTAGGAACGTATCATTAGAAAACTTTAGTTGGAAATCTGCTGTAATAGCTACTACAAACAAAAATACATTAGTAGATTTCGCAGATTCTAACGGGCAAATTCAAAATATTGATGCTAAAAGAGCTGCAGAATGGATTAATTTAGAAGGTATGCCTATTTCAACTTATTATGGTTGGGTTGTAGATAGAGATATTCCATTAGAATATTTAAAAAATGCGTATCATCCGGTAGGAGGTCAAGCACAAGATGTATATGTTAAAGATTTAAATGGTGATGGATTAATTGATGATGAGGATAAAGCGCCCCTTGGAGATCCATATCCAGATTTAGTATGGAGTTTTACAAATGAGTTTAAAGTTGGGGATATAGATTTTAGTTTTATGTTTCAAGGGTCTCATGGGGCTGAAATTAGAAATATGGGAGATCAATATATCTTTAACCAATTTAATAGTGGTCAAGATTTTAATACAGCTACAACTCCAGATCAAGATTTTATCAAGCAAAAAATCTTTACAGATGCTATTATTCAAGATGCCTCTTACATTGCATTACGTAATATAAATATTGGGTATAATTTCCCTGAAGATGTATTGTCTAAATTCAAGATTTCTAAGTTAAGAGTTTATGCAGCAGGGCAAAATTTAATGTACAAGACAGCTGATGATTATACCGGGTTTAATCCAGAATCTATAGATAGAACTGGTCCTACAACTTATGGTTATCAAAGAGCAGGATCACCTATATATAGTACTATATCTATTGGGTTAAATCTTGATTTTTAAGGATATACAGTTTAATGAAAAAATATAAAGATATTATGAAACAAATAAAATATATAGCTTTACTTATAATAGTAAGCGTAATCACTTCTTGTAGTAGTGATTATTTAGAACCAGTTCCAAATTCTGGAATAACTGCCGATTCATATTTTAATAATGCAGATGAAGTTGAAACTGGAATTATTGCAATTTATGACGCATGGCAAGGTGTAAACAGTACTAGTTTAAGTGACAACCATAGTGTTCAATACGAGTTTTACCTTACTGAAATGCGAAGTGATAACACAAGAACTAAATCTCAAGAAGGTGAAGCAGCACAATTTGAGTTTTACAATGTAGAAGCCACTAATGGTATTGTTGCCAACTACTATGCGAGTATGTACAATACAATTTTTAGAGCTAACATAGTTTTAGACAACTTGGCCGTAGTTACTGATGCTGATCAAGCCGCAGCTTTTGAGGCAGAAGCTAAATTTAACAGAGCGTTAGCTTATTTTAATTTAGTAAGATTGTATGGTGATGTACCTTTAATAGACAAAGTAATTTCACCTCTAGATTTGGAGGTTCAATATACAAGAGTTGTTGCATCATCTGTTTATGATTTAATAGTTAGTGATTTAACTACAGCAGTAAGTGGTTTAGATAACACTTATAAAACTAGAGCTTCAAAAGCTGCAGCACAAGGCATGTTAGCTAAGGTGTACTTAACCTTAGGAAAATATTCAGAAGCTCAAGGACTTTGTGAAGATGTTATGGGGAGCGGATTTGGTTTAATGGATAATTTTAATGACGTATTCTACAATGAAAGAAATAAAGAAATTATTTTTGCCATTGGTTATGAGTCTGCATTATCTTCAGATAGTCAAAACTTTTCTGCTGAATGGATGAACGGTGTAGGTAGATCTAGTGGGGTTAATTATGTAACAAATGATGTAATAACTGCTTTAGATGATTTTGGAGGAGTTAGAGCACAATACTCATATAGAAATGATGCAAGTCAAACAACACAAAATCAAGTAACTAAATATTTACCTAATGGTGAAAGTGGAGGAGCAGATGGCAAAACATTTATTAGTGATGCTACATTAGCTGGTAATGATTGGATTGTTTTACGATACGCAGATGTATTGTTAATGCATGTTGAAGCTATATTGGCAGGAGGAAATGAAACTACAGATAGTCAAGCACTTTCTTCATTCCAGAAAGTAAGAGATAGAGCTGGTTTAACAACAACGGTAACAATTGTAACTAAAGATGAACTGTTATTAGAAAGACGTGTAGAACTAGCTTTCGAAAATCACAGATTATTTGATCTAGTTAGATTTGGAAGAGCAGAGTCTGTACTTTCAGCGTTTTCTGCTGTAAATGGTTTAGGATATTCATCTTCTGATTTATTATTGCCTATTCCTCAAAGAGAAATTAACCTAAGTAAAGGTCTAATGAGCCAGAATGCTGGTTACTAATTAAAGTATCAGTTTAATTTTAAAAAGTAAACATGAAAAATATAATAAAATTTAAAAACCGTGTAACATCTTCGATTTTGGGTGCTTTAGCTTTAATAGCTATATTATCTTTATCGTCTTGTGACCCAACTTTGGACACGTTATCATACGATTTGCCAGACGCAAATTCAAAAGCAGATTTAACACCACCTTCAGCTAGTTTTTCTGCATCAGTAACAGAAGACTACTTAACGTGGACATTTGGTAATACATCTGCAAGTGCTACAGATTATGTATGGGATTATGGCAATGGTAATTCATCAACTGGGGTAGATGGAGAAAGCACATATCCTACAGAAGGAACTTATACTGTTACATTAACAGCGTCTGATAAACTGGGTGCTACTAGTACAACTTCAATGGATATTGTAGTAGTTGAACCACCAATTCCGGCGGCTATAAATCCTATGCCAATTTTAAATGGTGATTTTACTGATGGAGGAGGTAGCTGGAAATGGTCTGCTTTTACAGGAGGTACAAAAGATGCTTTTAATAGTAGTAGTGATGGTTCTAATCTTAATTATGATGGTTCAGACAATGGTGGTAAAACACCAGGAGCTAAATGGACTAATGGTACTTCTTCAGGAATTTATAGAAGCTCTAAATCTAGATTTGCCGGTCGAAATTTAACGGTTTCTCCTGGTAGAGAATATATTTTAGAATATGAATATGCTATTAAAAATGATAATGACACCAATGGTGGAGCTAAAATAGTTGGAGAAATATTGGATGGTCATTTTACTGATGGCGCAGATGCACTTGCTAGTTCTGATGCTGGACCTATAGTAAGAAATGAAGGTGTTAACCTTTTAGGAAAAGGAAATTTTACATTAGTAAGACAGCAGTTTACTGCAAGTGATTCTGGTTTAGTTTCCATATTTATTTGGGCAGAAACCCAACAAGATTCATATGTTGATAATGTTAAAGTATATCCAATAGATTAAATTAAGAAATGGTAAAAAATAAAGTTTTTTTAAAATTTTTATTATCATTTTTAGTAATAGTATTCTTATCTGATAATGCTACTTCTCAAAAAAAGAGAAGTAGTGTTGCGGATTCGAGTAAAAAAGTTGAGAAACGAAATAAAAAGAAGAAAAAGCAAAAAATTAAATTACCAAATATTGATTTAAGTCATTGGAAAGTTACCTTACCGGTAGCGAATGAAGAAGGGAAACCTTATGAAATTGAGCCACCTGAAATATTAAATTTTGTAAAAAATGAAATAGCGAAACCTTACATGTTTATAGATTCTACAAGAGGAGCTATTGTATTTCATGCAATGCCAACTAATTCTAAAACAAAAAACACAAAGTATACACGTTCAGAATTAAGAGAGCAAATGGTACCTGGTGATAATAGTGTGAATTGGACTTTTAAACAAGGTGCTTATATGAAAGGGAAATTAGCTATGGATTCGTCTAGTAAGGATTCTGATGGTAAATACCATAGAACCATTATTATGCAAATTCACGGTAGATTAACGAATGAACAACGAGAATTAATAGGAGAAGATGATAATAATGCGTCGCCAATATTGAAAATATATTGGGATAATGGTAAAATTCGGGTAAAAACCAAAATATTAAAAAATATAGACGCTAGCTTACCTGAAATTCTTCATGAAGATGCTTGGGATGATGATGAAGGTTTTAATTTTGAACAGAAAGTAGGGTTTAAGAAATTTATTTTAGAAGTAAAAGTTAGTGACGGTAAAATGGTAGTTGTATTAAATAATAGTGAATTTGCTGTTTACGATAGTCTAAGTATTAAAAAATGGGGAGTTTTTGAAAATTATTTTAAGGCAGGAAATTATTTTCAATCTAGAGATAAAGGAGCTTTTTCTAAAGTTAGGTATTATGAATTAGAGGTAAAACATTAATTTAAATCATAAGTCTATTTTAATTATATAGATATCGTATACTTTGAAATAATATGAAATGTAATAATCAATAAATTTTACTGATGATACATTTTAGTTTTTAATTTTTTAATTTTAGCAAAAATAATTTGGTAATCCAGTTTTAATATGATAAAAATAGAAGCCTTAACAAGAGAAGATAACAGAGCCGTACATAATGAAATTATTGCTCAAATAAGATATTTAATTAATAATAAAAATCTTGAACCTGGTGATAAATTACCCTCAGAAAGAATGTTATCTGAAAAGTTTGGTGTTACAAGAAGCTTGTTACGTGAAGCAATTCAAAAACTTGAATTTTATGGAATTTTAAAATCCATTCCACAAAGTGGAACCTTTGTAGCTAATATTGGCGCAATTGCCATGAATGGAATGATTGAGGACATTTTACGATTAAAAAAGGCCGATTTTAAAGATTTGGTAGAAACCAGAATATTATTAGAATTAAAGACTTGTCGTTTGGCAGCAATACGCAGAACAGAAGAACAATTAGAACAAGTTTACCAAGCACATATAGCCTATAAAACAAAAGTATTAAATGGAAATGATGCTGTTCAAGAAGATTTATTATTCCATTTGGCTATTGCAAAAGCAAGTGGAAATAGTTCCCTTAATACTTTGATGTTAATTATTACGCCTGAAATTATTACCAACTTTACAAAATATCATGTTTGTGATAAAAATATGGCCCATTTAAGTATTCAGGAGCATCAAGATATATATGATGCTATAAAAAATCAGGATCCGAAATTTGCTAAAATGAAAATGAAAGTTCATTTTAAAGCTCTTTACGAGTACTGTTATGAAGATTAAATTTGATAAAACATATGCTCTCCTAATAAATATTTAACCAATTGAAAGGGAGTTTATTTTCAGAATACAAATAATTTCTATAAAATTAAAAACAAAAAAAGAATCTTAAATATTAATCCACAATATCTTGAGGATAGATGAAAATGAGATTATAACAAAAAAATAAAACATAATTAAATGAAAATTAAAGGGTTACGTTGGGTTATTATTGGGCTTATTTTTTTAGCAACAGTTATAAATTATATAGACAGAAGTGCACTTGCTATCATGTGGGGGAATGAGAATGTGGAAGGTTCTATTTCTCAATCGTTGGGATTAACGAAAGATCACTACAGTTATATTTTAAATATTTTTATGGTAGCCTATGCTCTAGGTCAACTTTTTTCAGGTAAATTATTTGATAAAGTTGGAACAAGATTGGGTTATGTTATAAGTATAGGTGTTTGGGGAATATCTTCATTCTTACATTCAACCGTACGAGGGTTATTTTCAATAGCATTTTTTAGAAGTACGTTGGGATTATCTGAAGCAGGTAACTGGCCTGGAGCTGTTAAAAGTAATGCAGAATGGTTCCCAATTAAAGAAAGAGCCATTGCGCAAGGGTTATTTAATGCTGGTGCATCAATTGGATCTGTAATAGCGCCTCCATTTATTGCAACATTGTTTGTAGCATACGGATGGAGAATTACATTTATGGTTGTAGGTTCATTTGGGATACTGTGGATTATTCCTTGGTTATTAATAAATAAAGCGGGTCCAAAAAAACACCCTTGGATTACTAAAGAAGAACAAAAATATATTACTGAAGGTCAAAGTTTAGCAGATCAAAATGCAACAGAAGACACAAAAGGTAAAAGTTTAAAAGAAATATTATCACATAAAGAATCTTGGGCAATTGTTGTTGGTCGTTTCTTTTTAGAACCAATTTGGTGGTTATTTGTAGGTTGGATGCCAATTTACTTATTTGATGTATATGGATTTAATGTTAAAGAAGTTGGAATGTTTGCTTGGGTGCCTTATGTAGGTGCTGCCATTGGAAGTATTGCTGGAGGATATGTTTCAGGAAAAATTATTGCAAAAACAAATTCAATAGATAAAGGTAGAAAAACAACAATTTTAATAGGTGGTGTAATTATGCTTATTGGATTAATAGCGACTGTATTATTTGCTGATTCTGCAGAAACATTTGTGGCAATTGTATTTTTTGTATTGTTCGGATTTCAGTTTGCAATAAGTAATGTACAAACATTACCAAGTGACTTTTTTAGTGGTAAATCCGTAGGGTCATTAGCTGGTTTAGGTGGTATGGTAGGAGTATTTTCAGTAATTATAATGAACTTTTTAATTCCTAAAATTGCAGCAGTATCTTATACTCCAATTTTTATTGCAATAGCAATTTTCGTTCCGCTAGGAGTAGGTGCAATTTATTTCTTTGCAAGAAATATACAATCAGTAGAAAAATAAAATATTAATAAAATATAATACAAATAAAAAATAAAAGTGATGAGTAATTTTAAAGGAAAAGTAGCTGTAATTACCGGAGCTACCGGTGGAATTGGTTTTGAAGTAGCAAAAAGATTGGGTAAAGACGGATATACTGTAGTTTTAAACGGTATTGAGGATGAAGCGGGAGCTAAAAGAGTAGAAGAGCTTATTGCAGATGGAATTACGGCAGAATATTATGGATTTGACGTTACAAACGATGAAGCTGTAACTTCTAATATAAATACAATCGGAAAAAAGTATGGAAAAATTGATCTTCTTGTAAATAATGCAGGTGGATTAGGTGGAAGATCTAGGTTTGAAGAAATGACAACTGAATTCTATAGATTTGTAATGGCTTTAAACCTAGATTCAGTATTTTTTGCTTCAAGAGCCGCTATCCCTTTTCTTAAAAAAGGAGAAAATGCTTCAATAATAAATTATACCTCAAATGCCGCTTGGAATGCTGGAGGACCAGGAGCTGGAATTTATGGAACATCTAAAGCTGGAGTTCAAACAATTACAAGAGCATTGGCAAAAGATTTAGCTGAATATGGAATTAGAGTAAATGCAGTATCTCCTGGTACAATTGATACACCATTCCATGCTCAAATTAAATCAACGAAGCCAGAAATTTTTGCTTCTTGGAAAAATAATATTATGTTAGGAAGATTAGGTCAACCACAAGAAGTAGCTTCTGTTGTGTCATTTTTGGCAAGTGATGATGCATCTTTCTTAACAGCTGAAACTATCCAAATTGGTGGAGGACAAGCTTTAGGAATATAAAATAAATTTGACAAAAAAGTGATTTAAATTATTTATTGAATGGTTCACTTTAATTAACAAATATAAAAATGAAAAAAGTAGTAACGTTTGGAGAAATCATGTTGAGACTAGCTCCTTCAGGATTTTTAAGATTTTCGCAAGCTGATAATTTTGATGTTGTTTATGGTGGTGGAGAATCAAATGTAGCTGTTTCTTTAGCTAATTATGGAATTCCTGTTGATTTTGTAACGCGTTTGCCAAAAAATGATATTGGACAATGTGCAATGATGGAAATGCGTAAAAGAGGTGTTGGAGTTGATAAAATTGTTTGGGGTGGAGATCGTTTAGGGATTTACTTTTTAGAAACAGGAGCTGTTAGTAGAGGATCTAAAGTTGTTTATGACCGTGCACATTCTGCAATGTCCGAAATTAAATCAGGAATGGTTAATTGGGAAAAAGTATTTGCTGGAGCAGAATGGTTTCATTGGACAGGTATTACACCTGCTATCTCACAAAGTTCGGCCGATGTTTGTTTAGAAGCTGTAAAAGTTGCAAGCAAATTAGGATTAACTATTTCCACAGATTTAAATTACAGAGCAAAACTTTGGAATTATGGTGGAGATCGTGAAGCTATTATGACAGAATTAACTTCATACTGTGATGTTATTTTAGGTAATGAAGAAGATGCTGAAATGCACTTTGGAATTAAACCAGAGGGAATTAGCGTTCAAACGCAAGGACACGATGTAAAAGCAGAGGCTTTCTTATCTGTTTGTCAACAAATGATAGAGAAATTCCCAAAAGCTAAAAAAGTAATTACAACTTTAAGAGGTTCAATCTCAGCTTCGCACAATACATGGGCTGGAGTTTTATATGATGGAACAAAAATGTTCGAAACACGCCAATACCAAATTACTGATATAGTTGATAGAGTTGGTGGAGGAGATAGTTTTATGGGTGGTTTAATTTACGGATTATTAACATATCCTGAAGATGATCAAAATGCTTTAGACTTTGCAGTTGCTGCCTCATGTTTAAAACATACCATTAAAGGTGATGCAAACCTAGTAACAGTTGAAGAAGTTTCAAAATTGATGGGTGGTGATACTTCGGGTAGAGTTGCTAGATAAATAAAATTATGATTATTAATTAAGTTTGAGTTAAGAGGAAGTTGAGCTATGTATATAGCTCAGTCTTCCTAATTTAATTATGAAAAAATCAATAGCTATTATTTGCGGAGGAGGTCCAGCTCCTGGAATTAATACGGTTATAAGTACTCTGGCCAAAACATTCCTTAAGGATAACTACGATGTTATTGGTGTACATCATGGATACAAAGGTTTATTTTCTAAAAATCCTTCTGTAAAAAATTTCGGTTTTCAAAGTGCTGATCGGATTTTTAGTTTGGGTGGTTCTACTTTAACAATGAGTAGGTTCAAACCAAAAGACAGTGATTTTAAAGCTGTTTTTTTTGAAAAATATAATGTGAAATTATTAGTTACAATTGGCGGTGATGATACAGCCTCTACAGCTAGTAGATTGACAAAATACTTAATAAATAAAAAACTGGAGGTTGCCCACATTCACGTACCAAAAACTATTGACAACGATTTACCTCTACCCGACCGAAATCCCACCTTTGGATTTCATACAGCAAAAAATGAGGGAGTTCGTATTGGAAATACAGTTTATGAAGATGCCAGAACCAGTGAAAATTGGTTTGTTCTTTCAGCGATGGGAAGATCTGCAGGGCATTTAGCATTTGGAATAGCTTCTGCCTGTCATTTTCCAATGATGATTATCCCCGAAATGTTCAATAAAACAACCATCACTTTTGAAAAATTGACGAATCTAATTATTTCTTCAATTATTAAAAGTAAAATTAAAGGAATTGAATATGGAGTAGCTATGGTAAGTGAAGGGGTTTTTCATTTTATGGATGAAGATGAAATTAAAAATTCTGGAATTAATTTCACTTATGATGATCACGGGCATCCTGAATTAGGAAATGTAAGTAAATCACATATCTTTAATTATTTATTACAAGTAAAACTAAAAGAGTTAGGGTTGGATATAAAATCAAGACCTGTTGAAATTGGTTACGAATTAAGATGTTGCAAACCAATTGCATTTGACTTAACTTTATGTACTTTATTAGGCATTGGAGTTAAAAAGTTGTTTGATCAAGGGATTTCAGGTTGTATTGTAAGTGCAAATTCCAATGGAGATATTACACCGCTGTACTTAAAAGATTTTGAAGATAAAAATGGAAAAGTACAGCCTAGATTAGTTGATATTAATTCAGATATGGCGCAGCTTTTTATTGAACATTTGATTTGTATTAAAGAAAATGATTATAAAGAAGCAAAAAAATATGTTGACAATCCGGAAGCATATGATTTTAAAAAATTATTAAACTGGGTTTAAATAGTTCAAAAAACAATTATCAAACACAAAATGGCACAATTTACAAGAATAGAAGTTGCAACTGTAATGAAAGAAACTGGGATGATTCCTTTGTTTTTTAACAGTGACTTAGAATTAAGCAAAAAAGTATTAAAAGCTTGTTACAAAGGTGGAGCAAGGTTGATGGAATTCACTGCTCGTGGAGATTTTGCTCATGAAGTTTTTGGTGAATTAACAAAATATGCAATTGCTGAATTACCAGGAATGATAATGGGTGTTGGCTCTGTCACAGATGCGGCAGCAGCTTCATTATATATGGCTTTAGGTGCTAACTTTATTGTTACTCCTGTATTAAGAGAAGACATTGCAATTGTATGTAATAGACGTAAAGTTTTATGGTCTCCAGGATGTGGTACTTTAACTGAAATTGCCCATGCTGAAGAATTAGGTTGTGAAATTGTAAAATTATTTCCTGGAGATATTTATGGACCTCAATTTGTAAAAGGTATTAAAGGTCCTCAACCTTGGACAAGTGTTATGCCAACAGGAGGTGTTGCTCCAAACAAAGAAAACTTATTAGCTTGGTTTAATGCTGGTGTAACTTGTGTTGGAATGGGATCTCAATTAATTTCAAAAGAAATATTAAAAAATAAAGATTATGCTAAATTAGAGCAAGATGTAAAAAATGCATTAGCACTAATTAATGAAGTAAGAAAATAAGTTATTTTTAAATTAACAAAACACCAATACAATGTCTAAAAATCTAGTTATAATTAGTTTTCTTTTATTGTTTATCTCTTGTAAGAATGAGGTATCGACTAATTTAATAAATGTCAAAAATAGTGATGAATTAAATACAGCAATAAAAGATGCAAAACCAGGAGATGAAATTGTACTTGCAAATGGTATTTGGGAAAATATTCAAATTGAATTTATTGGAAACGGTACAAAAGAGCTTCCAATAATTTTAAGAGCTGAAACGGACGGTCAAGTTTTTATAGAAGGTGTTTCAAATTTAAAATTAGGTGGAGAATATTTAGTTGTTAGTGGGTTGTATTTTAGAAATGGTTATACACCTTCACAAAATGTAATTGCTTTTAGAATAAATGAAAACCAAGTAGCAAACAATTGTAGAGTTACCAATTGTGTTATTATAGATTTTAACCAACTGCAACGTGATATAGGTGACCTTTGGGTACAGTTTTATGGAAGACACAACCAATTAGATCATTCTTATTTGGCTGGTAAAACAAACGAAGGTCCAACTGTTAGAGTGGATTTAAAAGGAAATGAAAGTATTAAAAATTTCCATCAAATTATATATAATCATTTTGGACCAAGACCGCGTAAAGGAGGTCCAAAAGGTGAAACTATTCAGTTAGGAAGTAGTTTCACATCAATGTGTCCAAGTAATACAACCATTGCAAATAACTTATTTGAAGAATGTAATGGTGAAGTTGAAATAATTTCTAGTAAAACTAATTTCAACGAGATTAAAAATAATGTATTTTATAAAAGTGAAGGTTCCGTTGTAACACGCCACGGAAATTACTGTATGATTGATGGTAATTATTTTATTGGTGATGGTGAGAATAAAAATTATGGAGGTATTAGAATTGTGAATACAGGTCATTGGATTATAAACAATTATTTCTATAATATTATTGGAGAAAATTTTAGAAGCCCATTGGCTATAATGAATGGTATTCCAAAATCACCTTTAAACAGATATAACCAGGTAACAGATGTTGTAGTTGCATATAATACCTATGTGAATTGTAAATCGCCTTGGCAATTTGGTGTTGGAACAAATATTGCTCAAAAAGATGTATTGCCTTTGTCTGAAATTCGTTCAGCAAGACCTTTAAGAACATTAATAGCTAATAATGTAATTTATAATGAAGTTGGGGATCCAAGTCCAATTATTGAACATGACAAAGCTGATGGTGTAACATTTAAAAGTAATGCTATTAACAATAAAGGTGTTGCTTTTAAAGATGAAGATCGTATTACTCCAGACAGTTTTGAATTAGCAAGTGTAAACGATTTTATTTTTACACCAAAAGGAATTTCAAGCGACATAAAACTATTTGAAGGGTTTGGGTTTGAAACTATTACAAACGATCTTTTTGGAAACTCAAGAGCAACTAATAATTCAATTGGAGCAACTGTTAAAGGCGAATTGAAGGATCCATTGATTTTAGATAAGAAAAAATATGGAGCAACTTGGTTTTCAAATGAAGCTCCAGTTTATGAAGCTAAAACTTTTGCGGTTACTGATGGAGATAATCTTTCGGCTAAAATAGCTGAGGCAAATAATGGTGATATTGTTTCTTTAAGTACAGGAAAATATGTTATTTCAAAATCGTTGGTCATTAATAAAAATATTACCATACAATCTTCTGGTACTGAGAAAGCTGAAATAATTTTTGAAGGTTTAGAAAATACACCAGCTTTTGAATTAAAACCTTATGGTATTTTAAACTTAAAAAATATTGTACTTGAAGGAAATGGAACACAACAAGCCTTTGCAAGTTTAAAAGAAAATATGTCAAATCATTTTGGATTAGTTGTTTCTGGATGTGACATCAGTAATTTCAACTATGTGTTAAAAGTATACAAGCAAACTTTTGCCGAAGAAATAATATTTAAAAACACGTCCATTACAAATTGTGAAAATGGCATTGAACTTTCAGAAGAAATAAATGATAAAGGGGATTATAATACAGAATATTTAACCATTGATAATTGCCAGTTTAAAAATGTTAAATCTAATGTAATTGATTATTATAGAGGTGGTTACGACGAATCTACTATTGGGGGTAATTTGCTTGTAAGCAATAGTACATTTATCAACAGTGGAGCAAAAGAAGGGAACGAAATTTTAATAAATTCAACTGGAATTGTAAATGTAAATATTTTAAACAATACCTTCAAAAATAATTCTGTAAAATTAGTAGCCTTATTATGGGGTGCTAAAAATAATCATCATTCAAATAATACTATTGAAAATTCCGGTAAAATTTTAGTACAAGAAAATCTGGAATTGAAATTAATGTACTAATTTTTTCGGAATTGTTTAACTGTTACATCTAGTAATTATATTTTAAGCACTTTCATTCTTGCGTAGACAAGAATCCTAGGCTAGGATATTTTTAACTATTGAAATGATAAAACAGAATTCTTATTAACCAACAACTAATATCAAATTAATAAAATCCAATGAAAATCTTTATCTTCAGTATTTTAGTATTCATTTCTTCAGTGGTGATTGGACAAAATATTTCATCAACTAAAGTTATAAAATCTTCTAATTTAGCAGAATATTTAAGCAAAGATATTCAGCAAAAATTAAGTAATAATGGTATTATTTCAGAAGCAATTTTAGCAAACTATTTTCGTGAAAAATTTATGGAACGTTATTTTTTCGATTGGAAAACTTTCAATAATAGATTACAAGAATACAGGATTTTATATCCAGAAAAAGAAGCCGTACATACTGAAAGAGCATTAGATCATATTTCAAAATTTGCAGATAGTACTCAGTGGATTTTACCTTTTAATTACTTAAATGGAGAACCTGTAAACGCCTATGCTTTACGTCATTTAGCACGTCAGCATAAAATGGTAGATGTTGCTTTTTATTATAATTATAAAAACAAAGATTCAAAATATATTTCGTATTTCACCAACCAATTAAAATCGTTGAACGTTGCTTTAGAAAAAGGTGAATACGAGAAAATTGAAGATGGAAATGGCGTTTATGAAGCATTTCGATCTGGATATCGCGTTTTAAATTGGTTACAAATTCACAACATGTTTTTGGGTGAAAAAACCTATTCAGACGAGGATCAATTAAGAACAATTGCTACATTATTACAACACGCTTCTAACTTGTATGAAGCTAATCAGGTGTTTAACGCAGGAAATCATCAAACACGTGGTTTGTCAGCTTTAGCAATGGTTTCAATTTTACTAAGAGATTTTGAAGGTACTGATATTTGGTATCAACATGCAATGAAATTATTAGAAGAGCATTTATCAAAAGAAATTAACGATGATGGTTTTCAATTTGAGCGATCTGTGCATTATCACATAAGCGATATTGAAAATTATTACTATGTTTATCAATTGGCCAAAATTAGTGGGATAAAAGTTAATGATTTTTGGGAAGAGAAATTAAAATCACTATTCACCACTTTAACTAAAATTGGCTATCCAGATAAAAGCGCACCTGTACTTCAAGACGACACTAATAATCCTTGGGCTGAAAAAAATGATATTTCCGGAGCTTTGACACTGGGATATTTGCTTTTTGAAGATCCCACGATGGGCTATTTTGCCAGAAAAGAAGTAGCGGCTAAAATGTATTGGTATTTAAACGATCAGCAACTTATGTTGTTAAAGAACATTAAAAAGAAACAACCAGATTTTAAATCGCTGTCTTTTCCTACAACTGGTTATTTTGTGCAAAGAGATGGTTGGGATCTAAATGATCAAATGATGATAATTTCTGCAGGAGTAGATGCTGAAAAACCCGATCACCAACATGGCGACATACTTGGGATACAGGCAATGGCAAATGGAAAAGCTATTTTACCAAACTATCAGGTTCGTTATTCGTTAGAAGATTTAGAATTATTTAAAAATTCAATGGTTAAAAATGTGGCTTTGGTTGATGATGAATTGCAAGGAAAAAAATATAAATCAAATCAAGGAGGAAGTGGTTTTGGAAAATTTTTAGAATTGCCAAAACCTAAAGTAATTACTTGGAACACCAATGAAAATATGGACCTTTTTGTAGGTTCTCACAATGGTTTTGAAAATGTAGGGGTGAATTATTCCAGACAGGTTATTCATATAAAAAACGATTTTTGGATTGTAAAGGACAATTTTAAATCTCAAACTAAACATACCTACAAGCAAGTATGGCAAGGACATTATACTTTTGAGAATAAGCCAAATTTAATTAGAGCTACATTTGAGAAAGCAACAGGTTTGGATATTTTTCAATTGAATAAAGTTGATGATGTTAAAAGTTCAGGAGCCAGAGGGAAACAATGGTCTGTTATTTCTAAGAACGAAGCCGCTAAATTTAGTTTTATTACAGTTATATTCCCATATGATGGATTTGATAATAGAATAAATGAATTTAAAGAAAATCCTAATCTAAAAGGATGGAAAATAAATAATTCAATATGGGAAGCTAAAGGTGAAGATTTTATTTCCCTGTCAAAAAATGATGAAACATACTTCTTTGGTGTTAAAAGGTTCAGTTATCAAAATATCAAAATTGAATTGTCTAAATTTTCGGATGTTTATTTACAATTAACAGAAAAAGAGCTAACTATTCAGCTAATAGGCGATACTGAAATACAAATTGAGACATTAGGTCTAAAAGAATGTAAATCATTATTATTAAAACCAGGAAATATTTTGAAATGTAGGTTATAAGTTTGCAACTTTTTAGGATCAAAAAGAAACCACAGTAATTCATTAATTGTTGCCAGTAAACAAAAGATACTTTCCCAGATTTTAATTATCGATTGCGGCAAATAATTAAATAAAAAAACTAATGGATAAAACGAGAAGAACCTTTATAAAAAAAACAGCCTTAACTGCAAGCATCCTACCTCTGATGAACTTCCCATTAAATACCTGGGCTTCAATCGATGATGAAGAGCAGCTATCAGTTCATGTTTTTTCTAAGGTTCTACAATTTTTAGATTACAAATCATTGGGGCAAATAGCTTCTGAAATGGGATTTTCGGGGGTTGATTTAACGGTTCGCCCCAATGGACATGTGCTTCCTGAGTTTGTAAAACCCGATTTACCAAAAGCAATAAAAGATATTAAAAAAAGTGGGACAAGCTGTGAGATGATTTCTACTAATATTGAGAGCGTTAATAACCCTTTAGATGTTAACATCATAGAAACAGCGGCTAGATTGGGTGTTAAGTATTATCGAACAAATTGGTATAAATATACCGGCAATAAATCTATGGAAGATGATTTGGAAATTTACAAACAGCAAGTTAAAGAACTAAGTATCCTAAATAAAGAATTTGGAATTATAGGAAGTTATCAAAACAGAGATGGCAGAAGTGTGGGTTCTTCTTTTTGGGAAGTCAAAAAGATATTAGAAACAGCTAACCCAGATTATTTTGGGTCACAATATGATATTCGGCATGCTATAGTTGAAGGTGGGTTATCTTGGGAGAATGGTTTTCAACTTTTATATCCGCATATTAAAGTTATTGTGTTGAAAGATTTTAAGTGGGGGAAAGTAAATGGAAAATGGGAGATTATTAATACGCCTATTGGAGAAGGAATGGTAGACTTTGATAGATACTTTAAATTATTAAAGAAACACCAACTAAGACCTCCGGTTTCTCTTCATGTTGAATATCCTTTGGGTGGTGCTGAGGAAGGCAGCAGTGTAATAGCTGTCGATAGAAAAGTTGTGTTTGATGCCTTGAAAAAGGATCTCAATACCATTCATAGATTTTGGAAGGAAGCATAATTTTCAAGTTATTATATAATTGGGTGCAAGAAAAATGAAATTATGACCACAATTAAATTATTTGAAATAAAGGGAAGCGTAGCTTTAATTACCGGTGGAAATGGTGGTATAGGTAGAAGCATTGCTATTGGGCTTGCCAAATCAGGTGCTTCGGTAGCAATATTTGCTCGTAATATCGAAAAAAACAAAAAGATACTTTCAGAATTAAAAGAAATAGGTATTCCCTCTATGGTTTTAAATATTGATGTTACAAATCGTTCTGCTTTAGAACCAGCAATTAAAAAAGTAGAACGAGTATTAGGTTCCGTTAGTATTTTAGTAAATAATGCAGGAATTAAATCAATTAGTGGAGGAGTAATAAATGAGACAGAAGAAAATTGGAATAGAGTCATAGATACACAACTAAACGCTGTTTTTTTATTGTCAAAACTGGTTGCAAAATCAATGGTCAGGAACAAACGAGGTAAAATAATAAACATTGGCAGTATGTATTCTTTCTTTGGTTCTGGAAGAATTCCTTCCTATAGTGCCGCAAAAGGTGCTGTGATTCAGTTAACCAAATCAATGGCAATTGAATTGGCACCGCACAATATTCAAGTTAATGCTATTGTTCCTGGGTGGTTTGATACAGATATGACAGCTTCAATAAAAACATTACCCATCAATGATGAAATTATTTTAAGAACGCCAGCTGGTCGTTGGGGACAACCAGATGAAATAATTGGTACCGCTATATATTTGGCATCAAAAGCATCTGATTTTGTTACTGGTGAAACCATTAGAGTAGATGGGGGTTATGCAATACGATAATAATATTTAATGTGCAAAAGCAAAAAGTAAGTGTGACTGATAAGGAAACTCTTATTCGTAAAATTGAAGGGGACAAACATACTTCCATACTTCCTTGTCTAAAGATAACGAATTTTACTTTTTTAATGTTAAAACTATTTCATACAAAAACTACAAATTTGAATTTTTAGACGAATCAGATGTTTATATTAAATTAATGGAAGATGATATTACTCTTCACATATTGAGTGATATGCCTGTGAATTTTTCCTCAATCGGACTTAAGGATTGCGGTGATTTTTTATTAAAACCTGGTGATTCAATTATATGTAAATTTTAACGTTTATCTAAAAGTGTTTTTTAAAGGGTATTATAGATTACCTTTATGTTCTTTAGGATTTATTTTTAATTTAAAGTCATCCTGCAAAACCTCGAAATTTTCTCTTTCTTCATGAATATTTATAATTAAGTAATGTGTAAGGGTTATAAAATACAAGATGATAGTACATTTGCTAGTTTTACAGAATCAATAGTACCAACTTTAATTAAGCCCCCCCATTTACATCAGAAAAATAACCTTCAAGTGATATAGGAAAAGAATAGCTTAAATGTTAATATATCAAATAATATGATATTCTCAAAAATAAGAACTCTTGTAAAATCGACAGGATTTGAACCTGTGACTGTCTGCTTAGAAGGCAATTAAACCTATCTTCGTTTATGGATGAAGGATACTGGAAAAATTATGTTAATCATTTTTAAATCAAATTTTTTGGCATATATAATTCAGTTTTTTACTAAATTGCGGTAAATATTTATATAACCTAGAAAACTTCAAACTGCATACGTTTTTGCATACGATTTTTAAAATTAACATAGTGGGAGCCCTTTAAAATGGTTGAAAATTTGGTCAACTTTGAGCTCATAACCCGAAGGTCGCTGGTTCGAGTCCAGTCCCCGCTACTTAAGTATCAAGCCTTTACAGAAATGTGAAGGCTTTTTTATTACACCTAGTACAGAATAAGTACAGAATAATAAGTTTTTCAAAACTTCATAAATATTGTTGCAAATTTCACTAGTTTGCGATCAAAATTTATGATTTATCACTTTTAGTCTATTTATTTCACAATAATTTATTAGATGCAATCATATAATAAATTTGTATTATAATGTTAGCGTTAGTTTACTTTGCTTTGGCTAAAAGCAAAGTATTACTTTTCATATTTTGAAAAGTTTTATACCAAAAAGTTACTTCTACAATGTTAATGGAACACTTTTTATGCGACAACGTAGGAGGGAAGCATAATGTGTATGGAATGGATTTAAATTAACGTAATTTTAAATATTTACGGTTTTCCCTCAATAATATTCCTACAAAATTTGCTATATTTAAACTCTCCTATGTACGAATTAATAAGCTACCTTTTGGTGTTTACCAAGAAGATAGTTATACCAACAATTTAATACATTTTATTAATGAAATATTTATATTTAAATGGCAAAAAGTCTGTAGCTATACAATACCAAGGAAATACTGAAGACGTTGAAAATGTTTTGATTAATGGTAAAGTTCATGATTTTAAAGATGAGGAAAATCCTAACAAGTTAGCCTATGCTATTGCTACAAAACGTGAGATGTATAAACAGTTTTTAAGCAACCAATTCGAAAATTTATCTGTACTAACAGGAGCAGGCTCTTCTGTTGGAATTGGAGAGACAAATACAGGAAGATTATTATCCCAATTATGGGAAGACGTTGATACTGAAATTACTTCTCCTATACTTACAAAATTTTGTGAGTTGGTTAAATATGAAGACAAGGAAGATAATGGCAATTATATAAAAAACCTTGAGAAACTTTTATCAATTGCAAACATTGCCAAAAATTATGTTGTTGATAATCCAGATGATGGCAATCCTCCAATGAATATTGAAGGAATGATTACTAGGATTGAAAGTATTATTAAAGTTAAGTGTACGATAACTTTACCTAATGATAGTCCTCATAAAGATTTTTTAGAGAAAATCACAAAGAGAAAAGTTACTGCTCCTAGAATAAAAATTTTTACTTTAAACTACGATACTCTATTTGAGCAAGCTGCTCGAAAAAGCAACTATACAATCATTGATGGCTTTTCGTTTTCTATTCCAAGAACATTTAGTGGAAGAAATTTTGATTATGATATAGTTGCAAGGAATTCAAGTAGAGTTAAAGAAGAAGATAATTTCATTCAAAAAGTTTTTCATTTATACAAGCCTCATGGATCAATAGATTGGGAAAGGATTGATGATAATGTTTGTCAAAAAGAGAATGCTGTAAATCCATTAATGATTTATCCCAAAGACAGCAAGTATGAAAGTTCATATGAACAACCATACTTTGAAATGATGTCTCGTTTTCAACAAAGTTTAAGAAATGAAAATGTGCTTTTAATATGCATAGGCTTCAGCTTTAGTGATAAGCATATTGTTACGGCAATAATAGAAGCCTTAGAACAAAATCCAAGCTTTCAGTTGATTGTTGTAAATAAAGGAATTGATGAATTATCTATAAATTTCAAGCCCTTTTTTAATGCTGCAAAAAAGTATAATAATATAGCATTAGTAGATGAGGAATTTGCAGATTTTGCAGAACATTATCCGAATTTGAAATCATATAATCATGAAGACGACAAGAAAATAATTATAACCAATAACCCTAATTTAAATGATTAATAATAGCCCTTTTAATCATTCACATTTTATTGGTTATGTGAATCAGGTGACACCTCAATTTATAAAGGTTCATTTTCCTTCATCAATCTTGATGAAAGCTTTTTCATTTTATGGTGAAAAATTAAAAGGTGGTCTAGTTGGTAATTTTGTAGTTATAGAAGGAGATCAGTTTGGCTTCTTGGGGAAAATACTTGAACTAAATTTACCAGAAAAAGAACGTTTGGAGTTAAGTGAGAAATCATTTAATACAAAAGAATTCCATCCCACGGGAAAAATCGAAATATTACTTTCTTTTGAAATATTTAATCCCTCAAAGATAGATAAAGGTCTAAATTCTTTACCAGTAATTGGAGCTAAAGTATTTATATGTTCTTCGGAATTCATAAAAGGATATTTTCGAGGGTTTGGTGTTAAAGATGAACACAAAAAAACAGCGCCAACAATAGAATTCGGGCATTTAACCTACGATAAATCTACTTCGATAGAACTTTCTCAGCAAGCAATTTTTGGAAGACATTGTGCAATAGTCGGAACTACTGGAGGAGGTAAAAGTTACACTTTAAGCAAATTAATTGAAGGTGTAGTTTTAAACGGAGGAAAGACAATCTTAATTGACGCTACAGGTGAGTATAGAGTACATGACGACGAAGACTATTCACATAGTTCTGCAAAATTATCAGATGGATCTTTTTTTCATTACTCAAATTTGACAATTGCAGACCTATTTGTATTATTAAGACCATCTGGACAAGTACAAGCTCCAAAATTAATGGAAGCAATCAAATCTTTAAAAGTATTGAAGATTCTTGAGTTGCATAAAGATGATGATGATATTATAACCAAAAATCAAGATGGCTCTTTTAGCATTTTAATAAATCCAGCTGATGGCCAAAAAGAAAATATCATTGTAAACTCTAATACGATAGTTAAAAGAAGTCAGTTAATGAAGCCTTTTAATAGAATTTATAATAAATATATAGGTGAAATAGAAAATATTGATTCAGAATTTGATATTAAATCTTTATCTAATCAGATTGTTAGAGAATGCATTTGGGATGTAGATAGGAATGATTTATTTCGTTGGGGATTAAGAAATGAAAACCATCTTAATAATTGTATTAGTCTAATATTAAGAATTAATAATCTAATTAATAACCCACTATTTGATAATATATTCGGTTTTAATAAAGATAAAGCAAGTAATGAAGAGTTGACAAATTGTATGACAGCTTTTCTTAATGGAGAAAAAAACTTATTAAGAATAGGTTTTGAAGCAGTAGGTTTTGATTTTCAAGCTAGAGAAATTGTTGCAAATTCTATTGGGAAGTTCTTGCTAGAAAAAGCTAGGAAAGGAGATTTCTTAAATGAACCGCTTATTCTTTTTGTTGATGAAGCACATCAGTATTTAAATAAAGGAGTAAGTGATGAATACTTCGAATTAACTCAATTAAATTCATTTGATTCTATAGCAAAAGAATGCAGAAAACATGGATTATTTTTAGGAATTGCAACACAAATGCCGAGAGATATTCCGACAGGTACTTTAAGCCAAATAGGTACTTTTATTGTGCATAGATTAATAAACCATTATGATAAAGAATCAATTGCAAATGCTAGTTCGTCAGCTAATAGGACTACTTTAGATTTTCTTCCTATTTTGGGTGCAGGTGAAGCTATTCTGATGGGTGTAGATTTTCCAATGCCAGTTATGTTAAAAGTAGATATGCCAGAAATAAAACCTATTTCTGATACGCCATTATTTAAAAATAAAAATTTAGAAGTAGAAGAATAATGGATTTATCAAATAAAGGACAAAGAATAAGAGATTTTTTCAATAATGAATGTAGGTCTTTATTAGCAGTTTATAAAAATATTGAAAATTTAGTCCCAGCTGAAAAAAGAGCTGGGGCAGCACATGTTGCAGAGGAAGGACGATATATTGAGAGTATAATTAGGGCATTTTTAAATAAGCACCTTCCTAAAGAATTGGAAGCACTATCTGGATTTATTATTAGACCAGCTACAAAAGTAGGAGATCATGATCGAGAAAGAAGAAAGAAGAAAGAATGAAGTTGATCAACATTCATCGCAATTAGATATTATTGTGTATGATTCAACAAATTATCCTATTTATGAAAGATTCGAAGAATTTGTTATTGTACCACCTGAAGGTGTAGTTGGAATAATATCAGTTAAGAAAAACTTATATGAAAATCAAATTACTTCAGAATTAGAAAGCCTTTCAAAAGCTACACAATTGTGCGTTTTTAAAAATAGGAGTGGAGATATAGTCAGAGGACCTTCTACGACTTTAATTTCTTTTTCTAATAAAATAAAATTAAAGAAAAATATTGAAGATAGATGTAATTGGCTTTTTGAAAAGATTAAAGAGACTCATAAAGATGTTTGTTTTGATCAATGTATTGGACAAATTATATGTTTAGATGAATATTCTATTTTTAAGAGAAGACCAAATAGTGATATGGAAGAAAAATTTAATAAAAAAGCAGAATATGTTGGGTTCAATCATTCATCTGAAAATGAATTACATATGGGACTCCAATACTTGATAACTGGTATTCTTTCTGCCTACCATCATGAAAGTAGAAAAACTGAATCAAGACCAGGTTATACTAGTTTTGAACCAGGTAGAAAGGAGAATTACAAACTAGGTGATTTAAATGTAGATCAATTAAGATTATCAGCTAAACATTATGTAAAATAGAGTCTAGATATTAAATTTAACCTCAAAAAAATATTGTAAAACCAATAGTAGGGTGGAACTTACTTCTTTTGTGTTTAAGTAAGAAGTCTAAACTAATATAGTTGTATTAGTTTAACTAATTAACACATGAATTAAATACTATCAATCTAAATAAATCTATTAATTAATGACGTGGACAAAAAGATATTTATATCCAGGAGATGTTGAAGAAGGATACTATTTTGATATAGGTACATATGTTTGTAAAAACCACTTTAAAGATGATTATTTAAATGAACACATAGTAAAACAAGGAGAAAAAGGTATTTGTACTTATTGCGATAAGAAACTTATTGTAATTGAACTAGAAGTAGTTTTAACTTTAATTGCTGTTGGTTTAGAATATGTTTATGACGATCCTGCTAATGGCAGGTTTTTGAATAAAGACTCAGAGTATGGTTTTGATGGAAACGTACAACCTTTTGAAGAAATTTGGTGGGATGATCCATTTGATTTAAGAATAGAAGATGATAAATTACTTGAAGATGTAAGTAATCAACTTTCAACAGATCAATTATATTGTGAAAGAAATGAATTTGGTTCTCACGAAGAATATTTAGATGACTTATGGAATCATTTTAAAGAAGTATTAAAACATAAAGCTAGATTTTCTTTTCACTTTTCTGAAACATTTCGACAATGGAATTCATCTGATCCTGCCGATATTTTGCATCAAGTAGAAACTACTATACTTAAGCATAATATGATAACTACACTTAAACCTAAAACAATACTATATAGGGCTAGACAGCATAGTGTAGAAAATGAAGTTAGCGATGCAACTAGAATAGCTTCATTACCAAATTCCCTAAATAAAGAAGCTGGCAGAATGAATGCGGCTGGTATATCATTGTTTTATTGCAGCAAACAAAAAAACCTTACAATCAAAGAGGTAGTTAGTAAAAGAAGGAAATCAAAGCCCTATTACACAACAGCAATTTTCAGAAATAAAAAAGCCTTAAGGTTAGTTGATTTAACTAAACTACCTGATGCACCATCTATTTTTGATGAAGATAATAACCATTCAATAGATGTAATTTTCTTTATGAATTCATTTGTTGCTGAAGTAAGTCTTCCGGTTCTTAAAAAAGATTCCGTTCTTGAATATCTACCAACTCAAGTAATTACAGAGTACATTAGGTATAATCCAGATTTAAATGCTGATGGTATGATATATAATTCTGCAAAAGATTCTAATGCGAAGAATATAGTTTTATTCTACAATCACAAGGATTCTTTAGAAAATTTAGATTTTTCTAAATCAAGTATTAAAACATCTTTGATTAGAGATTTATAGTTTCATATTATATAAAATAGAATCTCGATGTTAAACTTGGCCTCATAAAATTTTAGTCAAAACAATAGGAGAAATGAGCGTGCATATTTTAGGGGTTTAGTAATACAGTTTCTTGAAAAAATTTATTCTAAAAGTTTCTTCTGCAATGTTAATGGAACACTTATTATGCGACGACGTAGGAGGGAAGCGTAATGTGTGTGAAATGGAATTTTGCGTTATCTTTAAGTAAAAATATATAATGACTCTTATTGTAGGATTTGTAAATAAAAAAATCGCAGTTATAGCAGCTGATACTCAAATTTCAAGCTATAATGGTGCTCAAGAAATAATTAATAGAGCAGTAATACATAAAATTGATTTAGTAGATCATAATTTATTGTTTTCGTATTTAGGCAAGTGGGATATTTTAAACGAGGATAAGTTGTCAGAGTTTAGAAAAAAACTAACTAATCGAAAAAATAAGGTTTTCTTCGCTTTTAGATTTGTGAGACGTTTAAACAGAGATGCTCTATTAATTGGTTTTTGGAATTTCGGACTAATATGGCGTTTAGTTTTTAAAGGCAGAAAAGAAAGTAAAATCAAAAAACTTGTTATAAAGAAGGGATCTTTTTATTTCAATGATCCAAACTCCAATCTTTTAAATTATGTAACAGTAGAAAGTAGAATTAAAAGTTATTTAGACGATACTTCTACTGCCTTAGAAAATTATCTATTCGCAATAAATAACACAATACTTTCTGAAATTGTACAAGGTAAAGATTTGGTTATTCCAGGCTTAGTTTTAAACAATAATCGAAATACTGTAGGTGGTTATGTTACAATCTGTATCTTATTAAAAGAGACAAAATACACATTAAGAATCTTCAATAAAACAAGAGCTCATTGCTTTTTTAAACATTATCAAAATGGTAATTTACTTGATAATAATTCAAATCCATTTGGTTTAGGATTAAATCATAGCCAAATTATATATATAGATAATTTGGCTATGATATTTAAGTCAATAAATGATTCTGAAAATGATGCTATCAAATCAAGTTTGCTGATTTTGTTACAAAATCAAATAAATCATTTGAGAGAGAATGATTTTCTTCATTGTTTTTTATTAAGACAATTAGTGATTTACATGAATAAAAATGCTAATTTAAATCTAAACATTGTGACCTGTAATGAAGAATTTATTTTTGCCGATGATAATGACCTTGAGATTGATTTCTGTAAAACTTTTTTTGATTAACTAAAACTATTTTAAAAGGTAGTGTTTGCTTTCTATGACACTAAGTAGGAATTTACCGTAATATGTGTATAGTAGTTAATTGCTATAGATTATATAATATGTTATAATTAATACTTAAAAAGGCCGCACCTTCTTTTTTTTAATTTATATATTTAGTCTTTAAAATTTATATAAATTTTTTAAAGAGAATGACAAAAATTAATAGAGAAGCAGGTGATAAAACAAAAGGGTTTACTTTACAAAAACAAAGGGCTCTGGCCTTATTTTTTGAAACAATAAAAAGTCACCCTAATTCTCATGTTAATGTTGCAATTGAATTCCAAGGCGATGTTTTTCTGCAAAATGATGAAGTAGGTTATATAGAAGAGCAAAAAAATTATGAAGAATTAAGTACTTTTTCTTTTAATTCACCACAAATACTAAATACGTTAGTTTATTTTCTTGAAATATGGATCTCAGAAAGAAAAAGCGATTCAATTAAATTTGGTTTTTATTCTACAAATAAAACAACAAAGGAAAATAATACTGAAAGAACTAAAGAACTTGAAATTGAATTACCTGATGATGGTTTATTAAACTTAGTGATAGCTAAGAATTATGACGAAAAGAAACTAGTTCTTGATTCTGTTAGAAAATACTTGGTTAATGAATATTCAAAACAATATTCTACAGACGTTAATCAAGATTTAGATGATGTATCATTAACTAAATTTTTAGATTCAATAGATTGGTTTTTTGAGCAGGACAACGAGAAGGATTATGAAGAAGAAATATTAAATAAAATAAAAGAATCAGAATTTGCATCATACTTAATAAACAATCATCAGCCATATTTTGTTTATGCAGCTTTAATGGTTGCTTTAGAAAAAAAACAAGATGAAACTGATTTATTATTAAAGTTTTTAAAAAAAGATAGTGTAGAACTTTGTTTTTTAAAAGTGTCCGCTGGAAAAGAAATTAATATTAGAGCCTATAAATATTTAAACTTTAATTTTGATGAAATAAATAAGAAAACAAAAGACTGGTTGGAGTTATTTCTAAAGACAAAATATTTTTCTAATGTAAAAAATAAAAAATTTCCTGAATTACTAAAAAGAAAAGTTGCTAAACATAGTAATGAGGTTAAAATTGAAAGACAGAACCTAGAACAAACAGATCCCGAAAAAGCTAGGAACTTAGAAGTTATAATAAAAGAGTTAGGAGATTTAATAAACGATGTGAGACCAACATTTTTATTTGGAGAGGTTGGAAGCGGTAAAAGCACCTTGCTTGCTCACTATTATTTGCATGAAACGTCTAGGAGTGAACTTCCAATATTTATAACATCAACATATTTAAAAGGAAAGATACCAGTTGATATTAACTCCCTAAAAGCTGTATTTAATGAGTTCGTAAATAATGAATTGAATCTAGTGAATAAAATTTTTGATTTAGATTCAGTAATTCTATCGAAAAAAGAAATAACCTTAATTATTGATGGGCTTGATGAGTTTGATAGAGGTGAGGCATTTAGATTGTTAAACCATTTATTAACGCTTTCAAAAGAATCAATTAATCTTAGAATAATAGCTTCAGGAAGACCACTTGAATTACAAGATATTGTAAACTTCAATGAATGGAATTGTCTGACAACATTAGATTTAACAGAGGACGAAATAAAGCAATTACTAAAAAATGAAGCTATTGCATCGGGATTATCTGATGCTGATTCTAAAACAGATGCTTCACATAGATTAAATATTCTAAAAACTAAACAAGAGCTACTAGCAAATGCAACAACACCATTAATTGTTTGCTTGATACGAGATTTTCTAGATGAAAACCTTAGCTCTATGACTTTAGGCGATATTCTTTATGAAGTTGTAAAAAGAAGATTAGATTGGCATAAAGAAGACCAAAAGGAAAACTTTAAAAGATTTCTTGAAGCCTACCCAAATGTTATCCAACGAGAAATTTTTATTGCAGAAATTGCATATAAAATTCATCATTCAAAAGAAGGTAAGATAAATGAGGATACTTTATTTCAAATTATAAATTCAGAAAAATTAATTCCAAAACTAACTCCAGAAAGGAATGTAATTGTCAATGAGGCTATAATTTTTTTTAAAAGTAATTTTTTGCAAAAAATAGGTGAAAATTACGCGTTCCAATCTCATCAGCTGTTTCAATTAGCAATAGGAATTCATTTATTTAATCAAACTTTAACTGGTTCTGAATTTATCTTTAAACATGATCGTACAAATTATTGGCGAGAAATATCATACGCTAGTGCGATTGCACGAACCAAGGGTGAGAGTGCTAATATAACTGTGTATTTAAATGAATTTTTAAATGATTTAGTCTCTACAAATGATAATACTGCAGCTACATCTGTTTTACTAGCAGAAGCACAAATTACTGAACTAAATATTATTTTTTTAGAAAAACTCAAAAATTTAGATTTTAGACCATTAAAATTTTGGGGTCTATCAGATTCTCTAGTTCCACATGCATATGCTTATATTTTTAAAGATATTGGAGAAGATGGTTTTAATTGGTTTTTTGAAAATTATTTAAATCCTATTCATCCTTCAAGAACAGGACATGATGATATTGCTGTTGTAGTTTTAAGATATTACCTTATTCGATTCCAATTTAGTTTATCAACACATGATCAAACTAAATTAAAAGATATAATCTCATTTCATCTTGCAACAAAAACATATTCATGTCATAACTTGTTACCAGTTTTGTCATTAACCATTCCTGATTCTTTTGAAGTTATGGACAGATGTATTTTGTTAGCATCTTCTCTTAAACATGAAATAACTTACGATAGGGCTAAGTTACTTTTAAAAAAAGAATGGGAAAATGGAAATAAAAAGGAGGTTACTAATGCTCTTGAAATAATATCAACAAATAAAGACTCCAAACCTAATAACGCAATTAAATTATGGTTTGAATTAATTGATTCGTCTGTACCAAAATTAATTATAGACAATTGTATTGTTTTAATTTCAAATGGGAATGATGAACTTTTTGAGTTAGTTAGTGAAAGAATTGGTAAAGAAAATTTCATCAGCTATTGTAGATTTAATGCTTTATTTGAAACTCCTAACTCAGATTCTGCTGCAATTATATTATTTAATAATGACAAAGAAATTAACACCAAGCTTATTGGATATCCAATCATGAAAAAATCTTCTTGGTTTGATTTTAAAGATGCACAGCGAGAATCAATTTTAGACAAAATCATTTATGATGCCGATAGTGGAGAAGATTTTATTATAAATAATCTACCTAGCACTAAAAGAGATTTAGGTATTCCCGAAGTTTATGTTAAATATTTTTTAACCACATTAGTTAACTCCAATAAGCTTTATATAAATGAGTTATTATATGTAATTAAAAACTTAAACAAGTTTACATTATCTAGGTATCCTTCTATACGAGATAGCTTTATTAAATTACTTGCAAAACAAGAATACTATGATTTATTAAAAGAGACATTAAATGGTATTGATTCTCATTTACGATATAAATCAGCTTCTATAGTACTTATTTGCAATCCTGAAATGGAAAAGGAAGCTTTGGAAATAATTATAAGATCTTCTCATAAAAGACCAAATGATTATCATGAGTGGCTTAGGTTTTGTATGAAATTGAATTATAGTAATTCTATGCTTGATTTCATTTATAGCTTATTGAATGATCTTTCTGAAATTTCAAGAGTCTTTGCAATAAAAATACTTTATCATAATAAATATAAGCTTAATGAGGAATTATTAAGCGAAATGATTACTGGACTTTTAGGAAGCGGAAGTTTTCTTGATTGGAGTGGCAATTTAAACGACGATGGAATTAAAAGAGTTCTTTCAAATGATAGATTTTATAAAGATTTAAAAGATAAGTTGAACTCTGATAATATTAAATTAAAACAATCAGCTGCAGATAGTTTAATCTATTATCATCAATCAAAATTAAGTACAAAAGAAAAAGCACAATGTTATTTATTACACATACAACATTCAGAATACGCGCTAATTGATTTCCATAATAAACATCAAAATTTATTTGAAGAGAAAGGTTTTCTAGATGAACTAGAAAAATATGTAACAGAAATTGAGGGATTGAAAGAGAATATAAACCTTGTTTTTATTAAATATTACTACGCTATTAAGAAAAATGGAAGTTGGAAAGATTTTTTTCTAGCATTATTAAATAAAGAGAAGTTTTCAAATCATCATTGGTTAGAAGTTTTATATGGTTTCTTTGTCAAGCTCGCGCACAACGAAGAATACAGAAGTAAAATGGGCAAAGCATTTAAAGAATTAATGAGTTATCCCACTTATTCACAAGATAAACATAATAATTTTCTACTTCCACAATTTGCAGTTTTAGCGCATGAATTTGGTGAATTGACAAATTCTGAACTAAATGCTATACTATTGAATTATGCAATACCTCAAGATGAAATTGCTTGTTCTTTATTATCAAGATTAAACGAAATACCAGAAAATTATTTTTATAGAAGGAATATGACAAGTCATATTCCACTTTTTTCAAAAAACAAAGTTACTCCTTGTATTCAAATGAGTCGTGAAGAACTATATGTTTTACTTGAAGATGGTGAGGACATACCTTATAACTTAATTGATGCAATTGAATATCAATTATTATATGGTAATTTAACATTGGTTGATTTAACGGAACTATCTGTTAAAAGTAATCTATCTCTTTATTTTGCAATTGTTATAGCGTTTTCTAAAGATGAAAAAATTGAAGATATTGATTTCATGAAAGCCGAAGATATTGGTAGTTTAAAATTCGATTCTAGACAAGATTCTCAGTTTCATAAAAATATACTTTATAATATTAAGCATATAAGCATTTCAGATGAAAAAATAAAGGAAAAATACATAGCTTATATATTAAAAGATATAAGTGATGTAAATACTTCTAAGAATATTATTGATTTGTTTTATGAACTATTTGAATTAAATGTAGATTTTGAACTTAAATTACTTCCGTTATTATTTACTGAATTTATTGAATCTCCTTATAGAATAAATTTGAAATTTATTTATGATATAAACGCATTTTTATTGAGTCATGAAAATCAAAAAGATAAAGAAGCTTTGATATTACCATTAAAAAAATGTTTAAAAGCAATTAATAGTGGAGGAGAAGAAAGAAGAGAAAACCAATATGAACTGATGTCCTGGACACTTTCATTGATTCTTATTTATTTAGAAGGCAAATCTGATGTTGATACAGAAAGAGGTTTTCTTATTGGTTTAAAAAATGCATTTATGCAGAAAACAGGCGGAAACGTATATGTAAATGAAAATAATCAGAACAAAAGCTTCTATGGAAGAGATATTTTTATACATAGTGAAATGATTATAAATCAAATTGATAATAATATTATTCAAAACATCATAAAGAATGGGTTAGATAGTAATATTCGAGAATTAAGATCTATATGTAAAATTGTCTCAGCAGTAGCTGGGGGATTAAAATAAAAAATAATTTTTAAAACATAGTTTCAATCGCTATTAAATGATGATATGTCTAAAGCTAAAAGAAAAAAACAAAGAATAAAAAGGCAACAGTCAGATGCTAATGTTACCTATTCAATAGATGAGGATTTAAACATAGCTCTAAATAATTTAGCAAAAAAAAGGGTTGGAGGTGCGATTAATTTTAGAGGGATAGGTTTTCAGTTGCTTTATTCTTGTTACACACTTTTAAATGAGTTGGATAGTTCAAATTTTTCTAAATCAATTAGATTGGAAGGTATTGAAGATGTAGATATTATTACGGTTGATAACAATCAATACATTCAGCTCAAATCATCAATCAATACTATAGATGCAGGTAGTTTCTGGAAAATGGGAGTTTTACAAAACTTCCTTGAAGCATTTAAAGTTAATCCCAATTGTAATTTAAAACTTGTCTATAATTTTAATCAATAGAATTCCCCGAGGCTCTGCCTCGGGTGTTTCGTAAAGATATGTATATTTGTGGATATGAGTGAGCATATCCACAAGAGTCATAATAAAAATTTGCTTCTGTATCATTTTGTATG
>Ga0316202_10000476_pt1 | contig 43857 bp, 33 predicted proteins | sample 3monrhotite_MG_FD_204934 | JGI IMG/M metagenome (GOLD analysis project Ga0316202, IMG submission 204934) | Microbial mat bacterial communities from mineral coupon in-situ incubated in ocean water Damariscotta River, Maine, United States -... | ecosystem: Environmental > Aquatic > Marine >...
ACCAATACGAACTGAGGCTGACACGCCCCTTCTGTTTTCCCTCTCAGCTGGCCGGGATGGCGCGGGTGGATGGCCGCGAGGCCGCTCGGTGAGCGACCTCGCGGCTTTTGAGACGGGAACTAGCTAGCGAACGTTCGCCAGCTCCTTGATCAGGCCCGAGGCCCACGAGGAGGCAAACCAGCAGATCTTCTGGCTCTTCTTGAGGCCCTCGACGGCCAGGAGAAGGTCGCCAGGCGACTTTCCAGCCTTGAGCTCGGTCGAGATCCAGTCGGCCAGGACCGCGTGGTCGAGGTACTTCCGCTCTTGGTCGCTGAGGGCTTGCATGTCGACGGCGATCTTCTTGATCGTGTCGAGCTTGCCCTCGTGGTTGGCCTTTCCGTAGGCCTCGTCGCGAGCCAAGGCGTCGGTCACGTAGCCCAGGATCAGCGAGCTGTGGGAGGTCCAGGAGGTCGCCTCGCGGACCTGCTTGAGGCAGGCCAGCTTCTCGATCGTGGGGGCGGGGCCAGCCACGTCAGCGACGAAGCTCATGGCCAAGGCGCCTTGCATGCCCGAGCTGGGCTCGCTGAAGCTGACGTAGGACTTCTTCTCCTTGCGGCGAGCGGTCGTGAGCTCCTTGACGAGGGCCGCGCCCTCCTTGCGGATCTTGCCCAGGATGGCGAGCTTCTCCGTCGAGTCCTTGCCCTTCTTGACCTCGGCCAAGACGACCGCGTCGACCTCGGCCTGGACGCGCTGGCGCTCCTTGTAGTCCTTGAACTTCTTGTCGGCCTTGGCGACCGAGAGCATCACGATCTTGTCAACGGGGGACGCCTCTGCGTAGGTGTCTCCGAGGCGCTCCTTGAAGAACGCGGCGTCGTCAGCGAAGGCGGCGCTGGGGGCGAGGGCGAGCACCAAGCTCAGACCCAAGAGTCGAAGTGATTTCATGGATTCTCCATTTCGTAGGGGTGGCCCGAGTTAGGGCCCGTAGAGGAGGCGGCCAGAGTGGGCCGCGTGTTCGATTAGCTAAACCAGCCGCGCTTCTTGCCCTTGTCTGCCCCGGCTGCAGCCGGCTGAGGCGAGGGGCGCGGAGGGCGCTGGCCGGGCTTGCCGCCGACCGGTCGCCCCGCCGGCGCGCCAGCGGGCTTGTTCGCGCCGGGCTTGGGCCGGGGTGGGCTCTTCTTCTTGCCTGCGTCGGCGCCGGGCTTTTGGAAGGGGATCCGCAGGCGCTCGAACTCGCGCTCGAGGGGGCCCTTCTCCACGGCCTTGGCGTAGGCCTCTCCCGCGGAGACGGTCCCGGCCTTGACCAGCTCGACTAGGGCGTCGTTGAGGCTGACCATTCCGAGCTTGCGGCCAGTGGTCATGGCGAGGGGGATCTGGTGCGTCTTTCCTTCGCGGATGTTGCTGCCGACCGCTGAGTTCACGAGGAGGATCTCGAGGGCCGCGCGGCGACCCTTCCCGTCGGCCGTCCGGCAGAGGGTCTGGGCGATCACACCCTTGAGGGACTCGGCCAGCATCGTTCGGATCTGGTTCTGCTGACCTGCAGGGAACTGATCGATGATTCGATCGACGGTGCTGGGAGCGGTCGAGGTGTGGAGGGTGCCGAACACGAGGTGACCGGTCTCGGCCATCTCGATGGCGATCGCTATCGTCTCGAGGTCACGCATTTCGCCGACCAGAATGATGTCGGGGTCTTCTCGCAGCGCGGCCTTGAGGGCGCGCTTGAACCCATGCGTGTGGGGCCCGACCTCGCGCTGGTTGATCAGGCAGCGCTTGTTGTCGTGGACGAATTCGATCGGGTCCTCGATGGTGATGATGTGATCGTCGCGGTTGCGATTGATGTAGTCGATCATCGCGCAGAGCGTGGTCGACTTGCCGGACCCGGTCGGGCCCGTGACCAGGACGAGCCCCTTGGTCAGGTAGCAGAGCTGGAGGATGGCTGGGCTGAGGTTGAGGGCCTCGGCGGTGAGGATCTCGCTAGGGATGATGCGAAACACGCCACCGACGCCCTTGCGGTCTCGGAACAGGTTGGCGCGGAAGCGCGCCATCCCGAGGATCTCGTAGGCGAAGTCGGTGTCGTTGTCGTTGGCGAACTCCTCCTGGTTGACCTTGGGAGTGATCTCCTTGAAGAGCGCCTCGAGGTCTGCTGAGCTGAGGGGCGGGTGGCCCTCTTGGACTGGGGCCAGGCTCCCGTGGACGCGCATCAAGGGGCGCTCATCGGGAGAGAGGTGAAGGTCGGATCCACCGGACTCGTGGAGGATCTTGAAGTACTTATCGATGGCAGGCATTTCAACCCTCCTGAGCTTCGCCGGCGTTCAGCAAAGCCCGGTCCAGCCGGATCGCTACCACCGCGTGGTAGGGGATCAGGTGCAGTTGGTCGTCGCGCCCCATGAGGGTCAAGGTCGCGCCGAGGTCGTTGGCCTCGACCTTGAGGAGGCGCCCGACGATGCGCTCCCCGTTGCTCAGGGAGACGGCCATCGTGGCCTGGACCTCCAAGACGTGTTGCAGGTCGAGGTGGGCGGCGCCGCTGACCTCGAGGCCCCAGCTGACCGTCTCGCTCAGGAGCTGGGTCGTGAGGCGGAGCCGGTCCGCGAGCATCGCAGCGAAGCGACCCATGACCTTGAGGCCCAAGACCGGCTCGTTGGCGACCAGAGACTCGAAGCCTTCGCGGGAGAGGACTAGGAGTCGGCTGGGCTCGACCGCGACGGCCGAAGCGCTGCGCGTCCCTTCGCCGACCATCGCGAGCTCGCCGAACACGCCGCCAGGGCCCAGGGTCGCCAGGGTTCGGTCCACGGCTATGCTGATGGCCTTGCTGATTCGGACTCGGCCCGAGCGAATGATGTAGAGCTGGTGGCCCTCGTCCCCCTCGCTGAACACGGCCTCGTCGGCCGAGAGGCTCTGAACCTGGCAGACCGCCTCGAGCCGCGAGATCTCGTCCTCGCTGAGGCCCTCGAGCACGTTGACTCGCACGTCTGTGGCTGGCATCGCTCCTCCTCGGTCCCGTGGGGGAGCGAATCATGGAGGGCACACTGGCGGGTGTCAACGGGATGGTGTTCGCCTCGGGCGAGCCGCTTCTAAGGCTAGAGCTGGGTCTGCGGGATGAGCCGACGCCGAGTGGATCGGGCGAATCCAGCGCTGGGGCCACGCTCTCGGACACACCTCGGGCTCGGCGTGGCGATGGTCACCGGCTTGCCGATTCCCGGCGCCTAGGGTGCCCAGCCGAAGGTCAGGATGAGGGGGCAGTGGTCGGACTCCGCGCGAATGGGTGCGTCGGCGCGAAGGGGGCGGAGGCCATTCGAAGACCAGGCGTGGTCCAGGGTCAGGACCGGGAGCGGCGCTGGCCAGGTCGGCGCGTAGCCAGACCCTGCGGTCTCGAAGGCGTGGAGGGCGCCGGCCTCGCGCCAGGGATCGAAGCAGCGAGAGGCGCGAGGGGTGTTGAAGTCGCCCAGACAGAGCCAGGGCTGAGGGCTGGCCCCCAAGCGGCTCAGGAGCCGCTCTGTCCCCGGTGATCGGTCCATGGTCGGCTTGCTGCGGAAGTCCGCCAGCGCGAGCTGAAGGGGACGACCCCGCCAACGCGCCTCGGTCCACAGGATCCGAGCCACGCCTGGCACCGAGTCCCAGGTCTGCTTGTGCAGCTCGCCCTCGCTGGCGCGAATCGCGGTGATCAGGCGAGCGGCTGGCCAGGCTCTGACTAGATACCCACGCGCGCGGAGCTGAGCCTCCAAGCTATGCAGGAAGCTGCGCTTGGAGTCTCCCGCGTGGCCAACTTCCGAGAGACAGAGCAAGTCCCCGTCGCTCTCGGCGAGGGCCTGGAGGATCGCGTCTTGACCCGCGCGCCCTCCATAGAGGTTCCAAGTCACGACGCGGAGGGTCTCCACAGCATGAGGCTGAGGCTCGGGGCTCATGACTTCCCTCTGGAGTGTGGCTCCGGTCAGGAGACAAGCCAAGACTCCCCAAGCCAGGGCTCGCCTGCGGCTCCGGCAGAGCGCAGCCAAGGCGATCCCAGCCAAGGCGCCCGCGGTCAGGAGCGGGAGCGGGGTCGCGTAGAACACGAGGGAGGTCCAGGGGACCACCGCGTCGCGCAACCCAAAGGCTAGCCCTGTTCCAGCCGCCACGAGCGCGATCAGGAGTCGCTCGCTCCAGCGCCAGAGCGAGCGCAGGCAGGCGCTGAGGGAGATGGGTCGAGGGCTGACGGGGCTGGGGGGCACGACTCTGATTGTCCCCCGGATCGAGGCCCGGGGGACCTCGAGCGGGGCGCCCTCCAGAGAGGGCGACGAAGGCGCTGAATGCCCTCATGATGCGGGCTTCACGTCGGCGAAGGACATAAGGAAAGGAAAAAACTACCTGGAATCCCTCTAGGCTCTGGCCTAGGCAACGAACGTGCCAAAGGCCTCAAGTCCTGCCGTCAAAAGCACCGAAAGGGGAACACAGGAGGCGAAAATCGATGGACGACCCGAGCGCCCCACAATCCGATGTCTACAAGAAGGTCTACTTCATCAAGCGCCCCAAGACGGGCGAGGAGTTAACGACCCTTCTCAAGAACAAGTTCAAAGCCATAGACGCGATCCGCGACTTGATCTCCTGGTTCGAGGAAGGCAAGGACTTCACCATAGGCCTCAACGACTGGACGCCCGAAGAAGACCAGGGCCAAGAGCGGCGCGTCTCGATTAGCCCCTGGCTCCCGACGGCCGAGAATCACCGCAACGTCGTCGACGTGATCGGCAGCATCATCTACTGGCTGGACACCGGGCGCGATTTCGACATCACCTTCAGCCCGACGACGAAGTTCGACGTCAACCTGAACTAGCCCAGGGCCCTCGACCCTGCGCCTCCACCTCCGCACTCGCCTGTCCTTGGCGCGGGCGACCTCCCTCGATCCCGGCTAGAACGAACACATGCGCTGCCCTTGGTGCCAGGACGACGGAAAGCGATCGAAGGTCATCGACTCTCGCGAGTCGGGCGGCGGAGCTTCGATCCGCAGACGACGTGAGTGCCTCGACTGTGGGAAGCGCTACACGACCTACGAGCGCGTCGAGGAGGCCCCGCTGAAGGTCGTCAAGAAGGACGGCCGGCGACAGCCCTTTGCCCGCGAGAAGGTCCTCAAGTGCGTCGAGCTGGCCTGCCAGAAGCTCCCCATCTCGACCGAAGAGGTCGAGGTCCTGGTGGATCGGATCGTGGCCGAGGTCCAAGAGGGCCACGATCGAGAGGTCTCCGCCGAGCAGATCGGAGACCGGATCATGAGCCAGCTCCGCGACCTGCACCCCGTGGCCTATGTCCGCTATGCCTCGATCTACCGCACCTTTCGTGAGCCCCAGGACTTTCTGGACGAGCTCAGACCCCTCCTAGACGATCCTGAATAGGCGTTCGGCCGTCCCGCGCAGGATACTGTCCGGAGCGGACGAATCGAGATCGGCATCCAGGATGACCTTCAACTCGCGGTCCCAGGCGAAGGGCAGGTTCGGGAAGTCGGTTCCATAGAGGAGGCGTTCGCTGCGGCGCTCGAGGACTCCGAGATCAGGAGAGGGCTCTAGGTAGCCGCCTATGGCCATCGTCGTGTCGAGGTAGAGGTGCTCGTGGCGATCGAGGAGGGCCTCGAAGCCATCGTAGTGGTCGGCGCCTAGGTGCGGGACCACGAAGCGCAGCGTCGGGTGTCGCTCGAGGACGGAGGCGACGCGCTCAGGGCCGCAGAGGAGGTCGGGATCGCAACGGTAGCCGGCGCAAGCGGGAGCCCGCCCAGCGTGGAACACGACCGGGGCCCCGGCAGAGGCGGCTTCGGCATAGATAGGGTCGAGGGCTGGATCGTCAGGTGCGACGCCCTGGACGTGGGCGTGGAGCTTGAGACCTCGCAGCCCCAGGGGCCCCAAGGCCTCGCGCACGACCTCGACTGCGCCTGGTTCTCCTGGGAGCACGGTCCCGAGGGGGACCAAGGCGGGCTCTCCCCGAGCCCAGTCGGCCATAGCCCGGTTGAGGTCCTGAGACATCCCGGGGAGGTGCCCGTAGCAGAGGCCGACGAGGCGCTCGACCCCGCGCGTGAGGAGGAACTCCAAGACCTCGGGGGCTTGGAGGGGATAGCGCACGCGCCAGGCGTGGGTTTCGAACCAGCGCCAGATGGAGCGAAAGGTGCGGGGCGGGAAGAGGTGGACGTGAGCGTCGATCACCCGGAGACCGCTCGGGACCGCCGCCCCCTCTGGATCGCCGAGGCTGGGAAAAGGCGGCTGGACCTCGCTCAGAAGACCTGCTTCCAGACGAGGACGTAGACGTCGTAGATCGCGTGGGTGTAGACCGCGACCGCGAATCCGCGCCAGGCGTAAAGTCCAACGAGGACAGCGCCCGCCAGCGCGCGATACACGAAGGTCCCCATGGCGAAGCTCTCAGGGCCTATGTAGTGAACCAGCGAGAACAGAATGCAGCTCACGACCAGCCCGATCACGACGCCGACTTCGCGCTTGTCGCTCAGGCGGCCTATGGCCCAACTCAGGCCACCAAAGAGGACGAGCCGGAACACGAGCTCCTCGTGAAAGCCCGCCCCGAGCGAGATGAAGATTCGGTCCAGGACCCCGAGGGAGTTGGGGCCGGCGTTGAGGCCGGGGATGTAGCGCATCAGGAGCAGGATCAGCGAGCCCATCGTGAGGGCGTAGATGGTGCTCTCGACGATGATCGGGAACACGATCCCGGGCTCGAGGCGCTTCTCCTTCTTGAGGACGATGACCGCCAACACGAGGGTCACGAAGAGTCCGCCGTTGAAGGCCATCATTCCGGTCATTCCCCAGTTGTTGAGGAGGAACTCGGTGATGAAGTCGACGCCGTTCTTGGTCCCGCCGCCCGAGAGCAGGAGTCCGACCTGATAGAGGAGGAGGATCGGGAGGGTCAGGACCAGCGAGTTGAGTGGATCCCGCGACTGGCGGAAGTACTGATCGAGCTTGGTCTCCTGTCCCATTCCGCGAGGTTACTGCATCCTGCAGGGTGAGAGGGATCGCTCCTTTGATCGGACTCGAGCTCGGGAGAGCGCACCAGCGCTCCCGCCCCGCCGAGCAGAGCCACCCTCAGCTCCCCTCGGTTCAAGGAGCCTCCCCAGCGCAGCCGGCCCCCCGTCTTCAGTTCAGCCCCACTGGTTCTTCGGTGCTGAAGGCGCGACCCGGGCGCTCAATTCAGCCTCGCCGGCCGAGGCGCGCCCCGCGATCCAAGCGGGTAGGATTCGGGCCTCAGCCGAGGTTCCTGTGCCGATCACCGTCATTTGCCCCAAGTGCTCACAGCGCTTCGACGTCCCCGACAGCTATCAGGGTCGCGAGGGCGCGTGCACCTCGTGTCAGGCACCGCTCAAGGTCCCTGTCGCCGGTGCAGCCCCCCCTCCGCCGGCGCCCATGCCGCAGGCCGCGCCCCAAGCGGCGCCTATGCCCCAAGCGGCGCCTATGCCCCAAGCGGCGCCTATGCCCCAGGCGGCGCCTGTGCCCCAGGCCGCAGCGTTTCAGGCTCCCCCCGCTCCGGCGCCCGTCCCGGCGCGCCTCTCCGCCCCTCAGCCGGGAACGGAGAAGGTCACCATCGGCCGGGAGATCGGGAACTACTCGCTCCAACGCAAGCTCGGCCCGCCTACCAGCGGCGTGTTCCTGGCCAACTCGCCGACCGGCCCGGTCGCGATCAAGCTCCTCCCGGCCGAGATCGTGGCCAAGACTCCGACCCTCGGCAAGCGCTTCCTTCGCGAGGCGCGGACCTTGTTCAATAAGGTGCATCCCAACCTCGTCAAGACCCTTGACGCAGGTGAGGAGCTCGGGACCTTCTATCTGGTCATGGAGTTCTTCGAGGGAATGGACCTCAGCCAGCACCTCCAGGCTCGCGGCCGACTTCCCGAAGCCGAGGTCTTGCCGATAGCGCTTCAACTCGCCAGGGGCTTGGCCTACCTCCGCGAGCAGGGTCTCCTGCACCGAAACCTCAAGCCTGAGCACATCCTCATCGCCGCCGACGGGACCGTGAAGTTGGCGGGCCTGGGCTTGATCCGGGCCGAGGACGACGACGCGATGCCGGCGGTCACGGTCAAGGGGGCCGTGGTCGGGACTCCGGCCTACATGTCGCCAGAGCAGGCTCGCGCCGACGACCTCGACATTCGGAGCGACCTCTACACCGTCGGGATCACGCTCTACCACCTCCTCACCGGCGAGGTCCCCTTCCAGGCGAAGGTCGTGGCTCAGATCCTGCGCAAGCTGACCCAAGAGCCCTGCCCCCCGGTGCGAGACAAGGCCCCCGAGACCAGCGTCGGCTTGGCCGCGGTCATCGCGCGCTTGGTCGAGAAGAAGCCAGGCGATCGCTACGCGAACCCCAAAGACCTGATCACGGACCTCGAGGCGATCCAAAAGGGCGAGCTCGTGGATGGGCTTCCCCCCATAGCCGGAATGGCCTCCGGGAGCGCGGCGGGGGCGAGCAAGCTCCGCGCGACCCAGGTCGCCGCGACCCTCGACGCTGACCAGAAGCTCAAGCGAATGAAGCTCGTGGTCGGTGGGCTGGTGGTCCTGGTGCTGGGCTTGATCGTGGCGGTCGCGGCCCTCGCCGCGAGCTAGCCGACTGAATGGAGTCGGCGCTGCCGCGTCACGGGAGTGTCTGAAACGCGCAGCGGGAGACTCCCTTGACTCGATCTAGCCGACCTCGCCTGACCCCTCCCTTCTCCTCCTGCCTGGCGCGAAGCCTCCTCCTCGGCTTGAGCGCCGGCCTGCTCCTCGCGAGCCCCGCCTTAGCGGATCGGATCTACCTCGAAGACGGCCGCGTCCTCGAGGGGCGCGCACGTCGCTCGGGGACGAGCTACGTGGTCGAGACCCGACACGGCGCGGTCCGAGTGCCGCTCCGGGAGGTCAAGCGGATCGAGGCCTCTCTGACGCGAGAGGAGGACCTGGCGCGGCGTCTAGCTCAGCTGGACCAGACCAAGTCCGCGCCGGTGGCTGCCCTGGCGCGCTGGTGTCGAGAGCAGCGCTTCGTGAGCAAGGCCAAGGAGCTCGAGGCCCTCGCCTTTCGCCTCGAGCGGGCAGAGCGCGAGGCCGAGCTGGCGCGACAGCTCGCGGACCTAGACCGCGACGACGTCGCTGGCCTGTGGCGAGTCAGTCGCTGGGCTCGCAAGGCTGGGCTGGGGAAGGACGCCAAGCGCCTGGCGGATCGAGCCCACACCTTGGAATTGAGCGCACGAATCGACCTGGCAGAGGCCCGGGGACGAGTCGTCGGGTTGGTGGCGTTGGCCCGCGATCTCCTGGCGGAGGGATCCCGACGAGACGCCGAGCAGGCCCTCAACCGCGCGCTGACCCTCGAGCCCGACCACGCCGAGACTCGGCGGCTCTTAAAGCAGGAGCGCTTTCGCGGTGCCTGGACGCCGAGCGCGACGGTTCGGAAGACACTGGACCGGGAGCACGCTCAGGCTCAGCGCGCCAAGGGCTTGGTTCTCCACCAGGGCTCCTGGATCACGCCCGAGCGTCGCCTGAAGCTCAAGGCGGCGGTCGAGGCGCAGCGCCAGGCCGCCGCCTTGCGGAGCGCCAAGATTGCAGCCACCCGCGCCGAGGCCGAAGCCACTACGGCGCGCGCCGCCCGTGAGCGAGCCGAGGCAGTGCGTCAGGAGCAGGCCGCCCAGGAGAGTCGCGCCAGGGCAGCGGCTGCCCAGGCGGAGGCCCAGCGCTCCCAGGAGGAGAGCGTGCAGCTCCGAGCCCAGGCGCGTCAGTTGGCGGCCGACCAGCGAATTGCTGTCGCGCGGCTCCGAGGCGACGTGGCCCTCGCCGACGCCGACGTCCAAGCTGCGCGCTTGAAGGAGCGTCAGCTCCGCGCCACGGCCGGGACCCCGCACGATCGGATCCAGCGGATTCGGATACGTCGACGTGCTCTCGAGACGCGCCTCCGGGAGCTTCGGGCTGCGCTCCAGGTCGCAGAGCGCCACTGTCCCTAGGGGATAGATGCCGCTGATAGGATCACTCCATGAGTGATCTGCAGCCAGAGCAGCCCCTCGGCATGAGCAGGGGCGCCCTCTACACAATTGGGTCTGTGTGCGGACTCTTCAGCGTCTACATGGCCTATCAAGCCTCGAGCGGCGTCATGGCCAGTCCGACCGGCGGCTACGTGTTCGGCGGCGTGCTCGCCGTCGCCGCTGTGGGCTGCTTCTCGAAGGGACGACTCCAGGGAGGTGCGCTGCGGGCCATGGGCGGGATCGTCCTCCTGACCTGCCTGGGCTACCTCGTTGGCCAACTCATCGAGGGCGAGGTCGCGAGCGAAGCGCAGTCAGAGCCATCGGTCTTGAACGCGATCAAGGCCTTGGTCGTGTTCGGGATCCCCGGCGCCTACCTGATGATTCGAGGCCCCGCTGTGTTCGACCTCCCCGGCGCCGTTGCGGGTGGCGATCCCCTTCGCGCCCCCGCGGAGCGCGACGCCCCTTAGGATCGGGCCCACGGAGGACGCATGGGCCACGACGACTTCGCAATCCCTCGCCGCAAGTTCCTAGGGCTCTCCCTAGGAGGAGCCCTCGGACTGGCCCTCGGCGCCCGGCCGGGCTTCGCAGAGGAGGAGGGCCCGGCTCGCTCGGTGATCGTGCTCAACATGGCCGGGGGCATGAGCCAAACAGACACCTTCGACCCGAAGTTTGGCCACAAGAACGCCGGCCCCCTCAAGGCGATCAAGACGGCTGGCGGGTATCAGCTCAGCGAGCTCCTCCCGCGCCTCGCCGATCAGGGCGCGCATCTCTCCTTGATTCGCTCCATGGCGACCCGCGAGGGAGCCCACGAGCGAGCGCGGCACCTCGTGCATACGGGCTACGCCCCGAGCGGGACGGTCCGCCATCCCGACCTGGGCTCGCTGGTGGCTCAAGCGACCCACGACCCGGGCCAAGAGCTACCCAACTACGTCCACGTGGGCGGGACGGCCATTGGCGCCGGCTTCCTCGGCGTGGACTATCAGCCCTTCGCGGTCGCGGACCCGACCAAGCCCGTGGCCAACCTCGGCTACCCCAAGGGTGTCGACGCGCGACGCTTTGGTCGTCGCCGCCGGCTCCTGGAGGCGATCGAGAAGCGCTTCCGCAAGGCGCACCCAGGCGACGAGACCGAGGCCCTGACCAAGGTCTATCAGCGCGCCGACAAGCTGATGCACAGCCCCAAGGTCGCGGCCTTCGACCTCAGCCAAGAGACACAGGCCACGCGCGAGAGCTACGGCGAGGGCCGCTTTGGCCAGGGCTGCCTGATGGCCCGCCGACTCGTCGAGGCCGGCGCCCGCGCGGTGGAGGTCGAGCTCGGCGGCTGGGACACCCACGAGGACAACTTCACCAAGAACCGCATGCTGGCTGCCCAGCTCGACGCTGGCTTCGGGGGGCTCCTCGCCGACCTCGCTCAGCGCGACTTGCTCAAGCGGACCGTGGTCGTCGTCACGAGCGAGTTCGGTCGCACGCCCTCGATCAACGCCCGGGACGGGCGAGATCACTTCGCCAACGGCTGGACCGTCGCCCTGGCTGGGGGATCGATCCAGGGCGGACGGGTGGTCGGTGAGACGACCGGCGACGGGCTTAAGGTCGCCAAGCGACCTATCGGCGCCAGCGACCTAATGGCGACCTTGTTCAAGGCCCTCGAGCTCGACCCCGACCAGACCAACTACACCCGCGAAGGCCGACCCTTGCGCGCCGTCGACAAGAGCGGCAAGGTCATCTCCGAGCTCTTCGCGAGTTGATCTCGGCCCTCTCCCCACCCCACTGCGCGGGACCCACACCCTCCCAGCGCCCATTCCCTCTGGAGTTCGCATGACCGAGGCCCTCGCGGCTAGCCGCCGCTTGATCGACTACGTCGACGCCTCGCCGACCCCCTTCCACGCGGTCCAGACCTCGGCCACGCTCCTCGAAGCGGCGGGGTTCTCGCGCTTGGAGGAGGGCGACGCTTGGGAGCTGGAGCCGGGGAGCGCGCACTACGTGGTGCGCAACCAGAGCACCCTGATCGCGTTTCGCGTCGGGCAGGAGGCGCCTGCCAAAGCGGGGTTCCGCCTGATCGGGGCCCACACCGACAGCCCGAACCTGCGCCTCAAGCCCAAGCCGGGCTATGTCAAGGAGGGCTACCGCCAGTTCGGGATCGAGCCCTACGGCGGCGTCCTGCTCGCGACTTGGCTCGACCGCGACCTCTCCCTGGCTGGGAGGGTCTTGGTCCGCGGCGAGGACGAGGCGCGCTTGCTCAAGATCGAGCGCCCCCTGTGCCGCGTGGCCAACGTCGCGATCCACCTCAACCGCGAGGTCAACTCCAAGGGCCTCAAGGTCTGCAAGCAGAAGCACCTGCCTCCCTTGGTCGGCCTCGGTGACAAGAAGGACAAAGGCTGGCTCGACGCGTTCTTGGTCAAGGAGCTCGCGCTCTCGGGACCTGAGCAGCTCGACGGCTTTGACCTGATGCTCTACGACGTCGTGCCCTCGGTGATCTCGGGCCTCGACGAAGAGTTCGTCCACGCCCCGCGCCTCGACAACCTCGGGAGCTGTCACGCCGGCCTGGAAGCCCTGACCCAAGCCGAGAGCTCGACCCCCTTCGGCCAGGTCCTCGCGCTCTACGATCACGAGGAGGTCGGGAGCCAGAGCGCAGAGGGAGCGGGCGGAACCATGCTCGAGACGATCCTGGAGCGGATCGTGATCGCCCGGGGTGGGTCTCGCGAGGACTTACATCGCGCCAAGGCCAACTCGACCTTCCTCTCCGCGGACATGGCCCACGCCGTGCACCCCAACTACGGGGACCTCCACGAGCCGCGCCACATGCCGCGGATCAACGAGGGGCCGGTGCTCAAGATCAACAGCAACCTCCGCTACGCAACGAACTCCGCCAGCGCGCGTCGCTTCATAGCGGCCTGTGAGGCGGTCGACGTTCCGCTCCAGCGCTTCGTGAACCGGAGCGATCTGGCCTGCGGCTCGACCATTGGCCCCATCACCGCCGCCAAGGTCGGAATCCCGACCCTCGACGTCGGGAACCCGATGCTCTCGATGCACTCGGTCCGCGAGATGTGCGGGAGCGGGGACCAAATCCTCATGACACGGGCCATGGCTCGCTTCCTGAGCGAGTAGCGCCGGCGTCGTGAACCCGCGCCGGCCGTCTGAGAGATTCCCGGAGGACGAGTTCCTAAACGAGCCACTCGTGGCCGGGGGACGCGGCCACGAGTCTGGAGACTGGCCGGCGGCCAACCCCTCAGGCTTCGGCTCGACAGGCGCGCCCTCGGGAGCACACTCAGCGGTCGGACCCGTCCGGCCAAGCTCGGATCGACGTCCCGCGACGACAGGCCAAGCGCGCCCTCCGAGCGATCGCTTGATCGGCCCCGGGACCGGCCGTCTGGCGCCCGCTTCGGACTCAGGGAGGGTCGGTCAGGAGTCTGGCTCGGGTCGCGTTGAGCGCAGCTCGGGTCGAAGCGCGCTGAGCAGGACCGGCAGTCGCGAGCGGCATCGGATCGGGCGCTACGAGATTCACGCCGAGCTCGGGCGAGGCGCCTTCGCCACGGTCTACCTGGCGCAGATCCCAGGACTCGAGCGGAACTTTGCCCTCAAGCTCTTGACCCAAGGCGCGGACCAAATCGACCAGGCCCGCTTTCAGCGCGAGGCTCAGATCGCGGCTCGCCTCGATCACCCGGGGATCGTGCCCGTCCTGGACTTTGGCGTCGACAGCTCCAGCGGTCGCAGCTTCCTCGTGATGGAGCACGTCCCGGGTCAGACCCTGCGGGATCGACTCGAGCGAGAGGGCTCCCTCCCCTGGAGCGAAGCGATCGCGATCGTGGCGGAGGTCGCTGACGCCATGGCCGCTGCCCACGCCGCGGGGGTCCTCCACCGCGACCTCAAGCCCGACAACATCCTGATGGACGCTCGCGGAGGGAGGCCGCGGGTCTGCGACTTCGGCTTGGCCCGGGCTGGAGGGGACCTCAAGGGGACCCTGACCCAGGCGGGGGAGACAATGGGGACGCCGGTCTACATGGCGCCGGAGCAGGCTCGGGCGCTCGAGATTACGTCGCGGACTGACGTCTACGGCTTGGGCATGATCCTCTACACGCTGATGGTCGGACACCCGCCCTACGTGGGGAAGACCATAGCGGAGACCTTCGAGAAGGTCACTGCCGGGGGCGCTCCGCGACCGAGCCGTCAGGTGCCAGGGATTCCGGGCGCCGTCGATGCCCTCGTCCTTCGCGCCATCCACCTCGACCCCGCCCGACGGCCAGACACCGCTGCCTCCTTCGCAGCAGAGCTGCGCGCGGCCACGACCGCGCGGGCCGGCGCCGGAGGCACCTGGGTCCTGAGCGCGGCCCTAGGGCTCTTGACCCTCGGCCTCGGGGTGTGGGCCGTGATGGCCGAGAGCCGCGCCGGCGACCTCGCGGAGCGGGTCGCGGAGCTCGAGGCCGAAGCGCTCGCGAGCCCGGCGCTCAGCGCGAGCCCTAGCCTCGCTCCGGGGCCGAGCCCGGAGCCTTCCCCCGCAAGTGGGGTGAAGAACCCCCGCCTAGAGCGCGAGGTAGCGGAGCTGCGAGAGGAGCTGCGGCGCTCCTTGGATCGCTCGATCAAGCCCTCGCGCGCGCCGCGGGAGCTCCTCGAGGCCTTTGAGCGCTCGCTGCCCGAGTCGCCAGAGCTGCGCGCGCTTCGGGCTCGCCTCCTGGCCAATCTAGGTCGCGAACGAGAAGGGTTGGTCCTCTTGGCGCAGGCCGCCGAGGAGTCGAACCCGGACCCAGACCTGCTCGCGACGCGGGTCGAACTCTTGCTCCGCTTCAACGGCTCTCGGCGCATGTCGGCGGACCTCCAAGCTGCGGTCCGCCAGCTCGCGACCCGAGCCCAACCAGAGACGGCGCCCGCTCGCTACTCCGAGTGCCTTCGCCAAGGCTTGTTTACGCCAGCTCAGCTCGAGGCGCTCCAGCGCGACGCTGAACGTCACGAGGTGACTTATTTGTGGGCCTTTCTGGCTCGGGTCCAGGGGGGGCAGGCGGCTCAGGCTCAGGACCCACAAGGCTTGCAGCGCGCGGCGAGTCACTGGCGCCGCTACCTTCGCCTCGATCCCGGCGACGCCACCGGGCACTACAAGTACAGCGAGGCTCTCTACTACGCCCAGGCCATCTCCAAGGACGAGTCGCTGGTCGCCGAGATCCAAGCCGCGCTGCGCCGCTCTCGCGACCTCTCGCCGCGGCCCGTGATGTGGTCGTTTACCGGCAAGAGTCAGGTCACCTTGGAGCGACGTCCCCGGACCGCAGTTCGTGAGTTGAAGGAGGCGCGGCGGCTCGCCTTGGCCCAAGGCGACGAGTCCGAGGCCCTGCGCGCGGCAGGCTGGCTCGTCGTGGCCCACCTCCTCCTAGGGGAGGAGGACTCGGCGCAAGCCGTCGCTAACGGAGTGCGGGCGGCCTACCCCAAGCAGATCTTCGGTCAGCTGGTGCGGGCGCTCCCCAAGAGCTTGCAGCCGCGCCTCCGGGCGCTCCTGCGGGAAGGAGCCCGCTAGTGCCCCGGAGCGTTGGAGATCGGAGCGCTGGATCCTGGGGATTCCTGGTGCTCTGGGCCCTCCTGGTCTCGCTCTCAGGCTGCGCCAGCTCTGGGTTCGCCGAGCTGGAGGCGCGCGCGACCTGCGACGCTTGCAGCCGGGTCGCTGAGCCTGGTGAAGGCGGGGCCTGGTCGGACGGGCGCGTGGCTTGCGGCGAGTGCTTGGAGGAGGCCGTCGTCGAGCAGGGGGAGGCGGAGGAGGTCCTAGCCGAGGCGCGGGAGGAGCTCGAGGACGTCCTCGAGCTCGAGCTCGAGGCGCCGGTAGCGCTCCTCTTGGTCGAGCGGGCGGCCCTCCAAGAGGCGGCGAAGGACCTCGCGCATCCACGCCTGCGAGCCTTCTGCCAGATTCGCGAGCGCTTCTTGGGAGAGGAGCTCGTCTCACGGGGCTTCACGATCCACGCCGTGACCGCGCTCCCCCGGGGTCTCCTGCGAGGAATCCTGGTTCACGAGCTCTTCCACGTGTGGCAGGCCGAGGCCGGCGCGCCCGAGGAGGCGAGCGGTCCTTGGCGCGAGGGATCCGCCAACTGGGCCCAGTGGCGCGTCCACCGGGAGCGCGACGAGGACCTCTGGGCGGAGCAAATGGAGCGGGATCCCGACGCGGTCTACGGCGAAGGCTTCCGGCGCTTCCGCCGCCTGGCCGAGGCGCTCGGGACCGAGGCCGCCTTGGCGCGCGTTCGGACGCGAGCAGACTTCTAGTCGAGTCGGAGTCGCCCAGCGGACCTGAGAACTTGGGATACTCGGCGCCGTGAGTGAGTCGGACGAGGAGCTGATCGGACGCTGGGACGCGACCCTGGCGCAGGCTGGGCCTGACGCGACGGACCCAGCGTTGACCTTCCAGCCGCCGGGGTGGGGCGGGGACACCAGCTGCGGGACCGCCGCGCTCCCTGGCCTGACGCTCTCCGGCCTCCCCGACGCCGCGATCTCGACCTCGGGCGAGTCCGACTCCAAGGAGCCTGGCGAGGCCAGAGCCTCGGAGTCGGGGGCGGGCTCCAAGCCGCCGACGGGCTGGGTCGCTGGTGACTCGGCCCAGGCCGGTCAGGAGTCGAGCGTCTACGACAAGACGATCCAGCTCCCCGACGGCGGGAGCGGCGGTCCTGGGGCTTTCGATGCGACCCAGGCCCCACCGGAGGCGAATGAGTCCGGCCTCCAGACGCAGCCCGCGGCCTATCAGACCGCTCGGATGCCGGGCGAGGCGCCCCTCTACACCCTAGAGGAGGTCATTGGGCGGGGCGGAATGGGCGTCGTCTATCGCGCCTACCAGGGCAGCCTCCAGCGCTCGGTGGCCCTCAAGCGCCAGATCGGGATCAGCAGCGAGGCGGGTCGGCAACGCTTCGTCGCAGAGGCTGTCGCGACGGGACGCCTCGACCACCCCAACATCGTCCCGGTCTACGACCTCGGCACGGACCCGACCGGCGAGGTCGTCCTGACGATGAAGCTGGTGGACGGGATCCCCTGGAAGAACCTCCTCCATCCTCAAGACGACGAAGAACGATCCCGGGCTAAGGCCTACGACTTCGAGGATCACCTTCGGATCTTGGTTCAGGTCAGCAACGCCATAGCCTTCGCTCATAGCCGGCTGATCGTCCACAACGACCTCAAACCCGAGAACGTGATGCTCGGCGAGTTCGGCGAGGTCCTCGTCATGGACTGGGGCCTGGCGGTCCACATGGGGGAGGCCAGCGAGGAGACCGCCATCCCACACCGGACCGCCCTCCAGGCGCCCTGCGGGACGCCGGCCTACATGCCGCCTGAGCTGGCGGACGGCGAGGGCTCCCGGATCGGGGCTTGGACGGACGTCTATCTCTTGGGCGCGATCCTGCACGAGCTCGTGACCGGACGCGCACCGCATAAGGGGAAGACCCTCCATGAAGTGATCGTGGCCGCGGTCCGCTCTGAGCGCCCGGCCTTCGGGCCTGAGGTCGCGAGCGAGCTGGCGGAGCTCTGCCAGCGAGCCATGGCGAAGGATCCGCAGGATCGCTTCCAAGAGGTCCTCGAGTTTCGCGAGGCCCTCGAGACCTACCTCACCCATCGCGAGAGCCACATCGCAGCCGCGGGAGCGACAGCGGTCCTGGAGGGCTGCGATCCAGCGCGCCTCAGCCACGAGGAGCTCTACGCTGAGCTCGGCGAGGCCATTGCCCGCTATGGCCAGGCCCTCGAGCTCTGGAGCGAGAATCAGGAGGCCAGCGCCGGGCGTCGCCGAGCGCGGTTGCGCTTCGCCGAGTGCGCGCTCGGCCACGGCGACCTCGGCTTGGCCGACGCTCAGCTCGGCTACCTCGAGGCACACGACGAGGCCGGGGCTTCCCTCCGAAGCCGGATCGCCAGCGCCCGTGAAGATCGGGTTCGCGAAGAGCGCCTCCGCGGCCAGCTGCGAATGGGGCTAGTCGTCACGGTAGGACTCTTCGTGATCGGACTCGTGGCGGGCTTGGCCCTCCTCAAGCGAGAGGCAGAGCGGACTGCGCTGCGCGCCGAGGAAGCTCGCGCGGCCCAGGCCGTGGCGGAGCACGCCCAAGGCGAGGCCGAGGCTGCCCGCCACGTCGCCGAGGGCTTGGCGGCCATGAGCCTCGTCGGCCAAGGGGACGCCCTCCTGACCGGCGGGCGCCCGGCCGAGGCCAGCCGTCGCTTCCGCAAGGCCCTGGACTTCTTCAAGCGCCTCCAGCGCTCGCCGGTCTCGGCTGAGCTAGGCCTCTTGAGCGCTCGTCGCCAGAGCGCCGCGCCTTTGATTCGTCACTCGCCTCACGAGGGCCCGGTCACGGGCGTCGGCTTCGGTCGGCTCGGGGTCGCCTACACCTGCGGCGCAGACGGGCGCTTGTTCGCCATAGAGCCGCTCGGGAGCCCGCGCGAGTTGGCGAGCGGGCTAGGCCCGCTCCGCGCCATCTCGGTCAGCCCCGTCGGGAGCTGGATCGCGGTCGGGGGCGAGGACGGGCGCGTGCATCTCGTCCCTCCCCAGGGCGGGGCCCCGCGCTTGTTGGCGGATCTTCCTGGGCAGATCGAGGTCCTCGCGAGCTCCGTAGACGGAGAGGCTCTGATCTGCGGAGCGAGCGAGCCCTACCTGACCGGCTGGCGGCTCCCCTCCGGCGAGGCGATCCCGAACTTCCCCTCCAAGAGCGACGTTCACCTCAAGCCTGTGACTGGGATCGCGACCTCGTTCAACTACCTCTGGTTGGGCGACGCCGAGGGGCGCCTCGTGCGCTGGAACGCGATCCGCGGGAAGTTCGCCGGCGGCGGGGTCCACTGGGACTACTCCCGACGCTGGCCGCGCTGGCTACCTCGGCGGCCGCTGCGCTCGCTCTGGTTCTCGGACAACCAGCCGCAGTTCGCCTTCGCGATCGGGACTAAGGTCCAGGTTTGGCACCACACCCAGCGCGTGATCGACTCCAAGGGGAAGCAGTCGCTCTTCAACAACTACCGGGAACACATGCGCCTCGAGGGCCATCACGCCCCGGTCTCCGCGCTGAGCTACGTCCCAGGGACTCAGCGACTCGTCACCGGTGGACAGGACGGGCGGATCCTGGCCTGGGACGTGGCGAGCAAGACCGTCGTCCCTGAGCAAGATCTCCCCGCGCACCCCAAGCCCATAGCCAAGGCCTTCGCAAACCAGGCCATCCTCTCCCTCGACTCGAGCCCCGACGGCGCTTTGGTCGCGGCAGGACATGACGACGGGACCGTCTCGATTTGGGACCTGGGCTTGGCCTTGGACCTTCGGAGCGGCGCCGAGCGAAGCCGTCAACCCCTGCGCTTCGTCGAGCCACCGGATCCTCCCGCTGCCCTCCAGAAGCCCCGGCCGCGACGAATCCGGGCCGAGGTCGAGCCCCCTCCGCTGCGGGCCCTGGCCCTAGGACCCGAGGGGAACCTGGCCGTGAGCGGCGGCGACGACGGGTTGTTGACCCTCTACGACGCCCGTGGCGGGCGGCGCCTCGAGTATCTCAGCTGGCACTCCAAGCGGATCTTGGCCCTCGACCTGGGCGCTACCGAGCTCGTGAGCGTGTGCGCTGACGGTTGGGTCCGGAACTGGAACCTCGAGACCCTGACCTCTGTCAGCGAGGCGGCGGTGGGCTCGGCCAGCGCCGCTGCCATCTCCAGCGGGCGTGGCTTCGTGGCCCTCGGGCGAGCGGCGGGCGGCGTCGAGGTCTTCGACGCCCGGACCTGCGTCCTGGCCTGGCGTAGCCCAGGGAGCGCCGCGAGCGCCCTGGCCCTCAGCGAGGACGGGAACGCGATCCTGAGCGCTACCAAAGACGGGAGCCTCAGTTATCGCGACCGGGGCGGAGCCCGGGTCGGACTCGAGGCCCCCCAACCAGTCACCGCCCTCGCGCTCCACGCTGGCTACGCCTTGGCAGGCGATCGGCGGGGAAACCTGACCCTCTACAGCGTCCCTAGCGGACGCGTGCTGGCTCGCCGGAGCGCCCACGGCTCCGAGATCCGCGCCTTGCGGGTTCGGGGCGGCCGCGTGTTCAGCGTCGGCGGGGACGGGAGCTGGCAGATCCACGAGCTGGCCGACCTGATGCCGATTCGCTCCTTCCGTCCGGCCCTCGAGGTCGTGGAGACGATGGCCGTCGATCGCGACGGACGGCGGGTCTTGATCGGGGGCCGAGAGGTAGAGCTCTGGGACCTGGGCCGGGTTCGCGAAGAAGATGCGCTGAGCGCCGATATCGCTCGCGCCAGCGGCCCTGAGCGGGAGCTCGCGCTCGGGCGCTCGCTGATCATGCGCGGTCAGCTGGACCGCGGGCTCCCAAGGCTCTCGCCGAGCCCGGCTCCCGCGGACGCGCTGCGCGTCGCCCTCGCCGCCTGGGAGCTTGACCGCCTCGAGCTGGCGCACCGCGCCTTGTCCCAGACCGCCGGGGCTGCGCCCGCTCCCTACCTGCTGAGACTCCGCGAGGCCCTGGCGCGAGAGCGGAGCGAGCGCTGCAGCCTCCTCGGCAAGGTCGAGGGGCGCGTGCGCGGGGTCTGGATGGATGCCAAGGGCGAGCGAGGAATCACCGTCGAGGAGTCCGGCGCCGTAGACCTCTGGGATCTGCGCAACGAGCGCCGAATCACCCAGCTCACCAAGCACGAGAGGGGGGTCTTGTGCCTGGCCGTGGACGGCGAGGGCAAGCGCTTCGCGATCGGTGACCGCCAAGGCGTGGTCGAGGTCTGGCAGGTCGAGCCTCCGCTCCGGCTCGGACGCTGGGAGCATGCGCAGCGGGGACAGGTCACGAACCTCTGCTTTGGGGTCAACGGGGAGGAGCTCTACGTCGCTAGCTACGGGAAGAACTTCCGGATCTACTCGACCCAAGACGGGTCCTTGCTCCGTGAGGTCAAGACGCCCAAGGACTGCAACGGGCCCAAATACCTCACGGTCTCACCGGACGGGAACTGGCTGGCGGCAGCGGACGGGAGACGGACGATCTTCCTCTGGAGCACGCGGGACTATCAGCTCAAGCGCTGGAACTACGCCGAGAAGCGGAGCGGGCTCATGGGCTTGACCTTCACGCCCAAGGGCTTGGTCGGATTCCGAACCCAGGATCGCTCTTGGGTTGCCTTCTCGCTCGAGGGTGAGCTGCTCACGACCTCGCGGCCGGGTGCGCACTCGGGCTACGCGGCCGCCGTCGATCCCGCCCGCAAGCGCGCGGTGGTAGCGACGGCGGGGCGAGGGGAGCATCCGGTCACGATCTGGGACCTCGAGACGGGCGAGGTCGTGGACTCCTTCCCGGCCCTCGAGGGAAACCTCCACGTCAGCTTTGGGCCGCGGGGCCAGCTCTTGCTGGGCGGGGTCTACGGGCGCGTGACTCAGTGGAGCCCGCGTCGATGAGGTTGGGCCGGGTCTCGCTGCTGGTTCTGCTCGCGCTCCTCTCGAGCGCGGGCTGCGTGACCCAGCCGCCGCGCCTCGAAGATCGTCACCTCCTCGCCAACGCCGAGCTGCCTGATGGCACCGGGCGGGTCTACTACCGCGGTTTGAGCCGAGCCGAGGCCGAGGGCCTCTTGCCGACGGTGGCTCGGGTCCACAGTCACGTGGGGACCTTCCTCGGTTTTCGCCCGCCCTGGGCCGAGCTCGTGCTCTACGCGGAGGGGCGCGAGACCTTGTCCATGGTCCGCGTGACTCGCTGCGACCTCGAGCGGGGGCCGGGCGGCTGGCAGATCGTGTTCGCCTACCCCTATCGAGCAGATCGCGTCGGCGAGCTGCTCGGGACGACGGGGCACGAGCTGGCTGAGGCGACGGTCCTGCTTCGGGTCACGGCCATTGATCCCTACCTGCGCTGGGTTCACGACGGGATCGCCGACTTCGCCGAGCACGAGGTCCACCTGGCTCACGACCCCAGCAAGGCCCTCGACACGGTCCGTCGGGCGCGGGTCCTCGTCGAAGAGCACCTGGGCGAAGGCGAGCTCTGGCTGAACCTGGCCCGCTGGCGGCAGATCGCCCCCTGGATCGTGCGCTCCCACCGCGTCCTCGGACCCGGTCAGGACAATCTGTCATTGGACGACATTGACGCCTCGCTGGCGCGCCTGGGGAGGGTCGAACGGAGCGAGGACGACCCGGCTCGGACGCGGGGCCTGGCGGAGCTGGAGGGGATCTTGCTCCGAGCGCGCCAGCTCCGCGAGCGCGGCTTCGCCCCCGGGGAGGCCCACGGCCGCGACGCCCGCGACGCGGATCTCCTCGGCTACGCGCTCTCCTTCGCCTACTGGCTCGAGGTCGAGCGCCGCACCCCAGGCACGATCCGGGCGTTCCTCGCGGCCGTCGACCGCCAACGCCTCGCCGGTGACCACGTCCTGACCGGCCCTGAGGCCGTCGCGGTCCTGAGCGAGGTCTTAGGCGCGCCCCCGCCCCCCATAGAGCACTACCCCCTCGAGCGCGCGCTCTCGGTCCTCGAGACCGAGGAGACTCGGCTGCGCGGCGAGTGACCCTTCCTGGACGCGGGCCAGATGAACGCCTGCGGCGTCTTCAAAGGTCGCAGGGCGACGTAGAGGCCGATTCAGAGGTGTTGAGAGCGCGGCTTCGCAATGGGTCGCTTTCCGAAGACCGTCTGTCGCTCCTGGCCTACCTCGACCATCCCCCTGCTCGGTTGATCCTCCCCCAGGCACGCTCTTCCATGGCGTTGGCAGCTGAGGCAGAGCCTTTGCTGAGACACAGGCCACCACGGGAGAGCATCCTCGACCTCCCAGGTCGGAGTTGCTGGGGCCTAGACAGCTACCACTCCGAGGCGCCCTTAAGGCTGTGCTTGGGCCTGGGGAGTGCACTCCTAGACGAATTCGGCCACGAACCAGATCCGACTTCAGGAGTCTTCGAGGACGCTGAACACCTCCTGGTGACGCCCGAGGAGGCTGTCCGAAGGCGTCGTCTCCAGCACCTTGAGAGGGACCTGGCGGACGGCATGGAAGATCACAGTCGGTGGCTAAGCTTCTTTCAGGCGACCGCGCACTCCATCGGCCTGTGCGTGATCGTCGTGCTTACGAATTCCTACGGGCGGGTGGAGCAGTTCTGGGAGGAGGACTGGGCTCGGGAGGACCTGGAGGCCTGTGAATATCTGTCTTCTTGGGGGCTGTATCCAGCGGACCAAGCTCTGGCGGCGGAACTCGAGTTCGGCGAGGCTTCAGGGCCGGACGGCCCCGAAGGGCTCTACTCTCGCCTGCTGGCTGTTCGCCGGAGGCTGCATGACTCCGCTAGAGCCGAACTCATAGCCTGGGCGATTGGCCACTCAGATCCGATCCTGGAGCGCGTCTCCAAGAGGCTCGAGGGGTCAACCAACTACGAGCCCAGGTAGGGCATGACGGCTGCCTCCGACAGGACCTCCACGCCCGGCGCCCAAGAAGGAAGAGGAATTGGCGAGGAACCCATGCGCCCACGCAACACGCCTCCCTTTGTCTTCCTGGACGCTGTCGTTGGCGCGAGGAAGCTCTCCCGAGTTCCTGAGTTCCTCGCCATACTCTCTTCGAGCGAATATGCGACGCCCAAAAGGCACGATCGGGAGAGCGTCGAGACGATTCACTGGCAGCGAGGCTGTGGCGAGGGAGCAGTCTCTTAAGCGACAGCCTTGGCGCTCTTGGCGCTCTTGGCGGTGATTCTTCCCCCGCGCGCGCGGCTGCTAGCAGGTCGAGTGGATCAGGGCGCCCACGCGGCGATCCCCGCGCAGCTCCTCATAGGCCCTAACGGCCGCCTCTGACTGGAGGACGTGAACCTCGACCCCGCGCTCCTCGAGCAGCTCCAGCGTCTCGGGGCAGACCTGGAGGCGCTCGTGGACGCCCTTGGAGAGGACCACGACCTCTGCTCCCTGAGCGAGGAGCTCCTCGACGTCCGTCGGCTGGATCCCAGGCTCGTGGCGGGTCCCGGTCTCACCCCAGTCCCAAGCCCGAGCGCCGCCCGGGAAGAGCTTGGCGTCCTTGAACTGGCCGTGGCCAGCGATCCGGATCTCGCCCCAAGCGAAGCGCTCGATCCCGGGGCTAGCGTCCGCCCTGGACACGTTTTCTACTCAGCGCTCTTGAGCTCGCCTTGGACCTCGGCGTTGAACTTGTAGCCCACGCCGCGAACCGAGGTGATGATCTTGGGCTCGCTGGGGACGTCCTCGATCTGCTTGCGGAGCTGGACGATGTGGTTGTCGACGGTCCGCGTGGTCGGGAAGTTGTCGTAGCCCCAGACCTTGTCGAGGAGCTCGTTGCGCGAGATCACGCGGCCCGGGTTCTCCACGAAGAGGCGCAGGATCTTGAAGTGGCGCGGCGAGAGATCGAGGGGCCGGGTGCCCTTGGTCCCCTCGAGGCTCTCGAAGTTCACGCTCACGTCCTGGAAGCGGACGTCCGAGAGGGGATCTGAGGGCGGCTCGGTCCGGCGCAGGACGGCTTGGACGCGAGCCAGGAGCTCGACGACCGAGAAGGGCTTGGTGACGTAGTCGTCGGCCCCGAGCTTGAGGCCGCGGACCTTGTCTTCCTCGGCCTTCTTGGCGGTCAGCATGATGATCCCGCCCCGGATCCGGTTCTCGCGGAGCTTTCTCAGGACGTCGAAGCCCGAGAGCTTGGGCATCATGACGTCGAGGAGGACCAGGTCGGGGTCCTCGCTGAGGGCCATCTTGAGGCCCTCCTGCCCGTCCCCGGCCGTCAGGACCTGGTAGTCCTCGAGCTCGAGGGTGTCCTTGATGCCCTCCCGGATCGCGGGCTCGTCTTCGACCACGAGGATCTTTTGGACGGGGCTCTCAACGATGCTCATGGATCCTCCTGAAACGAAGCCGGCAGCCAGGGGAGCTGGCTGCCGGAGATTCTAAGGGCCTCACCCCTCGCTCACGAGTGGGCGAGGGGTCGGACTCTCGACTTGACTGAAGATCGGCTACTTGGGCTTGTTGCCCAGCTTGACCCGGACCGTCTCGAGGGTCCCGTTGCGGAGGACGCTGAGCTTGATGGTCTCGCCGATCCGGCTCTTGGTGAGGAGCGAGATCAGGTGCTGAACGTTCTTGACGTTGGTCCCGTTGAACTGACGGATCACGTCGCCGGTCTGGAGCCCAGCCTGGGCGGCGGGTGAGCCGGCTACGACCTCTTCGACCTCTGCGCCGCCGTCCTCAGGGGAGGAGAGTCGGACGCCGAGGTAGCCGCCCTTGCGGCTCTTGCTGGCTGCGGCCGAGCGGTCGCGAGCCTCGAGGGTCGCCTCGAGCGTGATCTCGCGGCCGCCGCGTTGGACGAGGACCTCGATGGTGTCACCTGCGGGATAGGTCCCGACGATGCCCTCGAAGCGGCGCGGGTTGTGGACCGGGCGACCGCCAGCGTGAATGATCACGTCGCCGGTCTTGAAGCCCGCCGCAGCCGCGCCCGAGCCCGAGCGAACGCGAGAGACGCGCGCCCCCTTGCCACCCGCGCGAGTGTCCTCCATGGAGAGGCCGCGGACGACGCCGTGGCCGACCTGACCCTCCTTGAGCTGAGGCATGAAGGCCTTGATCTGGTTGGTCGGGATCGCGTAGCCGATCCCCGTGTTGGCGCGGGTCCCGAAGCGGACTGCGATCCGGCCGTTGATCCCGAGGAGGCGCCCTTGGAAGTCGATCAGGGGCCCGCCGGAGTTGCCGGGGTTGATCGCGGTGTCGGTCTGGATCGCGTCGCTGTAGCCGCCTTGGAAGCGGTGAGTGGCGCTGATCAGGCCGACGGTCACGTTGGGCGTCCCGTCCTTGGAGAACCCGAAGGGGTTCCCGAGGGCGATCACGGCCTGACCGACCTCGATGGCGTCCGAGTCACCGAACTCGACGAAGGGGTAGGGGCCAGACTTCTCCATCTTGAGGAGCGTGATGTCCCCGCGAGGGTCGGTGCCCAAGATCTTGGCCCGCTCGAAGATCCCGCCGGGGCGGGTCACGATCCAGGTCGAGCCGACCGGGCGAGAGCCCGCGACGTGGTGGTTGGTCAGGATCAGCCCGTCGGACGAGACGATCACGCCCGAGCCGCCGCCAATGGCGACGAAGGTCTTGCTGACCTTGTCGATCACGGCGATCCGAGCAGCCTCTTGGGCGCGAGCCGTCTTGATGTCGTCGCTCAGGCTCTGGGCGCCGGCGGGGACCGCCAGCAGAGCGCCGAGGGTCAGGGTCAGGAGGGAGGTGCGAATGGTGTGCTTCATAGGTCGATCCTTCCTTACTTCTTCTTCTCGTCTTCGGGGCGGGCGCCGAGCTTGACCGTGTAGTCCAGCTCTTCTTGTCCGCGCCGGACAGTGACGACGATCTCAGCCCCGACGCCCAGCTTGAGGATCTCCTCCACGAGCTGAGCGAAGTGCTCGATCTTGACGCTGTTGAACACCGTGATCACGTCGCCGGGGGTGATCCCGACCTTCTGAGCGGCGGTGCCCTCGATCACGCGGCCGACCCGAACGCCCTCGCCGGTGTGGCGCTGGTCGAGGCCGATCCCGAGGAAGGCCCGCGGCGGAGCTTCGATGACCTTGCCCTGGGCCAGGTCACCGAGGTCAGGCATCAGGGCCTTGACCCGAGCGCCGAACCCGACGCCTGAGGCCTGGCCTTGGCTGGCCTTCTCGTTGTGACGGACCGAGACGCCGACCAGGTTCCCTTCGAGGTCTATGAGGGCGCCGCCGACGTTGCCGAAGCTCGTTCGGCAGGAGTGGGTGAAGGCCATGGAGCGCTCGCGCTTGAGGCCGCTCACGATCCCGCGAGTCACGGTCAGGTTGCCTTGACCGCTGCGACCGAGGAGGAGCAAGGTCCGACCGGTGCGAACGCTGGCCTTGGCCTGCGCGAGCGGGGTCAGGGCTCCCTTGTCATGGACCTTGAGGAGGGCCACTCGGTAGCCCTCGTGGCGACCGACTCGCTCGGCTTCGTAGCGCTTGCCGTCAGGTCCGGTGACTTCGACCGAGTCCTGACCCGCGATGGTCCACATCGCCGTCGCGACCAACCCAGGGGCGATCACGACGCCGCTCCCGGGTCCGTCGGGCCGGGCGAAGTAGCCCGGAGGGACGTAGCCGCGGATCCCGCGCATCGCCTTCTCAGCCGGCGAGAGGTCCTTGGGACCGTAGTTGGCTCGCTTGACATGAATCGACACGATCGAGGGCGCGGCCTTCTCAGCCGCAGCCGCGAGGGCGCGGTCCATAGCGCCGAGGGTGGTCTGGGAGTCCTCGAGCAGGTCGGGACCCGCGAACGCCGAGCCCGCGAGGGCCAGAGTCAGCAGGAGTGGAGTCAGGGGTCGCATGGTGACGTCCTAAAGCAGAGCGGTGTGTGGTGCAGTGAGAGGAGAGGGGCGCGGGGGGAGCCCCGCGCCGGAGGCTGGCTAGCGGGAGCCGATCACGACGGGGACGTCGTGCTGCCAGCCGTCGCGCTGAATGCGGAACACGAGCTTCTCGCCGGCCTTCTTGGTGCGGAAGGCGCGGACGAAGTCCTCGACGGTCTTGACGGGCTTGCCGTCGACCTTGATGAGGACGTCGCCCTTGCGGATCCCGTAGCGGTCGGCCGGGCCTTGAGCCTTGACGTCGTCCACGCTGAGGGGGCCTTTGCCGGCCGAGTCGGCGAGGGCCATCCCGATATAGGGGCGGGCGCCGGCCTTGGGCGCGGGCGCCTCGACCTTGGGGGCGGGGGTCAGCTTGGGCGCGATCTTGGTCGAGCCCTCGCCGGGGCGCTTGGCGAGGCGAACCTTGACGGTCCGGACCTGGCCGTTGCGGCGAACCTTGAAGGCGATGGTGTCGCCGGGGCCGAACTGGCCGACCTCAGCGATCATCCCAGCCGAGTCGGTCACGGTCTTGCTGTTGACCGCCAGGATCTCGTCGTCCTTGCGGAGGCCGTCGCGTTGAGCGGGCGATCCAGCCAGGACGCCGTCGACGACGGGCTCGCCGCCGCTGCCAGCGCGGAGGTAGATCCCGAGGAAGCCGCGCTCGCGGGGAGCGGGGAGCTTGGTCCGGGGAGCGTCCTGCTTGACCGAGGGGGGCTGACCGAGGGTCATCGAGAGCGCCTTGCGCCAGCCGTCGCGGGTGATGGCGAGCTCAATGGTCTGGCCAGCGCGCGAGCCCTTGAGGTGGGGGATCAGGTCTTGGGACCCACGGATCCCGTTCCCGTCCCACTCGATGATCAGGTCGCCCTGGCGGAGACCGACTTGGCTGGCGGGGCTGCCGGGGGCTACGTCTTGGACGCGGGCGCCGTGGTTACCAGCGTCGCGATCCTCGAGGTAGACGCCGACGTAGCCGGGGGCTGCGAGGGCGGGAACCGAAAGGCAGACGACCGTGGCGGCCGCTGCGAGAACTCGTGAAAATGTCATATGAGGACTCTCTAGGTAGGGAGCGAGTGTGCAGAGGGTATTAGGGGCGCTTGGCGAGGCGAACCTCGACGGCCTTGCTCCAGCCGTCGCGCTCGACTTGGAGCGTCACGGTCTGGCCGGGACGAAGGCGAGCGAACATGCTGGCGAACTGGTCGACAGTCGTGAGGCGCTTGCCGTTGAGGGCTTGGAGGACGTCGCCGGGGCGAAGTCCAGCGGCGCGGACCGGGCCGCCGCGGGCGACCTCGGAGATCGTGATCCCGTCCGGGCCGTCCTGGATCGAGGCGCCGAGCCAGGCGCCGCCCGCCTGGGGGCTGGGGGTCGGCTGGGTGGGCTGCGGCTGGGCGGGGGCGGTCTTGCCGCGCTCGCCGAGGACGACGGTGATCCCGAGGGTCTTGCCGCCGCGAGCGATCATGAGGGCCACCGACTCGCCCGCGCGCTTGCCGCGGAGTGATTGGCCGAGCTCTTGGCGCGTCTTCACCGAGCGGCCGTTGACCGAGACGATGCGATCGCCTGAGCGGAGGCCAGCCTTGTCGGCGGGTGAGCCGACGACGCTACCCTCGATGAGGACGCCAGCGCCGGTGCCTTGCTCGTCAGGGAGGTAGACGCCCAGGTAGCCAGGGGCGCCGCTGGCGGGAGGCGTCGGCGTCGCCTTGGCGCCCCACACGAACCCGAGGCGACGGGCGCGCGAGTCGCGGACCACGACGGCGACGACGCGGGCGCCGCGTTCGAGGCCACCCAAGACCGCGGAGACCTCCTCGAGGGTCGTGACTCGCTTGCGTCCCAAGGCGACGAGGGCGTCGCCCTTCTTGAAGCCGGCGCTGGCAGCCAAGGAGCCGGGAGCGACCTCGACGACGACGGGGCCGCGGGCGCCCTCTTGAACCTCGAGGCGAAGGCCGAGGCGCGGACGACCGGTGCTGGGCGTGGGGGTCGGCTTGGTAGCGAGGGGCTTGCCAATCGCGGGCAGGCGGAGGCCCAGTTGGCGACCGCTGCGGAGAACGCGCATCCGAGTTGGGCCGCCGTCCTTGAGCTGCGCTAGGGCGCGGCCGAGGTCGTCCATGCTGCGGATCTGGAACTGATTCCAGCGCAGGATCACGTCACCCACGCGAACGCCGCCGTCCGAGGCAGCAGTGTTGGGGCGAACTCCAATCACCTCGAGGCCGGGCGAGCCGTCAGCTCGCTCTTGGACTCGCACGCCGAGGGTCGCGCGAGCGGGGCGCGGGCTGGGGCGGATCGGGGTCGGACGCGGCGCGGGCTTGCTCGCGGTGGGACCGCCGAAGTTGAGCAGGAGGCGGCGGGCGCGGCGCTCGCGAATCACGACGAGCTGAGCGCGTTGGCCCTTGGTGTACTTGGCCAGGGCCCGACCGAGGTCTTCGCTGGTTCGGATCCGGTCGCGGCCCAGGGCAGCGAGGATGTCGCCCTTCTGGACGCCGGCTGCGGCAGCGGCGCCACCGGGACGGACCTCGGTGACCTCGAGGCCGGGGCCGGTCTCGCGCTCCTGGACGCGGAGCCCGAGGGAGACCTTGGCCTTGGCCGGAGGCGTCGGCCGGGGAGTGGCCTTGGGAGCGGGCTTGGGACGGGAGGCGACCGCTGCCATGTCAGCGCCGTCGCCGAGGACGATCTGGATCGTGCGAGTCGTCCCGCCGCGACGAACGCGGGCGTTGACGATGGCGCCAGAAGGCAGGTTCCCCATTTCGCGGGCCACGTCGTGGGTGTCGTAGACCCGCTGTCCGTCTATGGCGAGGAGGAAGTCGCCCGACGCGAGGCCGGCCTTGGCCGCGCCCGACTCGCCTTGAACGCGGGTGACCTTGAGTCCCTTGAGAGCGGCCTCTCCGCCGGTCCGCTCCAGCGCAACGCCGAGGAGCCCCTTGGCGAGGGGGCGGCCGGCGACGAGACGCTCGACGCCGCGGCGAACCTGCTCAGCGGGGATCGCGCCGCCGAGCCAGCGCCGGGTAGAGATGTTGCGAGCAATGACGCCCACGACCTCGCCCTTGGCGTTGAGGAGGGGCCCGCCGAAGGAGCCAGGGTTGATCGAGGCGTCGGTCTCAATGAGGGGGCCGCGGTAGGCACCGAGGCGAGCCCGCTCAATGGTGGTGATCACGCCTTGGGAGAAGCTAGCCTGGCCGTCGAGGCGGAGGCTGTCGAAGCAGTTGCCGAGGGAGAAGACCGTCTTCCCGGGGGCGAGCTCGGTCGAGTCACCCCACTTGAGGGTCGGAAGGGTCCCGTTGAAGCGCGCGGCGATCTGCTTGGGCTTCTCGAGCTTGAGGAGCGCGGTCCGGTTGAGCGCGTCGACCCCGACGACCTTGGCCCAGCCCTTGGCGCCGCCATGGAAGTAGAGGCGGATCCGGTCGCGCCCTTGGACGAAGCGGGCGTGGGTCACGACGAGGCCGTCGGTCGAGATCAGGAAGCCGGTGGTGCGGGCCTGGCCGTCGAAGAGGTTCTCGCCTGAGTTGCGTTGGTTGTTGAAGCCGCCACCCATTCCCACGCGATGGTCGAGGGCGACCACGGCGGATTGGGTTTGCTCAGCCATCCGTCGAACGTGCTGAGCGTTCGCGGGCGCCGCTGAGAGGGCGAAAGCGCCTGATATGACAAGGCTTAGGGCAATTGACTGCGGGAGGCGGGGCATTTTCCACTCCTGGGCAACCGGGTTTGGACCCGAGGTTGCGATTTGTCTCGACGAACCCCTTTACGGGGTTAAGCAGTTAGGTGTTGGGTGCCAGAGCCGTCTCCGAGTAAAGAACGTGTAACGAAGGCCTTTAGGGGATCTTTGCTTGCGCTAGGAGCGATGGTTGCCGCCTTCGGCGTGCTCGAAGTGCCCGGTCACGTGGTCCGCAACTGGAACGATCGTGACACGGATTCCCTAGGCGCGGATTCTGACGAGCTCTTGGCCTACGAGCGACTCCTCGTGGACGCAGACCCCTCTCTTTGGGGTCAGGTCGCCGCGACCCACCGCTTGCAGGTGATCGATCGCCTCCCTGACCTCGAGACCTTGGTCGTCCTCGTCGGCCCCCAGGGACGCGCGCGCTTGGCCGCGGATCCTCGGGTCCGCGCCCTCTCCAGCGACCTCGACTTCGAGATCGCGGGCGCCTGCTGCGGGAGCGGCGACGCTCGCCTGGATCCGGCCGCCTTCGAGCGGGCCCGCGCTGAGCTCAACGAGGCCTACGGCGCGCTGCGCGATCTTCCTCAGCGGCGTGAGGTCCTCCTGGCGGTCTTGGACACTGGGATCGAAGCCAGTCACCCTGACCTCAAGAACCACGACGCTGGACGCTCCTTCGTCCCGGGCGAGCGCTGGGACCGCGACGCGAACGGCCACGGCACCGCTATGGCGAGCCTCGCGGCGGGCGGCGGGCACGACCCTGACGAGCACGCGGACCACGACCACGAGGGGCACGACGAGGAGATTCAGAGCCTCGGCGTCGCGCCCTCGGCGCGAATCCTCCCGGTCCAGGTCGCGGATCGTCGCGGTCGGGCTCGCGCTTCCCAGGTCGCGGCAGGGATCACTTGGGCCGCGGACCAAGGCGCTGACGTGATCCTGATCGCCCTCGGCTCCCGTGAGCCGAGCCAGCTCGTGGCGAGCGCGGTCAGCTACGCGGAAGAACGCGGCGCCCTGATCGTGGCCGCGGCTGGCAACGAGAACACTCACACCGAGCGCTACCCCGCCGCCGACCCCCGCGTGATCTCGGTCGGGACCCTGGATCGCGACGGCTCGCTGGCCTACACGACCGCCTTCGCCCCCACGACCGAGCTCTTGGCTCCGGGCACCTCGCAGCTCGCGGCGGCCCTCAAGGGTCGCTACGCCCACGTGACCGGGACTAGCGCGGCTGCGGCTCGCAGCGCAGGGCTCCTGGCCCTGGTCAAGGCGACCCGCCCGCGGACCACTCCCCAGGCCTTGCGCGGGCTCGTCCGCGGCACGCGCCGGGCTCACTTCCAAGACGACCTGGCCCTGGCCTTCCCCGCTGGCCCCGTGGAGGTCAGCGCGCTCTGCGAGGTCCTCGGACGACCGGCGGCCCGAGTTCGGCTCAGCCAGGCGCGCGTCCTCCCGACCCACGCTCGCCCGGGAGCCAAGCTCTCGCTCACGGTCCGGGCTCAGAACACCGGGCTCGAGGCGTCCCAAGCGGACACCTTGCAGATCCGCGTCGGCGAGTCGACCCTCGAGGTCGAGGTGCCCGCCTTGGCGCCGGGCGCTGAGCTGACTCTTCAAGCCTGCACCCAGGCTGGCCAGCCCGGCTCGATTCAGTTCGCCCTGGGCGAGGCGCTCGCGTCCTGCGAGCTCCAAGCGCAGTCCGGGGAGCGCTACCAAGACCGCGCGATCACGAAGGTCCGCCGCGAGGGTCGTTGCTTGATCGCGAGCCTCGAGGGTCGCGGCGCGACGCCTCGGGGCGGCGTGCTCGTGGCTCGCCTGGGAGGGCTTGAGCTGGCTCGGGCCGCGGTCGAGCCCCTGGCGGGCGGCGACCTCCGCGAGGTGGCGCTCGAGCTTCCCCAAGACGCGGTCCCGGCCGGGATCCAGCAGGTTGAGGTCGCCTTCCTCGAGCGCGACGACGCGCCCGAGAGCGACAGCGCGACCTTCGACATGTGCCTGCGCCCCAACCGCGAGGTCGACCTCACGACCCAGTATCAGCAGAGCGGCCTGGTGAACGTGGTCAGCGACGCGCCCTGGCGCTTGGCGCCGGGCCGGGCCTGGCTTCCCGTCCTGGTGTTCGTCCCCGAGAAGGGGGACCTCGACCCCAACACCGCGCTCCAGCTCTCTCGCGTGACCTTCAAGGTCCGGAGCGTGGCGAACTTGGCCGCGAGCGCCCAGACGGTCTATGTGGACACGGTCAACGGGATCCCCTTCGCGCCGACCGGCCTCGAGATCGTCGACGAATACGGCAACGTCCAGACCACGGGCGTCAACGGCGGCGCGGCCGACCAGCGCTTGTTCCAGCACCAGCCCATTGCGGTTCCGGGTCGCTACGCCATTGTCCGCGTCCCCCGGAGCGCCTTCGGGCTCGGGACGAGTGGGCAGGACGAGGTCCGCTATCTCGAGGTCTCGAGCGAGTGGCGTCTCTTGCGCGGATTCCAAAACTCGCCGCGCACGGTCAAGACTGGATCGACGAGCAAGGTCATGGAGGTCCGCTTCGCGGCCTACTCGCGCCCGAAGCTTCAGGGTGGCGGGGGCTACTACGACGCCCACGTCCACACCGTGGCCGAGTGGTATCAGGACCAGAGCTTCGACGCCCTAGCACCTCGCAAGAACTGGGGCGGGCCCCTCCCGATGTTGGCCGAGGGAGCCTTCGCCATAGGCATGATCGACTCCCTGGCCGAGGTCAAGGACCGGGTCGTGACCACGGACCACAACGCCTTCTACAACGACGGCGACTCGGCCCGCGACCGCCCGCTCTGGGGCCCCACGAGCCTCAACGCCTCGGGTGGCAAGAGCGAGTGGGAGCGAATGGGTGAGCTCTACGGGATGGCCCGTGGCGAAGAGGTCGCCTTCGCGAGCACGACTCAGATCAACCCTCTCCTGAACCTGCCCCTGGGTGCCCACGCCCTGACTTACCGCGCGACCCACGTCCAAGGGCCCTGGCACGGCGGGAGCTCCTTCGCCCGGACCCTCGGTGACACCTCGCCGGACTTGAACCTGAGCGAGGTCCTGCGGCAGCTGACTCAGACTTCGCCGCGCGAGAACGCGAAGGCGGCGCTCTACGCGGCGCACCCCTTCGCCGAGTCGAACGCTTGGACCGAGGAGCACCTCGAGATCGCCTTCGAGCGCGACCCGGCTCGTCGAACGGACCGGACCGTCAAGCTCGGCGAGCACGGCTTCGTCACCAAGGGACTCCAGATCTGGAACGGCGAGTTCGGTCGCCACCAGCTCCCGACCAAGGACATCAACTGGGATCGGGTCAACCCCTACACCAACTCGGACTACCTGCGCGGGAACCCGGACTGGGACAGCGAGCTGATCGGCGGCCTCCGGCGCTGGCACCGGGACTCGGCCACGCTCCTGAGCTATGAGCTGGCGGGGCTGCCCGGCGTGCGCTTCCCTCGCAAGATGTTCATCTCCGCGGGCAGCGACGCGCACGGCGACTTCAACATGACCGAGGATCGTCTCGCGACGATGTTCGATATCAACGCGACCTTCCTCATGGACCGGAGCGCGTTTGGGCGGGTCTTGACCTACTCCATGCCGCCTCAGGGCGCTGGCGCCACGCGCGAGGACAGCCTCGAGGCCATGCTGGACGGGAACTCGGTCCTGACGGACGGTCCGCTCCTGCGGATCGACCTCGACGCCGAGGATCGCTTCGACGGGCGCACGATGCGTTGGAGCGAGCAGGGGGCGGACTACAAGGACGCCGACGGTCGGATCGGCGGCGGCGGCGCCTACGACGGCGAGGGGACCGCCTTGGTCCGTCGCGGCTCGGCCCACGCTCGGGTCGGCTATCGCTACTCGAGCACCCCTGAGTGGGGTGAGGTCCGCTCGATCGTCCTGCACCGGACCACGAGCGGCGACCCCAACCCCGTCAGCGTGCGCCCCTCGGGCGCGCCTTACCTCGCTGCTCGCGGTCGCCTGGCGACGCGCGGCGCGGACATTCTCCACAGCGAGGCCCTCGACCCGAACGAGGAGGGCTTGATCGTGGCTCCCACGGCCCTCAGCGCCGCGGCCTACACCGGAGGCGACATCGCTCCGGGTGTCGACGAAGGACGTTGCTTGACCAACGCGATCTACGCGATCCCTTTCGACGCCGAGGCGCTCGTGGGTCAGGTCGACGTCGACGCCACGGGCCGCGGCGAGATCCCCGCGGGCCAGTTGGTGGTCCGCTTCGACTTCGACATGAGCCTGCAGCCGGCTGACTATCGCGTCGAGATCAAGGCCCTCGACGCCCAGGGCGTCTCGAGCGACGCCAGCCTGGGTCCGATCGACGTCCTCACGCCGCTCTCGGGCACGGGCTGGTCAGATCGCGGCCCGGTTCACGACTCGACCCTGACCTTGGTCAACCAGCGTCCGATCCCCCTCGACCTCGAGCGCTTCGGCGCGGGCGACGAGGTGACCTACGTCGTCTACTTCTACGAGCGGCCCCGCGACGCCTTCGGCAACTCCCTCAACCGGATCGCCTTCACCTTCAAGGTGCAGGGTCAGGGCCAGGGTGGCGGCACGGGTCCGACCGTCGATCGCACCACGGGCATGACGAGCGCCGCGAGCACGGCTGCGGCTCCCGGGCCCGCCGGGTCGGGCGGAGGCGGCGGCTGCAGCCTGGCTGCGCAGGACGAGGCGCCCTTGCCTTGGCTGCCCCTCCTCGTGGTCCTGAGCGCCCTCGGCCTCTGGCGCCTGCGCCGCTAGCGCGTCTTGCGCCCGTCAGTCAGTCAAGAGGAGGAAGACCCGCTTGGTAGAGCGCGGGCCCGACACCCTCCCTCCAAGGCGAAGTCGCGGAACGCTTCGCGATCCTGGAGGAGTTCGTCCCGTGGCGAATTCCCTACGGCTGGCGTGGAAGGAAGGGAAGGCTAGGTCGCGTAGGCGGAGAGTCCCGGCCCCAGAGCGGCGAGGGGCGACCTGGCCAGCGGTTCCGTGCAGTCGATTACCCTGGCTCCATGAGTGCAGAAGTGTCCGTCGTCGCCTTGTCATGTCCTACCTGCGGTGGTCCCCTGTCCATTCGCTTTCGCGAATTGGGGCAAGAACGCTGCAGCTACTGCGACGTGATCTCGGTCTACGAGCGACAGGAGGCGCGCCTTGAGTCGGGTGCTCCTCCCACCGTCGCCGAGCGCTCCATTGGCCTCGTCAAGCGCCACGGCACCATTGCGCTGGCGCCCTTTCTGGGCTGGAGCGCCTGCACCCTCCTGCAGTTGCAGCGGTTCATGAGCCACTCCAGCAGCAACGTGGTGGAGTTGAGCGTGATCATCGGCGTCATCATCGTGGCCTTGATGCTCCTGGGCCGCTGGTTGGTGGCGGGCATTTGGACCTTGTTCTTCTGCCTGTCCTTGGTCTCCGCTAGGGCCTTCGCTTTCCACGAAGTGGGCGCGGTTTCCCACTTCTCCTGGACCTCCGAAGTCTCCATCATGCCCATCTCTATAGCCCTGGGCGTGGGGACAGCCTTTGGGGTGTTCTTTGCGACCAAGGGCGAGCTGGCCCATGAGCAGCAGAAGCTCACCTGGCGCACTTCCGTGGCGGTCTTGTTCCTGGTGGGGTTGTTGGGAGGGCTTCGCTACCACTCCCAACCGTATTCCGGCGAGGTTTACACCGCTTGGAGCTGGGCCTATGGCGAGGAAATGCAGCGCCTCACGGTCCTGGCCCAAGACCTGCCCGAGGGCGCCGTTCTCACTGGGAGCACTAGCAACACCACGGAGGAACCCGTCTCGCCCACCACGCCAAAGGCCCACTGGGTCGACGGTGACCCAGCCGCCAGCAACGTGGTCTTCCTCCCGCTCCCGGCCATTGCCCAGTTCCCCGAGCCGCGGTTCTTCCTGCTCGAGCCCTCCCAGACCCTGTGGCTCATGGGCGGGTATTCCGACAACTTCGGCTACGTGGCCGAAACCGTCTCAGACCGGGCCTACTTTTCCCCTCAGGTGGCGCCCAAGGACTGGCGCACGCGGATTGACGCGCCCCTGCGTGCCTACTGGCTAGTCATTTACGACCACGACCCCGGCCTGCGACGCCAACGGTTCTGGCTGGTGCAGCGACGCCGGGAAGGGAAACTCACCCCCTTCGGTCGCCCCTTAGTGAACCTGCGCGTGGCTGGCTATGACGAGACCACCTGGCCGACGCCCATGGAGGACGGCGACGTCTCTCGGGAGCGCCGCTGGCTCTTGGAGTCACTGGCCACCCTTACGGGAGGAGAGTTCAAGACGAGCCGCTAGGGCTGTCGTGTCGCGCGAGCAGCCCGCTAAGGCCTGTCGTGTTGCGGGAGCAGCCCGTCCCAGGGCTATCGCAGGGCTGTCGTGTCGCGGGAGCAGCCCGTCGCAGGGCTATCGCATGGCTGTCGTGTCGCGGGAGCAGCCCGTCCCAGGGCTATCGCAGGGCTGTCGTGTCGCGGGAGCAGCCCGTCCCGCAGGGCTGTCGTGTCGCGCGAGCAGCCCGTCCCAGGGCTATCGCAGGGCTGCTGTCGTGTCGCGCGAGCAACCCGTCCCAGGGCTATCGCAGGGCTGTCGTGTCGCGGGAGCAGCCCGTCCCAGGGCTATGGTCGCTGTCGTGTCGCGCGAGCAACCCGTCCCAGGGCTATCTATCGCAGGGCTGTCGTGTCGCGGGAGCAGCTCGTCCCAGGGCTATGTGTCCTCCCCGCCTCCACCACACGGGTTCGTCTTCGCTAGGACTCGCCCCCGTGGCAGGCCTCGAAGACCCTCCCCGATCCGCACGGGCAGGAGTCGCCGGGCTCCGCCGCCACGGCGGTGGCCTTCGCCCGGCGCGAGAGCTCGTCGGCGAGGTGCTCCATGTGGGGTGGGGCCAGATAGACCGTCCCCGTCTGGTAGCCCTGGAGGCGAATCGGCCAGCGCTCGGAGAGCGCTTCGACCAGCGCCAAGGCGCGGGAGTCCACGTCGTCGAGCGCCCCTCGGCGTGTCTCCCAGATCTGCACGTACTGGATCGCCGCCTCGCCCAGGCGCTCGGACACGCAAGTCTCGAGCATGAGGCCGAGTTGATCGGGGCGGTCCTCGTCGGCAAGGATCGCGTCGCCGCGCAGCCAGGCGCAAACGAAGGCGCGGCAGGTCACCGGGCGCTCGGCGTAGATCGAGCAGCCCTCGGCGCAGAGGTTCCCGCAGCGGGTGAACATGGGCTTCTTCAGTTCGGGGACCGTGGGCAGCTCGCAGCAGGCCTGGCACGGCCCGCATTCGCGCGCGCTCTCTCTAGTCACGCTGCAGACCCTACCAGTCTAGGGCTGGCGAGGGCGAGACGGCCCCCCTCAAGGACTCGCGTAGCCATTGACCTTCGCTTTGCGTGAACCCCGGCGCGTCAGAGTTGGCGATGTGAACGTCAGCGACAGACAGGCCTCGCGCTCCTCGGGTTTCTGATCGACATCCTCCTTGCAATAGCCCTAGACGCGGTGAGCAGCTGTCAGAAACCCCGTGCTGTAGCTGCCCTGCCAAGTAGAATCGAAAGCGTGCGCGACCTCTTAGTGGATTGACCCAATGAACTCGAACTCGGCTATAGCCGTCGCTGCCCTTCTCCTGTCGGGAGCGTTATGCGCGCCCGGTGCCCGGGGGGAGACTCAACACCTAACTCCCCAAGAGACGCGAGGCGCGCTCGAGCGCGGGGATATCGCCAGCGTGCAGTCCGCCTTGCAAACAGCGGTGCATGCTGGCTTCTCTCGACTCGAGGCAGAGCACTACCGTGACGAGCTTGGGTTTCCGTTCTGGAAACGCGCGATTTGTGAGAAGGGGACAGTTGGCAGGCTTGCACGTCGCTTTCTTGAGCATTCGACGGGCCATCGTCGTGGTCTCCACAAAGAGTTGTCCATTGCCATTGCCGCTGTGAAGTTCAACGCGACCACCCTGGCAGCGAACCGCCTCGAAGAGATCTTGAGCGTGCCCATGTCTCGGGAGCAGGCCCGTGCCTATCGCGACCGCGCGGGCTACGACGTCTGGCGACATGCACTGGATCAAGGAGGCCGGCTGGCGGCCGTCGCAAGGACTTTTCTCCGCGCAGCCGAGTGAGTCGCGCTGTCGTGTCGCGCGAGCAACCCGTCCCAGGGCTATCGCTGATCCGAGTGATTCGTGTCGTCGAACAAGTCGCATGGGCAAGATTTGCCCACTTCGTTTCAGCCGTGAGACCGTGCTGGAACGCATTGCTCCAAGTCTAGTGACGACAGGTCTGGTCGGAGATTTGCCCCCAGAAGGCCGAGGTCTCCATGACGACGGCTCGCCGCTTCCTTCCCGACCAACGCAAGTCGATCACGCGTCGCTGCGCGAGGCGGTGTCTGCTTCTCAAGCCGACTCCCTTCGTGACCCAGACACTTCTCTACTGCCTCGGCGTCGCCCTCAAGGACAACCCCCTGGTCGAGCTGCATGCGTTCATGGCGCTGGCCAATCACTACCACCTCGTCCTGCATGACGTGTCAGGACCTGACGACGTCTCTCAACTCCCTGCGGCCATGAGGCGCCTGAACTCCCTCTCGGCGCGAGCGCTCAACGCCCACTACGGGCGGGGTGAGAACTTCTGGGCACCTGGCTCCTACGACCCTTGTGAGATCTGGAATCAGGCCTCCTTAGAGAGCCAACTCCTCTACTTGTGGACGAATCCGGTCCGCGACGGCATGGTCCCTCGCCCTGAGCTCTGGCCCGGAGCCAAGTTCATGCCAGAGGACTTCGGCACCCGGCGCGTGGTCAAGAAGCCCGCGGGTGCCTTCTTCGGGGGCCGCGGTCGGGAGAAGCAACCGCCGGCCGACGCCTTCGCCTTGCAGCACTGGCGGGCAGAACTGGCCGCCGAGGAGGAGCGCGCGATCGCTCAAGGGAGAGCACGTGACCTCGAGAAGGAGCTCAAGGGAAAGGGCACGAGCGCCAAGCGCCGTCGAGCCCTTGAGCGGCAGCGTCGAAATCGCGTCCGCAAGCGACAGAAGGAGCGAGCTCCTCACCCCGGTCCTGAGCATTCGACGCTCCCTGACGAGGTAACCATCGAGATCGTGCGCCCTGTGGGCTACGAAGGCTGGTCGATCGAACGAGTCCGCGCCCACTTTCGCGCGCTCCTCGAGGCTGAAATCGAAGCCGTGCACGCCCAGCGCCTAGAGGAGGGGAAGAGTCGCTTCATGGGGATCGAAGCCGTCATGGCGCAGGACCCGCGCGACAGCGCGGGCCCGACCTGGCCCACCTTCGCTCGGAACCCACGGATCGCCTGCAAAGGCGACAGCGCGGCACGCTTCGCGATCTTGGAGGAGCTCGTCTCGTGGCGGATTCGCTACCGCCTCGCCTGGGAGGCGAGGAAGGCTGGCGATCTGGAGGCCGTCTTCCCACTCGGCACTTTCGAACTCCGCCGCGACCACCACGTCAGGATCCGAGGAGCCACCGGCCCACCGGCACTCGCTGCCTGAGTCGACTGAGCGCCTCCCCCTACGCCACAAGCTCAGTGAGTAAGAACCTCGGCCCTATTCAGGGCCGGGGACGGAGCCACGTACGGACTCCACTGAGTAACACCTCGCCTCGGGGCTTCACATTGTGCTTTCACCGACCTCGAACGCCCAGGATTTCAGGACGCAAGGAAAGACCTGGGACGGGTTCGTCCCCACCGACTCGCCCGCCGACGCTCGCAAGCGGGAGTGCGCGGGAGCCAGGGCCTCACTCATTCAGCGCGGTTTTGGGCGTCAGCTTCCGGGCGGTCTGGTGTCGCAGCTCGCTGGCCAGAGCGGGGAATCCCAAAACGGAGGGTTTGAATCCCAAGAAACCTCGCCAAGAGGGGCGGTTTCGTTTCAAAGGGGAGGTCAGGCTCCGCGTAAGTCGCGCTGTTTCGCACGTCTCTCGAGGACACTTCGGGCTAAGTGCAATGCCTCCGGCCTGTTATCAAATCCGGTCTTGAAACGAACGCGTAAGTCCAATGCTGGACCAAATCGGGCCTCCAGAATCCCACGATATGGTGCAGTTTCACTGGGACGTCAGGGGTTAAGTGATCTTTGTAATCACTTCCGTAGAATCCCCCCAGATGGCACGCTCAGGGCCTGCATAGCTGTCGGCGCAGCCGACAGCTCGCCAAACTGTCGAAACCCGACGGCCTTCCGCGTGGATCCTTCGGATCCACGCGCGCGGCCCCTGCATAGCTGTCGGCGCAGCCGACAGCTCGCCAAACTGTCGAAACCCGACGGCCTTCCGCGTGGATCCTTCGGATCCACGCGCGCGGCCCCTGCATAGCTGTCGGCGCAGCCGACAGCTCGCCAAACTGTCGAAACCCGACGGCCTTCCGCGTGGATCCTTCGGATCCACGCGCGCGGCCCCTGCATAGCTGTCGGCGCAGCCGACAGCTCGCCTTGGACTAAGCCTTCGGCAGCGAGGTGAGCATGGGATCGTTGCCTCGTACTCGGCCTCGCTTTGAGGTCGCCCAGATCCTTCGCCGCCATGCTGCTGACTACCGCGCTCGCCAGGTCATGACCGAGGAGCAACGGCGCGCGGTCTGGGCCATGGTCCACTGCCGGACGGCTGCGCTGGGTGGGCACGTGGATCGTTGCGACGCCTGCGACTACGTCCGACCCGCTTACAACTCCTGTCGTCATCGGGCGTGTCCCAAGTGCCAAGGACAGCGTCAGCAGGAATGGATCGCCAAGCAAGTCGACCGCGCCCTGCCCGTCCACTACAGCCACCTGGTGTTCACCCTGCCTGCCGAGCTGCGACACGTGGCCCGAGCCAACCCGCGCGAGGTCTATCGGATCCTGTTCGCTGCGGCGTCTCGGACGGTCCAGCGGCTCGCCAAGGACCCGTGCCACCTCGGCGCTCAGGTCGGGATCACGGCAGTCCTCCACACCTGGACTCAGAGCCTGCACTACCACCCTCACGTCCACCTGATCGTGACCGCTGGCGGGCTCAGCGAGGATGGCCAGCGCTGGGTCCCAAACCGCTGGGGCGAGCGCTACCTGTTCCCGGTCCGTGTCCTCTCACGAGCCTTCCGAGGCGCCTTCGTCCGCGCCCTCGTTCGGGCTCGCACTCAGGGGAAGCTCGACCTCACCGGCGAGGACGTCGCGGAGCTGGCCGACGGCCAAGGCTTCGCCGATCTCAAGCGTGATCTCTACGCCAAGGACTGGGTCGTCTACGCCAAGCGGCCCTTTCCGGGCGCTTCCCAGCTCTACCGCTACCTTGGCCGCTATACGCACCGCGTCGGCCTCTCCAATGAGCGCCTGCTTCTCGTGGACGATCGCAGCGTCACGATCCGCACCCGCGCCGGGACGGCGTCCTTCGCTGCGCACGAGTTCCTGCGGCGCTTCCTTCAGCACGTCCCGCCCAAGGGCTTTGTGCGGGTCCGGCATTTTGGCCTTTTCGCGTCCGCCCACACCGCCCGCCTTCGGGCTGCCCAAGAACTACTCCACCACGAGCCGGTAGAGGCCGTCGATCCGAGTGAGCTAGACGCGTGCGAAGCCCCGGCTGAAGCCTGCCCGAGCTGTCTGTTCGGGACGCTGGCACGCGAGGAAGTTGACCCGAGTTCCTTCGTAGAAGACCTCTGGGACCCATGAGCGCCGGTCAGATCCCAGCTCCCTTCCATGCGCCCCTTGCGCTCGGGCCCAAGGTCTGTCGTGCGGCGCAGCCTGAACAGAGCAACCCCGTTTGAGGCGCCACCAGCAGGGCCAGGCGTTGGCGGGTGCGTGAGGTTGTCGGGACGGGTTGAGCGTCCGCCACCCCTGCCTAGTGTGGTCAATGCCCATAGCAAAGCGGGCTCAGTCCTCTTGGTTAGGAACGAGAGGCTCCAGAAGCGACTTCTGGAACCATACGGGATCATGGTAATCGTTTCGGGGGCCCTCCCAGCCATTTTTTTGGCTCCAGTAGCAGTTGATCGAGGGAATCCAGAAGGTCAGTGGGCAGTCGTGGCCTTGACTGCAGCTTCTGAGCTTGGCTGTCCCGCAGAGCCCCTAGCCCAGGGAGCACGCTCTCGTTGCCGAATACTGCGAGTGCTCTGACCACTCGTCGGGTTACCCAATCAGGCATCCGCCCCGGCGAACCCTGCGCCCGGAGAAAGCTGCCGGAAAAGTGAGACTCTCGAAATCGTGACGTTGAAATGGCGCTCCACTTCGCGCCGAGAAGAAGCCGCTCAACAGCACGGAAGACCACCAGGAGTGGCAGATACCGACCCTGCTTGTCGTATGCGGGAGAGCCTGTGAATCTCTTCTCATAGATTCCCACGCCCTTGACGGAATCGCTGAGTCTAAGCAAGAGCAGAACGTCGAGATTCGACGCCCAAGTTCCTGGAGGTTGGTCTCCCTCCAAGACACTTCTCATGGAAATGGTCGGAAGAACCCTCACCATGGAAGTCAGCCGAGCGCAGTCTTGATCGCGCAGACTTGCACGTCGAAGTTTGCTGCCCACTCCCGCTTGTGTCCACGTGACCTCCTCAACTTCCACTGCGTGATCGCCAACCTGCTTAATACAAGTGCTTACTAGGCCGTGCTTGTGACCTTCTCCTTGGAGGAATTCGAGTCTCCAGCCACGGGGGAGGGGGGTCACCGGCCCCGAGTAGGAAACGACCGCTCTCCCCTTCCGATTCGGTGCGGGGCGATAGAGAGCTTGAATCGAAGCAGTAAGGGAAGCACGGAGCTGCTGCTCTGCTCTCTCCGTCTCACCCCTTGGCAGTGCACTTGGTGCGGTCTGGACAGGTGTAGCCAAGCGAGTTGGGGCGGGCGTAGCCAAGCGAAGCGTGGTGTTCTTTGGGCCCGAAGGCGAGTGCGGGCAGGCAACCATGATCAGGCTCCCTGCGCAGACCCCTGCTAGCCACTTTTTTGGCCAGCGCCGGACGTCCCTATTTCTTCCGCTTGCCATATAGCTTCTTCATGTCCACACGGTTCTTCGCGAAGAGGTGCTTGACCCAAGGAGGAACCCTACCGTTGGGATCCTTGGGCTTCTTCAGTTCGCCTTCCATCCACTTATCCCACTTCTTCTGCTGCTCCTCATTCAGGCTGTGATTTGAAGTGGCGTCGTAGGCATTCTGTGCCCTTGCTTCCGAGAATACGTAGGCGAGCCATAACCGCTGCATTCGTGCTCTCAGGTCTTTGATAGCAGCCCGGATTGCACCGCTCTTGGTGCTGCCCGTGCCGTAACCTACTGTCGGTTCTCAGGTGCTTGGACCCCCCGTTCTCAGAAGTATGGACCCCCCAGTTCGGCAC
>Ga0316202_10000477_pt1 | contig 43843 bp, 43 predicted proteins | sample 3monrhotite_MG_FD_204934 | JGI IMG/M metagenome (GOLD analysis project Ga0316202, IMG submission 204934) | Microbial mat bacterial communities from mineral coupon in-situ incubated in ocean water Damariscotta River, Maine, United States -... | ecosystem: Environmental > Aquatic > Marine >...
CTATGATAGTTTAAAAAGCAATGATGAAAATTATGACAAATTAAATGTAGATGTGGCGTAAGGTAACAGGCTGAAAAGAGAATAAGAATTTAGAAAAAACTCTCTTGACTTTCTGGGGTATTATATTTGTCTCTCATCTCGCGAGTGTATAATACACTTTCATTAAATTTATCTATTCCACCTAAACTATCCATAAGTTTATTAGTGTTAGCTTGATTTGTCTCTTTATTTTCTTGACTTTCTATTTCACCAAGTTTAAAAGAAATAAGATTATTTTCAATCCATTGCATAGCATCACTATTTGACATAGCATCAGGATAAACTTCCCTAATTTTCTCTACTTGTAATTCTTCTCTCTCTTTCGAGTAAAAGGCAGGCATAGGAGAATAAATATCTTTATACTTCTCTTGCATCTGCTCCATTCTACTAATTGGTGAAGTAGGTGTTGCTTCAATATATGCAGAAGTAGCTCTAGTTTTGGTAACTTGGTTAATACTATAGATTTGTGTACTACTAGTTGCTGAAGTTATCATCTTATTTCCTAAATTAAATAGTCAAATAAAAGTAAGTAACTGCTGTTCTAACTTTATTACCAGCTTTTTAACTTATGTCCTTTTATGGCATAAAAAAGTATAAATAAATAAGATGGAATCAATATTAAATATGATTGTTGAAAGTCTCCGCTAACTTCGGCTAGTTTTCCAAATGCAAGTGGTAAAATTGCACCACCTGCTATTGCCATTATGAGAAGTGCGCTAGCTCGTGCAGTCTGTTTTCCTAGACCATCAAGTGCTAGAGGCCAAATTGTTGGCCATACTAGCGCGTTTGCTAATCCTAGCAGAGCCACTAACATTATGCTATTTGGTGTATTTAAAATAAGTGTGTCTGTATTTGAGCTTAGAACTATTGCAATAGTTATTAAAATCCCAGCAATTGCTGAACTTAGTAGTGCCTTTTCTTGGCTTAAATATTTTGGTATTAAAAGTACACCTAAAATGTAGCCAATAACCATAAAAATCATTGTGTAAGAAGTTAAAGATGTAAAGTTTTCTACCGCTAAACTTTGCCCAAAAAGACCAATTGTATCTGCTGCAATTACTTCAACTCCAACATAAAAAAAGAGTGCAATACTTCCTAAAATAGCTTGAGGGTATTTAAATATACTTGTATGCTGGTCAAGGTTTTTATCTTGTGTAAATTCAAGTTCAGGCAGAGGTGAGAACTTAACAAGGACAACTAACGCGCTAAGAGTTAAAGCCATATAGACGTATGGTTCTATTAGCCTTGAAGCTAGTGTATTAAGCTGCTCAGCACTTGCACTACCATCTATAGTACCAATGTCTGAAAGTATTAGCGCTGTAAAAATTAGTGGAACAATAACTCCAGCACCTTTATTTATGAGTCCCATAATACTAATTCTCATCGCTGCACTCTCTTTAGAACCGATTAGTACAATGTAGGGGTTCGATGCTGTTTGTAAAATTGTTAAGCCAGTTCCTAATACAAATAGTGCAATTAAGAATATTAAATAGTTAGCACTCATTGCAGCTGGTATAAAGAGTAAAGAACCTACTACCATAATTGTTAAACCAAGTGCCATAGCATTTTTATAACCTACACGCTCTAAGATGAATGACATCGGAAGTGCCATAACTGTATAGGCAATGTAGAATGCAAATGTTACAAAAAGAGCCTCAAAATCATTAAGCTCGCAGATGATTTTTAAAAATGGAATGAGTGAGCCATTTAGCCATGTCACAAAACCAAATACAAAGAAAAGTAATCCAATAATAGCCATTGGCATAAACGAAGAGTTTTTATTAGGCATGAATCTCTTTTAAGTATTTAGCTACTGCATCTTCATCATTTGTATGTTTTAAAATTATGTCAGCTACTTTTTTTACCTCTTCTTGAGCATTTTTAACAGCTACAGAGGTACCAGCTAACTCAAACATTCCAAGATCATTTAAGTTGTCTCCAAAAACAGTAATGTCTGATAGATTATGAGACATATACTCACCTATTGTTCTTAGTCCATGAGCTTTGTCAGCCTCTGGATGTAAAACTGTTAAAAAGTAGCATCCTAAATAGGCCTCAGGTGCTAGTTTAAACTCTAAAGAGTCATTAAATACAGACTTTAGATGTTCAGTTAATGGTCTCAAAACACTTTCGTGTGCCATGTAGACTAGTTTTAAATTTTTATCTTCAGTTGCAATACCTGAGTGTTCAACTAGGTTATCATCTCCGGTGTATCTTTTTAAAAGCTCTTCTTGGTACAAGTTTCTTTTTTTTGGATAGATGAACTTCTCATCAAATACAGAATCTGACATTGCTAAAATAAAAGGATGAATGTCAAATTTGTTACTTTCAAAAATTATACTATTTGCTAAATCTCTATTTATAAGTTTAGTAGAGATAATTTCAGATTTTTCATTTACAACAAGTGCACCATCTAGTAAAACCATAGGTAGTGTAAGGTGTAAACCATGTAAAAACTCAGTTGTTTTTTTGTAACTTCTAGCAGTGGCTACTGAAAGTAGGGCAGTGGTTGCGTTAGCGTTCCATACATCTCTTGTAAATGTACTGATGGTTAAATCGTTACGTAAAAATGTATGGTCAAGGTCAGTTATAAACATTTGTTTCATATTGAGTGATATTAAGCAAAATTAGTTCCTTTTTTTGTGTATTATTTTGCATGGAAAACTTTTTAAAAGAGACAGAGATAATAAACTTCTCAAATCAGGAGATTAAAAGTTTAGCAAATGAGCTATCTTCTAATTGTAAAACAGAGATAGAGGTTGCAAAAAACTGTTTTGAATATGTAAGAGATGAGATTCACCATAGCGGAGATTACAAAGATGATATTACAACCTGCATTGCTAGTGATGTCCTGAAGTATAAAACTGGTTGGTGTTATGCTAAGATTCACCTACTTGCGGCACTCTTAAGAGCTAATAATATTCCTACAGGTTTTTGTTACCAGCGTCTTAGTTGCTCAGAATACAAAAAAGATGTTTACTGTCTTCATGGACTAAATGCAATATACTTAAAAGATTATGGCTGGTATAGAGTTGATGCTCGTGGAAACAAAGATGGTGTAGATGCAGAGTTTACTCCACCTCTAGAGAAGTTAGCATTTGAGCTTCAAGAAAATGAGTATGATTTGCCAGATATTTATGAAGATCCTCTTGATGTTGTTGTGCAATCTTTGAAAAAGAACAAAACATATAGTGAGATGATAAATAATTTTCCAGATAAAATTTAAGGATAAAAATGATTAAAATAGGAATTATTACAGCTTCTGATAGAGCTAGTAAAGGTATTTATGAAGATATTTCAGGAAAGGCTATTATTGAGACTTTAAAAGATTATTTAGTTTCTGAGTTTGAACCAGTATATCGAGTTATAGCAGATGAACAAGTAGAAATTGAAAAAGCTATGATAGAGCTTTGTGATGATGAGGGTTGCTCTTTAGTTGTAACGACTGGTGGAACAGGTCCAGCACTACGTGATGTCACTCCTGAAGCTACAGAAAATGTGTGTCAAAAAATGATGCCAGGGTTTGGTGAGCTTATGCGTCAAGTTAGCTTACAGTATGTGCCTACAGCAATTCTTTCACGTCAAACTGCTGGTATTCGTAATAACTCTTTAATTATTAATCTTCCTGGAAAGCCAAAGTCTATTCGTGAATGTTTAGATGCAGTTTTTCCAGCAGTTCCTTACTGTATAGATTTAATAGAGGGACCATATTTAGAGTGTGATGAGAGTGTCATAAAGGTATTTCGTCCTAAATCTAAATAATATATAAGTTTTGTCGATATTACTACTGTGTGTGAAGGAGTGGTATTATGCGAATAAGTACTCAAATAAATGCTATGTCTATGGCACAGCAGTTGGATATAAAAAAGAATGATGCGATTAGTGGCACAGATAATGTGCCATCTTTTTTGCAAGAACCGGCTAACCTAAGCCAATCAAATGTTTATTTTCAGGTAGAGACATTTTCATTTAGTTTCGAACCAAAAGAGCCACCAGCATTAACCCTTAGCGATATTGGTTACACAGGCAAGCCATTTAGTGAGCTTACACAAAATGATGCAAAAGGTTTAGTTGCAGATGATGGTTTTTTTGGAGCCTCTCAAACATCTAATCGTCTGGCTGATTTTGTTTTAACTGGCGCTGGTGACAATGTAGATATGTTAAAAGCAGGCAGAGAGGGAATCATACAAGGATTCAAAGAGGCTGAAAAGATTTGGGGTGATACACTGCCTGAAATTAGTTATAAATCATTAGAACTTGCTTTAGAAAAAATTGACACACGATTGCAAGGGCTTGGTGCTAATGTTATAGATTTTGGTGCATAGTCACCAGAATCTTTCTATACTTCAAAAATTCAATTAAACTTTCCATATTTATATTTTCAATAATAGACTTACTATAGTGCTGTAGTTACTCAAATTTTATAAGATTTTTAATAAATAATTTCATTATCTTGACATTAAAGCTAAATAATGTTTTAATATGTGTAAATAGATGAGGAGTTATTATGCAAGAACACTATAATTCGATTGCTTCTTTAATTTTTAATATTAAAAATAACTACAACAGTCATACAATTTTGCATGATTTAAATACACAAAATAGTTTAACCGGTGCAGAGCTTTATAAGAAAGTCACCTTTTGTGCAGCTGGACTTAATTATTTGGGTGTTAGCAGTGGTTCAAGTGTTGTAATTATGGCGAACTCTTCTATTCTTTGGGTTATTGCTGATGCTGCTATTGCTATGTGTGGTGGAGTTAGTATTCCAATATATACAGACATAAGTAGTGAAAATTTAGATTATGAGATTAATGATTCTAATGCAGAGTTCGCTATAGTATCTTCTACTCATTTAGCTAAAACTCTTATTAGAAATCCAAATATTAAAAAAATTATTGTCAATGAAGATGTTGATAATGATCCTGTATTAATGTTTTTTGATGAGCTGATACAGCTTGGTGAGACAATAGTAAAGAAAAATCCAGTAATCATAAACGAGATGATTGGTAAAATAGATGAAAATGATGTTTATACAATCGTATATACAAGTGGTAGTACAGCTAAACCAAAAGGTGTAGAGTTAACGCATTCAAATGTACTCAATCAGTTATACTCAATTAGAAAAATATATACTCTAGAATCAGATTTAGATGAAGCACTTAGCTTTTTACCAATGGCTCACATCTTTGAGCGAATGGTTATACTCTTTTATCTACAAAGTGGAATTAAAATAAATTTTGTAGATGATGTAACAAATGTATCAAAATATCTTAAAGAGGTTAATCCCACGGTTATGACTGTAGTGCCTAGAGTTCTAGAAAAAATATATGCAAAAATTAGATCAAATGCAAATGAATCTTACATAGCAAAAAGATTGATAGCTAATAATGCACTAAATAACGCGTTTGAAGATGATAGGTTTAATATTAAAACTCCAAAACATCGTTTATATAACCTCTCTGTTTACTCAAAGGTACGTGCAATTTTTGGAAAAAGATTGAACTATTTAATAGTTGGCGGTGCACCACTAAGTCTATCGTTACATAGATTCTTTCTAAACATAGGAGTTCCTTTGTATCAAGGTTATGGAATGACTGAATGTTCTCCTGTCATTAGTGTAAATACACCTAAAGAGAATAGAGTGGGTACATGTGGAAAAGTTTTAGATGGTGTTGAAGTAAGGTTAGAAGGAGATGGAGAAATTCTAGTTAAAAGTAGATCTTTAATGAAAGGTTACCATCACTTAAAAGAGGCAACCAATGATGTGATTGATAGAGATGGTTGGTTCCATACAGGTGATTTAGGTTCTATTGATAGTGATGGTTTTTTAAGTGTACATAGTCGCAAAAATGAGCTACTAAAAACTTCTACTGGTGAGTATGTTAGAGCTGTATATATTGAACAGCAACTTTCTCATCATAAAGATATTGACATGGTTTTGATTGTGGCAGATGGTAAAAAGTTCGCATCAGCATTAATTTTTTCGAGTTTAAATGATAACTCTAAAGTGATAAATAGATTTGTTAGAAAGTTAAATTTGAAATTAAATAATTTTGAGCAAATTAAAAAATTTACTATTATTAATGAGATTCCAACTATAGCAAAAGGGTTGTTAACCCCATCACAAAAGTTGCGTAGAGAAAAAGTACTAAAATATTTTAGTGACAAAATAGATTCTATGTATGAAGATGACTAACTAATTAAGAAGAGTTGGAATTTAGTATAAGGAGGCGCCAAATGTCGAATTATAAAAATCGCATAGCAATTGTAGAGGGATTTAGAACACCAATAGCAAAAGCTGGTGGAAAATTTAATGATTTGCAAGCTGATGCACTGGGCTCAGTTATTGTTAAAGAGCTCTTATCACGTTCACAAATAGATAAAAGTGAGTTTGATGAAGTTGTTGTTGGTAATGTCGCATCTCCTGCTCACGCTCCTAACATTGCTAAAATTATATCTACACGTGCTGGATTTGACTTTAATATTCCAGCGTTTACTGTAAATAGAAACTGTGCATCAGGAATGGAAGCAATAACAAGTGCTGCAAATAAGATTAAAGCTGGTGAAGCAAATATAATTTTAGCAGCAGCTACAGAATCTATGAGTAACACACCACTATTATTTAGCAAACATTTTCAAGATTTTATAATGCATTTTAGCCACGCTAAAAATGCATATGAGCGTATAAAAATATTAAGTACTTTAAAATTTTCAGATCTTAGACCTGTTGTAGCACTTTTTAAAGCACTTAAAGATCCTACAATTAATATGAATATGGGACAAACTGCTGAAGTGTTAGCTAGAGAGTTTCACATCTCAAGAGAAGCACAAGATGAGTATGCACTTATGAGTCACACCAGAGCATCTATTGCTAGATCTTCTGGTGTATATAGTTCTGAAATTATTCCAGTTATTTATGATGATTCAAAGGTTTTAGATTATGATGATGGTGTTCGAGAGGGGCAAAGCATAACCTCTTTAGAGAAGTTGAGAGGGCTTTTTGCAAAAGAACATGCAACAGTAACTGCTGGAAATGCTTCACAAATTTCAGATGGTGCAGCAGCTGTTAGTCTAATGAGTGAGAGTGAAGCAAAAAAAAGAGCTTTTAATGTTTTAGGTTATTTAAGAGATTACTCATATGTTGGTGTACCAGCACATAGAATGGGACTAGGTCCAGTCTATGCAACAGCAAAAGTTTTAAAAAAGAGTGGTTTAAAATTTAGTGATTTTGAGCTAATAGAGATGAATGAAGCATTTGCAGCGCAGGTAATTGCAAATGAGATGGCATTTGCTTCTAAAGAGTTTTCATCTAAATATTTAGGACAAAATAGTGCAATTGGTGAGATTAACCGTGACATTTTAAATGTTAATGGTGGCGCTGTTGCTATGGGACATCCAGTTGGAATGAGTGGTATGCGTATAGTTATACATCTTTTAAAAGAGATGCGTCTTAGAAGTTTATCAACAGGTCTTGCCACTCTTTGTGTAGGTGGTGGACAGGGTGCTGCTCTGATTTTGGAGGTAGAGTGATGATTAAGCTAGTAGAGGTCACAGACAAAATTATTGATTTAGTTGTAGATGAACCTAATAAAAAAGTAAATACATTAAGCTCCTCTTTTTTAAAAGAGCTAGATAAAACCTTAGATGAAATTGCAGAAAATAAAAAGGTAAAACTTCTTCGTATAAAGAGTGCAAAAGTTGGTATTTTTATAGCAGGTGCAGATATTAAAGAGATAGCTACTTTTAAAGATGAAACAGAAGTTAAAGAGTTAATTGATTATGGTTTAAACATTTTATTAAAACTTCAAAATTTACACTGTATGACATTAGCCGTAATAGATGGCGCATGTTTAGGTGGTGGTTTAGAGTTGGCTTTGGCTTGTGACTATAGATTAGCAAGCACAAGCGCGCTTATTGGATTCCCTGAAGTTAATTTAGGATTAATTCCAGGTCTTGGTGGAACTCAGAGAATACTAGCACTAAGTGGTCTTTCTAATGCTATTACTATGGTGACAAGTGGTAGAAAATATAACTCAAAAGATGCAAAAAAAATGAATGTTGTAGATTATACGACAGTGCATGAGTGGTTAGATGACGAGGTTGAAGTTTTTAGTAAAAAGTTGTTGAAAAGTTTTAAAAAACGCTCTAATGTTATATATCCATATTGGATGCAACATATTCTAAAACCATTAATTATCTCTTATGCACGTAAAGAGGTTTTGAAAAAAACTAAGGGTCACTATGAAGCGCCTATTTTAGCAATTGATGTTTTAGAAAAAACTTTTGGAAAAGGTTATGAAAAAGGAATATCAAAAGAGAGTAGAGTATTTTTAAAACTTAGTAGAAGCGATACTGCAAAAAATTTGATTTTTCTATTCTTAACTAGTGAAGAGTTAAAACATAAGTATGAGAGTGATACAAAAATTAAAGATGTAGCAATTTTTGGTTCAGGAGTAATGGGTTCTGCTATTGGTTGGCTATTTTTATATTATGGATTAGCTTTAAAAGTTTGCACAAGAAGTATTCAAAGTTCAGCTAAAGCGTACTCAATGATTAAATCACTTTTTATCAAACTAAGAGGCTCTAAAAAAATGTTGCCATTTAAAGTAGATCGCTGTATGGATAAACTAAGTTATAGTGAATCCTCTCATGATCTATCAAAAAAAGATTTTGTGATAGAGGCTGTGCCTGAAGATATGCATATAAAACAAGAACTTTTGATAACTCTTGAAACGCAACTAAAGAAAACTGCGATTATTGCGACAAATACCTCATCTTTGAGTTTAACTCAAATGAGCAGTGTTATGCGTTATCCTGAACGTTTTGTTGGAATGCATTTTTTTAATCCAGCAGATAAAATGCCACTTGTTGAGGTTATAAAAACTGAAAAAACTTCACAAGATATTGTAAATAGAGTCGTAGCACTTGCAATAAAGTTAGGTAAAACTGCAATTGTTGTAAAAGATAGCCCCGGTTTTGTTATCAATAGAATTCTCTTTAGTTATTTAAATGAGGCATCTTTGATGTATGAAGAAGGAGTTGACTTTGTTAAAATAGACAAAGAGATTGAGAAATGGGGTATGCCTATGGGTCCGTTTAGACTTCTTGATGAAGTTGGCATAGATGTGGCACATAAAGTTTCAGATGTTTTATACTCTTCATACAAGGATAGGATGAAATCAAGTTATATATTAAGTTCTATGCATGATAAAGGCTGGTTAGGTAAAAAGAGTGGAGTAGGGTTTTATGAGTATAGTGGTAAAAAAGTAGTGCCAAATGATGAGTTACGAACAAGTAAAAACTCAAATACTCAAATAGTTGAGCGCTGTATGCTGATGATGATTAATGAAGCTTCTATGGTTCTTGAAGATGGTATTATTGAAAAACCAAGTTATCTAGACATAGCGATGATAATGGGCACAGGTTTTCCTGCGTTTAGAGGTGGAATTTTACACTATAGTGATTCTATTGGAGTTGATATTGTCAGAGAAAAAATGAAAAAGTATGAAGATAAATTTGGAAAACGCTTCACTCCATCTAATGGTTTAACCCAATTTTATAAGGATATATAATGATGTATATTTTACTGATGATAGTTGTAGTTTTAGTAGTTTATAGACAGCGTATAATATTTAAGCCACTTACTAAAATGCTACATCCGCTAATACCTAAAATTTCTCAAACAGAGCAAGTTGCACTTGATGCTGGTACTGTTTGGATTGAAAAGGAGTTCTTTAGTGGTAGACCAGATTTTAAAAGAATTTTTAGTGAACCATATAGTGAGCTAACATCTGAAGAGAAATCTTTTTTAGCAAATGAAACTGAAATTGCATGTTCTATGTGTAATGTTTGGCAAGAATCACAAAAAAGAGATTTAAGTCCTGAGCTTTTAGAATATTTAAAAAACAATAGATTTTTTGGAATGATAATTCCAAAAAAGTATGGAGGACTTGGATTTAGTGCATTGGCTCATAGTGCGGTTGTATCTAAACTCTCAAGTCGCTCACAAGTCTTAGCAATTACTGCTATGGTTCCAAATTCTTTGGGACCGGCTGAACTTATTATGAACTTTGGAACAAAGTCTCAGAAAGATTATTGGCTTTCTCGTTTGGCTAAAGCAGATGAGATTCCATGTTTTGCTCTTACTGAGCCAAACGCTGGTAGTGACGCATCTTCGATTAGTTCAAATGGTGAAGTTTTTAAAGATAAAGGTGGTGAAGTTAAGATTCGTCTTAATTTTTCAAAACGCTACATTACGCTTGGTTCAATCGCAACAGTTATTGGTTTGGCATTTAAACTACGTGATCCAAATCATATATTGGGTAATGTTGAAGATATTGGAATTACTTGCGCGTTAGTAGATGCATCTTTAAAAGGTGTTGGACAAAACAGAAGACATGATCCAATGGGTGTTGTATTTGTTAATTCACCATTAGAGGGTAAAGATGTTGTAATATCTTTAGATGATGTAATAGGTGAAAAAGAGGGTGTTGGAAAAGGGTGGCAGATGTTAATGATGTCTTTGTCTGTTGGACGCGGTATATCCCTGCCATCAGTCGCAGCAGGATCGGCAAAAACTGTAGCAAAAACAGTTGGACATTATGCAAGAGTTAGAGAGCAGTTTGGGATTAGTCTTTCAAGTTTTGAGGGAATTTCAGAACCTTTAGCACGTATTGGAGCATATACGTACATGTTAGAGGCTGTAAGAGTATTTACAGCTTCTGCTGTAAGCGCAGGAGAGAAACCTTCAGTTATAAATGCAGTTGTAAAGTATCATTCAACAGAGAGTTTTAGGACAATTATAAATGATGCAATGGATATTATGGGTGGTTCTGCAATTTCAAGAGGCCCTAAGAATGTGTTATATTCGTATTATAACTCTGTTCCTATTGCTATTACAGTTGAGGGTGCAAATATTTTAACACGTACTCTTATGCAGTATGGACAGGGATTAATACGCGCGCATCCAACACTTAAAGAGGAGTTTGATGCAATTAGAGATAGTGACTCAAAGAGGCTGGAAGTTGCTGTTTTAAAACATACTGTACTTAACATTAGAAATTTTGTATGTGCTGGGATTCTTTATATTACTCGTGGATATTCACACAGAACTCACATAAAAGAGAAAGAGTTTAAAATTTATGAGAGGAGATTAGCTTGGGCATCTGCTAATTTTGCATTACTTAGTGAAATATTGATAATTAAGTTTGGTTCTTCTATTAAAAGACATGAGTATATTAATGCGCGTATGGGAGATATATTGTCATATAGTTATCTCCTTAGTGCAGTTTTACGTCGTTATGAAGCAGAACCAAGTGAAGAAGATAAGGTTTATGTGCATTGGTATGCAAATTATGCCTTAGCTGAGATACAAAAAGCATTTGAGAGTGTTACAAATAATATTTCATGTTCAGTCGGCACGTTCATACTTAGGCTTAATCCACTTGGTGTGGGTGTTAAAGATGATAATAGTACTAAAATATCTTCACATATGAGTCAAACTCAAAAAAATAGTTTATGTAAAGATATATATTGGGATGAAAATTCAGACTTACAACATGCTTTTGACTTGAGACTTAAAGCTTTTTCTTTACATAAAAAAAGGGCTGAACTTACTGGTGATGAGTTAAAACTATTAGAAGAAGAGGAAAAAGCAGTTGAAGCTGCAATTGCAGTAGATTCTTTTACGGTAACTGCGTATAAAAAATTGAGGTAATAATTATGGACAATTCTATTGTGTATCAATCTAGTAGTATGTTTGTTAGATTGTTACAGGGTTTAATGAATACAAAAGTACATGTAACTGGGTTAGAAAATATTCCTAAAAATACTACACTTTTTGTATCAAACCATTTTACTAGAACAGAGACATTTATAATTCCTAATGTTATTTACAAGCGTACAGATAAAATTGTACGCTCATTAGCTAACTACAAAATATTTACTAGTAGTTTTGGTACATACCTTAGAAAACTAGGAACAATATCTACTAAAGAGAATAATAGAAATAATATTATATTAGGTGATTTAGTCTCTGGAAAACATAATTGGCTTATATACCCAGAAGGACATATGGTTAAGAGTAAAAAGATTACTAAAGTTAATATGAACTATGTTGTTCAGTCAAGCAGTAGTGAGCGAGAAATTCATACAGGTTCTGCTCTTTTGGCGATTAAATCTGAACTTTTACGTAATGAATTGAAAGAATTACTAAAGCTTAAAGATGAAGATGGACTAAAAAAATTTTACAAACATTATGAGATTAACCATGAAGATGATTTAATAGATTTACCAACAGCAGTAGTCCCTGTAACCCTTACTTACATTCCTATTCGCCCCGGTGAGAATACAATTGCTAAAATCGCTTTGAGATTTATAGATAAGTTGAGTAATAAATTAAAAGAGGAGTTAGAGATAGAGGGTAATATTTTGCTTCACTCTGAAATAAACATCCATTTTGGAAAAGCGATATTTATGGATGAATTTCTAAAAAGAAGTTATAGGAATAGCCTCGGTTTGCCATTTGGTGGTTATATTCAACCAAATATTATAGTAGATCAAGGTCGTTTTGAATTAACTAGAGTTTTTATGGATGAGATATATAGGAATATTTTAGTCCATTTTGATCATGTGGTGGCTACTATTTTATTTAACTATCCATATGAGATAATTACAAAAACGCACCTGAAACTTCTAATTTACATGGCAATAAATTTTTTACATTCAAAAACAGAGAGTAGGTTACACGACAATATTTCTGAAGAACGTTCATTTTTACTTCTTTTAGAAGATGAACATGATTATCTAGAAAATATATTAAGTTTAGCTCACTCTCTTGGAGTTATTTCAAAAAGTAGAGATGAAAAAATACATATTCACCAAAAACAGTTACATAAGAGTCACTCATTTCACAATATACGTACTCATAATACATTGGCTGTTATAAAAAACGAGGTAATGTTAATGGATAATTTTGTAGAATACGTTAAAAAGATGTGCATACTAGATATTAAAACTTTACGTGAAAATGTAGATTTTACGTTAGATAATGCAACGTGTTCACTTTTAGACAAGGAATAGATATTTAATGAAGAGTTCCATTTTTATAATTGTCTCTCTATTTATGATGCAAGGTTGCTCTCAAAAGAGTATACAAAAAGAGCCAAGTACTCAAGATGCTCTAATAAAACAGTTATATAATAAAATATATACTTTAGAGAAAAAAGTAGAAAATTTAACTACTGAAGTTACTAAAGAGGATATTACCAGAATAGATAATGAAATTGTTTACCATGAAGAGATTTTAACAGCTCTTATAAAAGATGTAGGAGAATTAAGAGAAAAAAAGCAGACAATAGCCTCACAAAATATTGTTCTAAAAGAACCATCCCTTAGTAATGAAGAGGAGCAATTTGAGCCATTAACTTTTAAGTTAATTAAAGATAGTAAAGTTATAAACTCCAATAATGAAGCTTCTTCTATTTGGAATAGAGGCAAATCATTTACTTCATACATTAAACGAGGAGACTATTATAAAGTCACAGGTTATTTTGTAGGTAAAAAATGGAAAAAAGCAGACAAAGAGCTATGGATAGCTATTGATAATGTCACCCAGAGATAGATATTTCTAGTTAGATTCTTTTATAAGCTCTTCTAAAATATTTCTATATTCTATAATTGCATTTACATAGCGTACTGGCTCTTCGCCTCTAGCATAACCGTATTTAAGGCTTCGGTAGTATTTCTTTTGAGCTAGTAGTGGAAGAGCTAGTTTCAAGTCTTTCCAAATAGATGGGTTTTTTCCCATTTTAATAGTTAATTTTCTAGCATCATAGACATGACCGATTCCAACATTATAAGCTGCCATTGCCAAATATAGACGGTTGTCATCTGTAACATCTTTTGGCATTATTCTAATTAATTGCGCAATATATTTTGCACCACCATATATACTCTCTTTTGCATCAAGTCTACTTTTAACACCAAGGTTTTTTGCTGTTTTTAAAGTAAGCATCATCATTCCTCTAACACCAGTATTGCTTTTAGCACGTGGATTCCAGTGTGACTCTTGGTAAGATTGTGCGGCTAGTAGTGTCCATGGAATATTGTAGCGCTTCCCTGCATCTTTAAAATATTTTTCAAATTTTGGTAGTAACGATTTAACCCTTTTATGAAATTTTTTAGTATCATAGTAGTCAAAAATATTTATATGTCCATAGTACCTATCTCTTAGTTCTGCTAACTGCCCAGATTGTGCATATTCATTGAACCATTCATATAAACTATATTTTAGGTCATCGTCATTCTCTCTTAAAATCCACGCATGCTGTTCTAGCTCACTTAGAGGCATTGCCATAGCAAGTTCAGGGTAGTATCTAAGATTAATCGCAAATATATTTGAATCTGCTACTGTACAGTCTATCTTTTTTTGCCAGACCTGTTTTAATAGTTGCTCAGTTGTAAACTCTTCAGTTGTACTACAATTTAAATCTGGTTGAGCATGTTTAATATTTGCTAGTGTCTCATTGTAACTAGTGTTTTTACCAACAACAATTTTAAGACCTGATAGTTCTGCAATAGTTTTTGGAAAAGATCTACGTCTAACAATATCTCTATGGCAAATTAATTGCTCTTGGACTTGAAAATATTTTGGTCCAAAATTAAACTCATGAGATCGTTTATCTGTATATGTCAAAGATGCTGAAGTTATGTCACCAACACCATTTTTTGTAAGTTCTAACGCTTTAGTTATAGTGTCTGCAACAATTATATTTAAAGAGACATTTATATGGTCTGCATAATTTTTTAATAAGTCATACTCAAAACCCACATCACCATCAGCACCTATATAGTAACTAGTAGGTGCATTTAACATTACAACATCTAAAGTTTTTTTATCTTTAATTTTTTGTAGCACTGATGGTTCACCAAGCACATTGGCCGCTTTAACATACCAGCCAACGAGCGCAAACAGTAATGCAAGAATAGACAATGCAAATATATGTCTCTTTTTCATTAGACTATTATATCAGAAAAAATTATATTTTTAAAAGTGATGGATAATGAGTACAAAGCTCAAAAAGAGCTCTGTAAAATACTTTAAACGAAGTCTACTTTTGCTATGTGGTGGTTAAGTCCTAGCTCTTCTGCTGAAATACCAAGCGCAAGACCAACCATTTGAGGTAGGTGAAGAACTGGTAAGGTTACGTCTCTTCCCATCTCTGCACTTAAATGTGGTTGTTTAACATCTAAGTTTAAGTGACATAGTGGACATGGTGTTACCATCCAGTCAGCATTATTATCACGTGCACCTAAAAGTGCAGCACCGCTTAGACGGTTTGCCGTTGTTGGGGCTTGAAGGTCAACGTGGAAACCACAACATTTGTTTTTCTCTTCATAATCAACGCTAACACCACCACAAGCTTCGATTAAATCGTCTAGTGAAGTTGGAACATATGGATTCTCACCACCGTTACTACTGTTTTGTATCTCAGTAGGGCGAATGTTATGACATCCATAAAATGGTGCAATGTTAAAGTCACTTAATGGCTTTTTAACTTTTGCTTTTATATTTTCTAAACCATAATCTTCGATTAGAGCGTAAAGAAAATGTTTTACTTGCGCAGTACCTTTGTACTCTAGCTCAACGTCAGAAAGTTGTTTGTTGATATTATCTTTTAGCTCATCATTACCATCTAGTCTATGTTTTGTCATACTTGTATTTAGTTGACAAGTATTACAGATTGTAACCATGTCTAAACCTAAGTTTTCAGCATAACATATATTTCTAGCATTTAGTACAAGTGAAAGGTTGTCATCAAAGTCTTGCAGGTGACTAGCACCACAACAACTTGCTTCGTCTAAAAGAACAAGCTCAATGTCAAGTGCATCAGCAATTGCCATAGTTGATTTTAATAGTTCAGGAGTACTTTCTCTAGCTGTACATCCAGTATAGAGTGCGTATCTTAATTTTGCCATAAGGACTCCTTAAAATTTAACCGTTGACGATTTTTTAACAAGTGTTTTTATTTCGTCAAGATTTTTAGATTTTGGCATATTCCAAGGCATTACAATTTTTCCATTTTTAAACATTGCAATAGCTTCAGGAAGATGTTTTAGAACACCAATGTTACCTTCTGAGTAACGAACTAATTCACCCTCATCAAGTAAACCATGTTTCTTGATAGAGTGTTTAAAGCCAACCGCGTGACGTGTTGCCACATTGTCGATTGCCATATTCTCTTCAAAAACTTGATTGTGTAATTTTGTAATTTTTTCAATTGGATTAACATCTTTTGGACAAGCTTCTGCACATTCAAAACATTTTACACAGTCCCAAACACCAGATGCTGGCTGGTTTACAATGTCAAGTCTATCAGTTTTTGCTTCATCTCTAACATCAGCATTAAAGCGGTAAGCTTTAGCAAATGCAGCAGGCCCAATGAAGTCTTCATTTACTTCAAGAGCAGGGCAAGAGTAAAAACAGCTACCACATTGAATACAGTAGTCAGCTTCTAGTAGTTTTTCTGCCTCTTTAGGAGTTACTAGGTGCTCTTTTTGTGGATGCTCATCTACGTTTGCAACAAGGTAAGGTTTAACTGAATCATATTTGTCCCAGAAATCTTTTTTGTCAACAATCATATCTTTTACCGCGCGGCGCTCACTTAGTGGAGTAATTGTCATCTCTTCGCCAAATAGACCAATGAGATCAAACATTCTCTCTTTACAAGCTAGAACGGCTTTGCCATTAACTTTTACAGAACAGCTTCCACAGATTCCATGACGACAACTTCTTCTATAACTAAATGAGCCATCAAACTCCCATTTAATTCTATTTAGAATATCAAGCACAACCTCTTCGTGCGTAACTTCCATTGTATATTCTTTATAGTATGGCAGATAATCAGTCTCCACGTTGAAGCGAAAGACTTTGAATGTTATGCTCTGCGTACTACCCATTGTATCTTGCATGTTATTCCTTAATAAGTTCGTTCTTTAACTTCAAATTTGCCAAGTGTGACATCCATGTATTCAGTTTTAATACTTCCATCTTTAGCCATGTAAGCCATAGTATGCTGTAAAAATTCATCATCGTTTCTAGTAGGAAAATCTTCTCTAAAGTGCGCTCCACGGCTCTCTTTACGAAGTAAGGCACCCTCAACAATAAACATTGAATAGTCTAACATATGACCAAGTTCAATAGCCTCTTGTAATTCAGTATTGAAGATTTTTGATTTATCTTCTATTCTAATATTTTTGTATTTTTCTTGTAAAGATTTGATAATAGCAATTTGTTTAGTTAAAAGCTCTTCAGTTCTAAATACACTAGCATTTACTGTCATTGTCTCTTGTAACTCTTCACGAAGTTTAGATACTGACTCTGTACCATTGTTTGTACGAGTCCACTCAACTTCACGCATCATATTTTCTGCATCTTCTTTTGTTGCTTTTCTTAGAGTTAATCCATTGTCAATATCTTTAACCATCTCTTTAGCAACATGGTAACCAAAAAACAGTGCTTCAAGAAGTGAGTTTGCTCCAAGTCTATTTGCTCCATGAACACTAGAACAAGATACTTCACCAGCTGCATAGAAACCTTCTACAAATTCTTTAGAATTTTTACGAACGTGACCATCTTTATCCATAGGAATTCCACCCATAGAGTAGTGTGCTGTTGCGCTAATTAAGATAGGTTCTTTAATCATATCTAGACCTAAGAATGTAAGTGCTAAATCACGAAGTTCAGGTAGACGCTCCATGATTTTCTCTTTACCTAAATGTACAAGGTCTATATAAACAGCATCCTTGCGAGGTCCTACACCACGACCTTCACGTACTTCATTAGCAATTGCACGACTAACAACATCACGAGGAGCTAGCTCCATTTTCTCAGGAGCGTAGTTCTCCATGAATCTAATACCTTCGCTATTAAGTAGTAGTCCACCTTCGCCACGTGCAGCTTCAGAAATTAAGATTCCGCTACCTGATAGTCCACTTGGATGAAATTGTACAAACTCCATATCTTCTAATGGAAGACCATGACGAGCTACAATTGAAAGACCATCACCTGTGTTTGCATGAGCATTAGAATTAATCTTAAATGCTCTTGCATAACCACCAGTTGCAAACATTACTGCTTTTGCATTAAATATTATAGGTTTAGTATCACGAATGTTGTAAGCAACAACACCACTAACTTTACCTTCATCGTAAATAATATCAGCAACGTAGTACTCATCATAGTACTTAACACCTTCGCGATGTGCTTGTTCATAACTTGTTTGTAAAAGTGTAAGACCAGTTCTATCTTTTGCGTAACATGCACGAGGTTTGCTTTGACCACCAAAAGGGCGTTGCGCAATTGAACCATCTTTATTACGACTAAATGCCGCGCCCATGTTTTCAGTCCATCTAATAATATCAGGAGCTGCTTTACACATAAGTTCAACAGCGTCTTGGTCAGCTAAGTAATCACTACCTTTAATCGTGTCGAACATATGTAACTCTATACTGTCTTCAGCGCTAAGAGCGGCGTTGATGCCACCTTGAGCAGCGCCTGAATGACTGCGAAGTGGGTGCAGTTTTGTTATAACTGCTACTTTTTTACCAGCAACTTGTAGTTCACGAGCAGCTGCATTTCCAGCAAGTCCTGCTCCAACAATTACGGCATCGTATGTATAAATGGGAATACTCATACGGGCTATTCCTTAATTCTAGGATTTTTATCGCCTGATTGTACCAAATGTTTCTTTTAAATTTGTTTTGAATGAGAAATTTTTACATTTATGTACAACTTTACTATTTATATGTGCATATTTGAACTTTTTTCTTCTACCATTCTGTCTAATAAATTGAAAAGTTTTGCACTAGACTCTTCAACTTCCTTAAAGTTTTCTACAATAATAGGCATATTTTTTCTATTTAATGATGTAGAATCTTTTGCAAATTCAATGTTTGCTAATACTTTTTTATGAAGAGTTTCATGTGGCAGATATATATTTTTAAATGATTTTGTTTCTCCAAAATACTCTTTTGCTTCTTCGTTATACCATTTATTGAAACTACAAGCTATGTGATCCTTAAAATTATTTTTAACTTCATTATCTAAAATATCTGAATATGCATTTTGCTTAAATATCATATGATTAATTTTTACTGCTGCTACAGAGAGTAAGTTATTGGCATAATTCGCTCCTGTTGCAGAATTAGTTGAATCTTCATTGAAAGAGTTGAGTATTTGAGTAAATTGTTCTACTTCATTAACAGAGTTTATTGCTATTTCAGACATTTTACCAGTATTCTCTTCAATATTTCTTGTTTCTTGTTGCAAGCTAGAAACTGTTATAGAAATTTCTTGAGTCGCTTTACCAGTTCTTTCAGCCAATTTTCTAACCTCATCTGCAACAACTGCAAATCCGCGACCATGCTCACCAGCACGAGCCGCTTCAATAGCTGCATTCAGTGCTAAAAGGTTTGTTTGTTCTGTTATATCTTTAATTAGATTAGTTACTGAAGAAATTTCTTCAGATTGATGGCTTAAATTATCTACCATTCCTGATGTTGTTGCAATACTTTCTGAGAGCATTTGAAAGCTCTCTTCTACATTTTTTACAGAGTTAAGGCTTTCATGAGCAGTTCTAGCTGTTTTTCTAGATGCTTCTGTAATTCCATGCATAATATCATTGCTTTTTTCAATATCTTTTTTGACAGTTAATAAACCATCAATTGTCCCGCCACCATTTCTTTGAAACTCTTTGGTTAATTCACCTTTTACTTCAAGTACTTGTCCAGCACCAATTCCTCTTAGTGAATCATTGAGTGGATTAATGGCAGATTTAAAAGAGCCTTTTAAACCTTCAGGAAATATGAGGCTATCTTGTTTTTGAAAACTTATTGTTCCTATAGCATTTATAGACTCTCTTAAAAATGTCTCTACTTGGTCAATTAAATCATTAATCGCCCATGCTATTGTTTCATATTCACTTCCTTCATTTATATTAGTAATTCTTCTCTCTAATTTTCCATTTCCAGCTTCATTAGCTACTTTTTTTATCTGTTCAAGAACGTTATCACTGTTATTTGTTCTATTTTTAGGAATAAAAAGTCCAGCAATTAATAAAAGTGTTAATAGCAAACCATAAACTACATAATAATGTATATATACAATAGAGATACCGACTACGCTAAGTATTATAAAAAAAATAGTTTGCCTATTTTTGAATGCTGAGTATAAACTCGTCATAGCCTATCCCTTTTTCTTCTAGTAAATGATTTAAATATTTTTCTGAACCATCTATACCTTCAGACTTTTCAACTTGAAGAAGTTTTTCATATAGGTCTTGAACAACTCTAATAGCTTTATCATGAGGTTTTCTACGTACTGAGTAATACCCGACAACATTATCATTCTCATCTACTGAAGCAGTTGCGCTTGCAAATACCCAGTAATATTGCCCATTTTTTGTTAAGTTCTTAACATAGGCATAAATACTATCTTTGTTTTGAATTCTGTCCCAGAGTAGTTTAAAGACTACTTTTGGCATATCTTCATGTCTTAAGATATTGTGTGGAGAGTTTAATAGCTCTTTTTCGCTGTAACCTGACATTTTAATAAACATCTTGTTACCGTAGGTAATCTTTCCTGCTAAGTCAGTTTTTGAAACAATAAAGTCATTTTCATCTAATTTTATTTCCATTAATAACTCCTTGAAGAGATTATGAAATAATAATGTAATAAAGATAAAATTAAAATAATATATAAAAAATATTATTTATGAAAATTATAAGTTTAGAAGAGTTCCAGGTCGTTATCATCCTCTTCTTCGGAGTTTGTATTGCTTATTTGTGATTGTATTTGAATACATGAACTTAGTAAAGAGCTGTCTAAATAGTGTATATGGTCAACATTTTGATTTACAAAAATAGTTTCATACCAATTATCTAAATCTGCAATTAGTAGTTCTATTAGATGTTGAATATGGTTATATTCAAAGTCTGGTTGCACATCTTTAGCTTTTTCCTCAAGAGTGTCAGCAAGATTTCTAAGACCTATTGCAATAGCCTCAAACTCATAGAAGTTATTATGTATTATTGTTCCATAGTTTGCTAAAAGCTTACTAAGGTTTTTTAAATCTTCTGAGTTGTCAAAAACTTTTGATAGTGACATATCTAATGACTCTTTTACATCTTCTAATTCATAGATGACTGAGGAAATAGAATCTAATCCACCTAAATCTTCTATATATTTTTTTGCATTTTCAAAGTGGCTTCCTCTATGTAGTGTTGAGTGAAGGAGTTCATTCTCAAAAGTTTTCTCTGCTGAAAGTTGCTCTTGCGTCTGGTCATCAACCTCTTTAGATTCTTTTGTAGGCGTGTTTTTCATATCTTTATTTATTGTAAGTTTTACAGATGCTGAATCTTCTATAGAACTGCATGAAATAGTAATCTCACTCTCTTGATTATCAGTTTCAGAGATACATTTTCTAATCTGATCTTCAGTGCAATCAAAAGGAGTAATAAAAAAACTTATCTCTTCTTCATCAGTTGAAATTTCGGCATTGGCACCACCTCTTATTGATAAGGCTCTTTCAAGAATATGTACAAGTAGTTTAATTAGTTGATCTAAAATATCAAGATTAATATCATTTTGTGAAAAAAGTACACTAGTAGCTTGATCTATGAAACTATTTAATCTTCTTCTATCGTAAATATATGCTTTTTTCTTTTTGTATGCATCTTTAGCTCTATTAATCAGTTCAATTTCAATATTATCTAATTTAACTGATTTAACAATAGGGTGTAGTAGTTCATCTACTAAAAGTGAAGCAATAATTATCTTACCTTGAATATTTTTAGGTTCATGAAAATATTTTAGTAGTCTAATTACAGAATCATCTACATCTAAAAAGGATTTTAAGTAGTGAAGTATTTTGCCTATTTTATTTTTTATTAATATTAAGTTTAATGCAAATAGAGTGTCATATAGATCATTGTTTTTAAGACCTTCATATTTACATAGATAGTGCGCAAGTGCTGAAACAGAGTTTGAGTGTTCAATATGTTTTTCGTAATCTATGATGGCAGTTAATGCAGTGTGTTTTAGTGTACCAGCGTATGGAATAGAGTTCTCTATTATTGTTGAAAGTTTTTTAAGAGGTTCATTATTTTTATCGTAAGACAAGATTCCACTAACCATACTGTGAGAAAATGCTCTGTTTCTATTTTGTATAGAATCATCTTCTAACACAAGAACTACTGGAACATAAGTTAGTGCCGGATTTAAATTTAATATTTTATACATATATGATTTTGAATCATTAAATATCTTAAAATCTAAAATTACTAATCTTGGGGTTTGATCTTTTATAATTTGAAGAATTTCTTTAATGTTTTCTACTTCAATTAAGGAATACTCTTTTTCTAAAGTTGAAATAAATGTTCTATTCTTAGTAAGTACAAGCAACTTCTCTAAATATTTCATATATACAATATTACCTTCTTCTATACATTTAAGACTCTTATAAAATAAAAGATTATTATATCTAAATTAATGTATTTCTTACAAAAAATCTAATATGATAATTGTTTGTAAGGGTTTTCTTTGGTTGGTGAATCTTCTTTCGCTTTTTCTTGTGTTAATTCAACTCTTGCTCTAATTTCCATCATTGAAGCAGTTGCTGCAATTTGCATGTCAGCAGGGCTAGGGCTACTTGGTGCAAGTGCCGCCGCTCTTACTTTTTGGGCATGTGCAATTTTATCCGCAGGTGTAGATGCTCCACCTCCAAGATCAATAGGTACTTCACCACCTACTGCGTATTGTCTACCATCTGGTCCCTTTTGATATGTAAAAGATGCTCCTCCGCTTGCTACACCTGTACTCATATGAGCTGATTCATGTGCACGTACTTCACTATCTCTTTGTTGAAGTTTTGAAACTAATGCTTGTTCTGTTGGGCTTAGTTTTTGCTCTTTTGCAGTATTTGCGCTCTCTTGGGAGCTTGAATTTTTTGCACCACTATCTTCTTTTGTAAAATTATTTTCATGAACCACTGTAGCAGAAGATATTTTCATGACACATCCTTACTCAATAATTATAACATATTCTAAAAATCTATATTCTTTTCTTTTTTTCAGTGTCGATTAATACAATCTTAAATAATATTTATTAATTTTATTTAGGGAGAAAAAATGGCAACTGTAACACTTACTAATAATGAAACTGGAGAATCATACGAATTTCCAATTCTTGAACCGACCATGGGACCAAATGTGATAGATGTACGTAAACTTTATGCACAAACTGGCATGTTTACATATGATCCAGGTTTTACATCAACTGCAAATTGTAGTTCTGACATTACATTTATAGATGGTGGAAAAGGGCAACTTCTTTATCGTGGTTATGAAATTAGTGATCTTGCAAATAATAAAGATTATCTAGATGTTTGTTACCTTCTTTTAAATGGTGAACTTCCTTCAGCTGAAGAGAGTAAAGCATTTGATTGGGAGATAAGAAAACGTGCTTATGTAAATGAGGGGATGTTAAATCTTTTTAATGCAATGCCAGATGGTTCTCACCCAATGGCAATATTAAGTGCATCAGTGGCTGCACTTTCTGCTTTTTATTCTGAGCATGTTTCAATGGAAACAGATAAAGATAAACAAGTTATGGCAAGACGTATAATTGCAAAAATTCCTACACTTGCAGCACTATCATATAGAAATTCTAAAGGTATTCCTATTGTCTATCCAGATTTAAAGAGATCATATACAGAAAATTTCTTGTATATGATGCGTGCATATCCTGATGGTTATTTAGACAAAGAGATTAAACCAATTGAAGTTGAAGCACTTGATACAATTTTTACACTTCATGCAGATCATGAACAAAATGCTTCAACAACAACTGTTCGAACAGTCGCCTCAACTGGTGCTCACCCATATGCTGCAGTTTCTGCGGGGATTGATGCTCTTTGGGGCGCTGCTCATGGTGGTGCTAATGAAGCAGCTATGAAAATGTTGGAGCAGATTGGCTCTGTTGATAAGATAGATGAGTATATTGCAAGAGTAAAAGATCCAAATGATAGTTTTAAATTAATGGGATTTGGTCACCGTGTATATAAAAACTATGATCCACGTGCAAAAATTTTAAAGAAATTTTTAGATAAATTAAAATTAGAAGTAGATGTTGATTCTCATCTATTAGAGATTGCAGAAAAGGTTGAAAATATTGCCCTTAATGATGACTATTTTATCTCTCGTAATCTTTATCCAAATATTGACTTTTACTCAGGACTTATTTTAACAGCACTAAAAATACCAAGAAATATGTTTACAACAATTTTTGTAATTGGCCGTTCAGTTGGTTGGATAACACAATGGATGGAGCTAAATGCAGATCCTGAAAAGAAAATAGCACGCCCTCGTCAGCTTTACAAAGGTCCTAAAGAGAGAAAAATATAATTGAAAATTCTTCTCTTAGAAGATGATGTTATTCTACAAGAGATTGTAGAAGAGCATTTAGTTGAGAGAGGTTTTAGCGTAGATTGTTTTTATAATGGTGATGATGCCCTTGGGGCAACTCTTAGGGCGCGATACGATATTTTGCTATTAGATGTAAATGTAGGAGGTATTGATGGTTTTACACTCTTACAAAAGATTAGAAGTGAGCATATTCAAACACCAGCACTTTTTATTACTGCACTTCAAAGCTCTAAGGATTTACAGCACGCTTTTGACATTGGTGCTGATGATTATATACGTAAACCTTTTGAACTTACAGAACTTGATGCACGGATTGATAATATCAGGCGTAGGTATAATATTGAGTTAATTCAGTCTATAGATATTGGTGAGAATATTAAGTTTTTTAGTTCTGAAAATAGAGTGCAATTAAATGGAAAAAATCATAAGCTAAGTGTTAAGCAAAAAGAGATTTTAGACTATCTACTAAAACAGAAGAGTAGAGTAGTCTCATTTGATGAGCTTACTTATAATTTGTGGGATTATGAGAATATACCAGATTCTGCAACAATTAGAACTTACATAAAAGAGATTAGAAAAATTATAGGAAAAGATAGAATTGTAACAGTTAGAAATCAAGGTTATCGGTTTGAGTAGTTATGAAAGGCATGCTCTTTGGCGGTTTTTATTAATTTATGTATTATCTACTTTAATTCTTATTACAATTACAGCATCGCTCTATTATCAAAATGAGAAAAGCTCAATTACTCAAATGCAGCGTCTTAAGATGGCGCATTTATCATCTTCTATTGCTTCAGAAATTATTCAAACTCATATGCAGGCAAAAAAGTGCTGTTATTTTGTAAGGCCTAATGATGAGTTTAATATTGCTTTATTTTCAAGTGAAAATGCTCTTATTGATGGAAAACTTAAAAAAAATGAAATTCCAAAAATGGAATTTGGTTCATATGATGATGGACGACTTTTTTATGTTGATAAAGGAGCGCAAAATCATCTAGGTGTTGATTATATTGTAATCGAAGAGAAAAATGCTCAAACCTCTGATGCCACGTTGAATAAAATTTTAACAGTAATTGCTATTTTATTTCCATTACTTAGTATTTTTGTCTATTTTTTAGCACGTCTATTTTTAGCACCAGTTAGAGAAAAAATTGAGGAGTTAGATAGATTTATAAAAAATAGTACTCATGAGTTAAATACTCCAATTACAGCGCTACTCTTAAGTGTTAATTCTTTGAAAAAAAATGTTGATGAAAAGTCAATTAGAAGGATAGAAGCATCTACTAAAACTCTATATCAAATATATGAAGGTCTTAGTTTTAGTACACTTCAAAGTAGTAGTGAACGCATTAACGAAGAGATAGATTTTAAGAGTGTGATTGAGCAGTCACTTGATTTTTTCGAACCAATTGCAAAAAGTAAAAAAATTATTTTAAAAAGCGAGTTAGAATCAGCACATTTTATTATGGATAAACGATTAGCTAGTGCGCTTATAAATAATATCCTTACAAATGCAATTAAATACAATAAACCGCATGGAACTGTAAAGATTTCACTAAAAAGTTCAAAGCTTTGTATTAATGATAATGGTATAGGTATAGAGCTTAAGGAACAGAGAAATATTTTCAATCGTTATGTAAGGGCTAACAGTAGTGTTGGTGGTTTTGGTATAGGTTTAGATATTGTAAAAAGGATTTGTGATGAGTATAACATTAAAATAGACATTAAATCAAAATTAGATATTGGGACTGATTTTTGTTTATTTATTTAAAAGTGAAAATATGGTAGAGTATATAAAAATATTATAATTGGCAGTAGATGAAGAAAGAAAAAATTTTATTAGTTGATGATAGTAAAACAATCATTAAAACCCTGCAAGACGAGCTAGCGAACAATAATCTTTTTGAAGTATTTATAACTACAAATTTTAAAGATGCAAAACAGCTAATTGATGAAAAGGAGTTCTTTGTTGCAATACTAGATTTAGAGCTTCCAGATTCTAGTAGAGGTGAAGTTGTTGATTATGCACTAAAGTTTAATATACCCAGTATTATTTTAACTGGAACATATAATACAAATCTTCAAATAGATATTGCAAAAAAACCAATTATAGATTACATAGTTAAAAACTCAATTGAAGATATTAAAACAGCTGTCTATATGGCAGAAAATTTGATTCTTTATAAAGGTAAAAAAGCCTTAATTGTGGATGACAGCAAATTAGCCCGTATGCAAATTAAACAACATCTTGAACAGTTGAAGTTTGAAGTATTTGAAGCATCAGATGTACAAGAAGCGTTGCAAGTAATAAATGATGAAGTCTATTTTGATGTAATCACAGTTGATTATCAAATGCCTGGTAAGAATGGTGTTGAGCTTATTCAAAAGATAAGGCAAATTCAGTCTAAACAGAAACCTATAATTTTAGGAGTGTATGCAAATAGTGACGAAGCACTTAAAATTCTATTTTTAAAAAGTGGAGCACATGATACATTCATAAAACCTCTTGTAAAAGAGGAGTTTAACATTAAAATTGCAAATCTTTTGCATATACTAAAAAATGAAAAAAGAATTGAAGAGTCTCAAAAAATAGTAAATGAGTATAGTAGGGCACTAGAGAGTGGAAGTATACTTTCAAAAGGTGATATTAATGGAAAAATTACTTATGTAAATGATGCTTTTTGTGAATATACCGGCTATACAAGAGATGAGTTAATTGGAGAACCTCATAATATTTTACGCCATCCTCAAACTCCTAAAACAACTTTTAAAGATATGTGGTCAACAATACTTAGAAAAGAGATTTGGAAGGGAGTTATTCGTAATTTACGTAAAGATGAAACTAGTTTTTATGCAAGAATGACAGTTGTCCCTATTTTAGATACTAAAGGTGAGATAACAGAGTTTATAGCTTTTAGAGATGATATAACACGACTTGTTGAGAGTAAGCAAGAGATGCAAGATATGTTTTTAACAGACTCTTTAACTCATCTTGGAAATAGGCATAAGTTGCTACTTTTCTTAGAATCTACAGAAAATGTTTTATTGGCAATTGTAAATATAAATAGTTTTAAACAGATAAACAATTTTTATGGTGAGGCTATTGGTAATGAAGTTCTTGTTGCATTAAGTAAAGATCTTTTTGAATTTTGTTACCCGAATGAAATCTCTTTATATCGTTTAGGTGCAGATGAGTTTGCCTTTGCTAAAGAAGTTGCACCGCGTCGTCTTGAGCGAGAGACTAAAAAAATTGAGTTGATTTTAGAGAGTGTTAGTAAAAACTCTTTTCGAATAAAGGAGAATGAAATTCAAATTGGTGTGACTTGTGGAGTTTCATATGATAATAGAACTTTAAATAATGCTGATGCTGCATTAAAAGTTGCAAAGAGTAGTAAAAAAAGAGTTGTACTGTTTAGTGATGAAATTAAAATATCAAAAGAGTATAAAAATAATTTATTGTGGACAGCAAAGGTTAGAAAAGCTTTAGATGAAGATAAAATAGTTGCATTTTACCAGCCAATAATGGACAATAATAGTGGTAAAATAGTTAAGTATGAAGCACTAGTTAGATTAATAGATGAAGACGAACAGATTATATCTCCTATTGATTTTTTAGAAATAGCTCAACAGACACCTCTATATTTTGAGATAACTCAACGCATGGTAAAGAGGGTTCTAGGTTATTTTAAAGATTTAGATTATGATGTATCTATTAATATAACAGTTAATGATATATTAGATTATGAGACTAGAAAAGTTTTATTAGATGAGCTATTAAAGTTCAAAAATAGAAAAAATAGTGTAGTCATAGAGATTGTTGAATCAGCTGGAATTACAAGTTTTGAAGAGGTTAGTCTATTTATAAATGAAGTTAAAGAGTGTAATGCCAAAATTTCTATTGATGATTTTGGGACGGGTTATTCTAATTTTGAATATCTTTTAAAACTATCTCCTGATTTTATTAAATTAGATGGCTCTCTTGTTAAAGATATAGAGACAAATAAGGATATGTATGAAATTTGTAAAACAATGACAGATTTTGCAAAGCAGAAAAATTATCTAGTTGTTGCTGAATATGTTTGTACAGAGGGTGTATTTGAACATGTTAAAAAGTTAGGGATTGATTACTCTCAGGGTTATTTTATTGGAAAACCTGAACGCAAGGTTATTGGCCGTTAAGTAGTTTTTTTAATATATTACGTTGAACAAAGAAAGAGACTGTAAACATTGCAGTATAACCCCAAACAAGAGCCAAAATTACAGCTACAACATTGTATCTGTACTCTAATGTAGCATAAAAGATTAATATAAATGCAGCTATTCCAAAGAGTCTAATAAGAAGGGCTATCATAAATGCACCACTAGCTTTTATAAATGCTATATGAAATGCATTTAGCATTACAAATATGAAGAAAAACGATAGGTGTGTTAATAAAAGATAAGATTGTGCATACTCCTCTGGAAATAAAAAACTTACTAATTTATCTGCAAATAGTACAAAAAATATTATAAAAAATATGCTAACAGAGATTGAAATCTTATATACCCAATTCTTTATTCTTAACACTTCTGAAAATCTTTTTTGTGCAATTAAAAATGATAGTTCTGGTAGAATGAAGCGAAAAATAGGAAAAACAAAAAGCATAATCATGTATGTAAAAACAGGTTTGGCAACAACTTGAAAATCACCCAGTGAGTTAAGCCCAAAGTAGTGAAGCATTAACATTACAGCAAGATAGATAAGAATCATTCCAGAACCAAACTCAATAGATGAAATAATAGAATTCTTAACAAACTCTTTCATAGGTTTATCTAGTTTTACAAGCCTGAATGTTGGCTCTTTTATAACGCGGAATTTTTTTAAATAAATAAACATTGTTAAACCAATTGAGGACATTACAGTTGCTATAAAAAGAGGTTGCATTCCACGTGTGCCAGCAACATACCAAGCAATTAAAAACCAGATCCACATTAATATTGGCTCAATGAAGGTGACCTTATTAATAGTGTTATAATGTCTATACATTGCAATTTGATTATTCATATATGCAACTGTTGACATAGAAAGAATCATAGCCACTAAGTACCAGTAGTGAATAGTTACACCCATTTTATGTTTTAAATATGGAAGTGCAAAAGTCCATGCTATTAAAACTAAAATTACGATAGCAAAACGGAATATATTGATTATCTTTTCATCATCTTTGGTTCTCGCAAAACTTACAACCATTGAGGATCTAAAGCCAATTAGGATCATTAAAACAAGAGAAAAAACATCCACTGACGTAAAAAAGAGTGCTAATTCATGTTTAGGAATTTTATTAGCTACAAATATTTTAAAAGAAAAATTAAAAGCAATTGCAGCAACAGTTGCAATTAACCCCATGAATATAGAGTGTTTTAGTTTAGAGAATCTCTCATCTATTTTAGACATGTCTGCCATTTCTTCTTTTTCCAAATTCCAACCTCTTTGGTTTTTGCAAATACTTCTGACCTCTTTAACTCTTCTAAATAAAAAGGATCTAGTTTTTGTTTTGTATCAACTCTTGCATAACCTAATTCTAGCAACTTTTGGGCATAACTTTTACCAGCATTTAGTAAAACTTTACAAGATGTCTTACCAATTGACTCTACATGGTACGTTATGTAATTATGTAGAAGTGTTTTTGCACTATACTTTTGCATAGGAACTTTACGCTGAAAGGTGAGGAGTTCTAAAAGACAGTGACTATTTATTTTTGGGTCCGAAATAGCATTGGAGACAGTTTTAATACCAGCTACATTACATTTAAAATGGACATTTTTATGAGTAAATGCAAGAGTGGTGTCTGTGTAGGCAAATTTATAAATTGCTTCTATAAAATCATTTGAATTTGCAAATTGTAGTGAAATAATACAAATTAAAAGAGAGCGCATTAAATTTTCAAGCGAATATAGACACGTTTAGGGGCAGGGTAACCCTCTACCGTTTTTGTTAAATCTTTAGGGTCTAAAAAGTCTTCTAAGCTTTGTCCTTCAATCCAATCAGTTTTTCGTTGTTCATCATTGGAGGTAGTTGAGTATGTTAATACTTCAAACTCTGAAAATCCAGCTTTATGTGACCAACTTTTAAGAGCTGGTACAGTTGGAACAAAATGTACATTAGGAATCTTTGAGTAAGATTTTTCTGGACATAAAGCAATGCTCTCATCGCCATCTATCATAAAGGTATCTAAAATCACTTCCCCATCTTTGTTTATAGATTTTTTAAGTGACTTTAACATAGATATTGGATCAGTACGGTGGTACAGAACTCCTAGACAAAAAATAGTGTCAAATTTATGTTCATAAAATTCAAGATGTTCTACACCTAAGAGTTCATACTCTATATCTGTTTTTGCAAAATGGTTAATAAAATCAAATTGTAGTTTATAAGTTGCAGATGGGTCAAAACCTACTATCTTTTTTGGTTTTTGCTCTAACATCCTAAACATATAATAACCGTTATTGCACCCAACATCAGCCACTGTTTTATTCTCTAAATTAAAGTATGGTTCAAGTAAATTATATTTAATATTACTTTTCCACTCTGAATCAATAAGTAGATTAAAAATATTAAATGGCCCTTTTCTCCACGGACGAAGTGCTAGTGCAATCTCTTTGATTTTTTCAGATAAGTTCTGTTCAATATCTGCTTTAAGAACTATTGTGTCATTAATTTCTAAAGTGCTGTCAATATGTTCAAGTTCTGAGATAGATTTAAAAATAGGAGCTGTATTTTTCCAGCTCATCCATTTTTTACGCTCATCTCTTATGACATCTAAATTCATATTTAACTAGTGTGCAAACTCTACTGAACGAGTCTCTCTAATAACAGTAACTTTAATGTCACCTGGATATTGAACATTTTTTTCAATCTCTTGGGCAATGTCACGAGATAAAAGAACAGATTCATCATCATTAACAAGTGTAGCGTTTACAGTCACACGAAGTTCACGACCTGCATTGATTGCATAAGCTTGTTTAACACCATCTCTAGATGATGCAATCTCTTCAATCTCTTTAACTCTTTTAATAAAACTCTCTAAAACCTCTCTACGTGCACCTGGACGTGCAGCAGAAAGGGCATCTGCTGTACAAACTGCGGCACACTCAACAGTTTTTGCCTCTTGCAGACCATGATGTGCATAAATTGCATTTATTACTACATCATTTTCATGAGCACGTGTACAAACTTCTGCACCTAAATCAACGTGAGATCCAACATGTTCGTGTGTTAGAGATTTTCCAATATCGTGTAAAATCCCAGCACGTTTCGCAAGAACTGGATCTCCGCCCATTTCTGCAGCCATTATACCAGCTAAGTGCGCAACTTCAAGTGAGTGAGCTAGGGCATTTTGACCAAAACTAGCACGGTAACGCAATCTACCAATTAGGTGTGTAAGTTCAGGATTCATAACAGCTATTCCAAGCTCATGAATAATATCTTCACCCTCTTGACGGGTAATATCTTCGAACTCTTGTGTAACTTTTGCATAAATATCTTCAATTCTAGCTGGCTGAATACGCCCATCTTCAACTAAAAGTTCAATAGTTTTAGTAGCAACGGCGCGTCTGTAAAGGTTAAAGCTACTAAGGACTATAGCATTTGGAGTGTCATCGATTATTATGTCAACGCCAAGAAGGTTTTCAAGGATTTTGATATTACGTCCTTCTCTACCTATTATTCGACCCTTAAGCTCATCATCTGGTAGATTAACAACATTTACAAGGCGCTCTTGTGCAAATTCAGAGGCAAAACGTGTTGTAGCTTGAGCAATAATAAAGTTTGCCTTTTTCTGTGCTTGTGCTTTTGCTTCGTTTTCATATTTTCTGACAATATGCGCAATTTCTGTACGGCTCTGCTCTTCAATTTTTAACATTAATTGCTGTTTGGCTTCATCGCGAGTCATACCAGCACCAGTTTCAAGCACTCTTGTCATTTCATCAATTCTATCTTCGTAATTACTCTTACGACGTTTAACTTCTGCCTCTTCTTGCTCAATTCTATTTTTAATATTGTCATTATTGTTTTGTTGAGTTACAAGTTGCTTTTCTAAGTCTTTTAAGACTTGCTCTTTTTTTATAAACTCTTTTTGTAAGGTTTTGCTGTTACGTTCATGAGCAGAGATTAGCTCACTCTCAAGCTCTTGAGCCTCAATTCGAGCCTTTTTAAGAACAAGTTCAGCTTCATGCTCAATTGCACTAGCTTTTGCTCTTGCTTGATCTGTGTACACTCCAAAGTTAGAGGCTGTAATTTTTTTTGAAATTAAAAACCCTGCAATTCCGCTAACGGTTGCTACACCGCCTCCTAATAGTACTTCTATTAACATTTCCTAGCCTTGACGCCAACACACATTTTTCTGAGGTTACAAAATAGTCAGCTTTAATATCATAAATATCTGTTATACTCTTTTTAGTTACACATGCGCGGGTTTGTACAAAAATTATTATTGGTTTATTAGTGAGTTTTGCATGAAATCTATCATACATCCCTTTTCCAAACCCAATGCGCTTAAAGTCCTTGTCTACCCCTACAACAGGGACTATCATTACATCTACTCTATTCATTTTACGGTGTGAATTTGCCGCTTCATATATGCCAAATTTAGCACTTCGAAGAGGAAGTCTGTATTTTACCATCTTGAAACTTTCCCCAGCCATAAACGGTACAAAAAGTTCAGAGTGCGCGCGAATGAAAGGAAAAAGTTTTCTAATATTTGGCTCATGAGGCATATCAATATATGCAAGAACACTCTTAGGTTTTAATTTTAATAAAAGCCTCTGTATAGAGTGCGCTATATTACGGTCTGCACGTGTTTTGTTTTTTTGAGATATTTTTTTTAATTTCTCTATGCAAAACATACGAAACTCTGATTTATCCATTTATTAACCTTTTAAAGTATAATAGCACTCTTAATTGTACCAAAGGCAGATAACTATGAAATTAAAACTTTCTCTTTTTTTGATGGCATTAGCACTCATATTTACAGGGTGTGACGATAAAAAGCCAAGAGTAACTAGCGCTACACTTCTAGCAAAACCTTCAGTTTATAACTTAAAAGACCTTAGCGGGAAAAACTATGAGGTAACTGCAAATAAGTCAGGTTTTACTATAAGCGGTTATGAGGATAAAGTTGTTATATTAGACTTTTTTGCTACTTGGTGCCCACCATGTAAAGCAACAGCTCCACACCTTGCATCTTTACAAAAGAAGTTTGGAGATAAAGTACTAGTTTTAGGAGTACTTCTTGAGAGTGGCAAACAAAATGATTATGTTCAGAAGTTTGTAGATAAATATGGTGCAAATTATGCAATTAGTAATGCAGAAGATAATATGGAACTTTCATCTGCTGTTGCAAAAAACATTAACCTTCCAAGATCATTTCCTATTCCTTTAATGGCAATGTATAAAAATGGAAAATACTATACGCACTACATTGGAGCAATTCCAGAAGAGATGATTGAAAGTGATATTAACGACGCATTAAAGCTATAAAATGGCAATGTTTGATTTTATAAAAAAGACCGTTGACGCGGTCAAAAAACTCGATGATGCACTACTTTTAGATGTCATTGATAATATCAATAAAGAGCTTCTTGAAGATATTTTAGTTGAATCAGATGTTAATTATGAGCTAGTTGAAGAGATTTTATCTGAACTTCCAGGTGAAGTTTCTCGTGAGATGTTAGAGCCACATCTATTAAAATGTTTTCCAGATATTACTATTGAACTAGATCCTCCTCATAAAACTTTTGTTCAACTAATAATTGGTGTTAATGGTGCAGGAAAAACTACAACCATCGCAAAACTAGCACAAAGATATAAGAAAAAGGGTCAAACTGTTGTCTTAGGCGCGTCTGATACTTTTAGAGCCGCGGCAATTGAGCAACTAACTAGCTGGGCAAAAAAGATTGATGTAAGTATAGTAGCATCTCAGCAAGGTCATGATCCATCTGCTGTGGCGTATGATGCAATTGAGAGTGCAAAAGCGAAAAATGCTCAAAATGTAATTATAGATACTGCTGGACGTCTTCATACGCAGGTAAATCTAGGAAATGAGCTTAAAAAAATAGTAAGGGTTTGTGAAAAAGCAATGAGTGGCGCACCACATCAAAAGCTTTTAATACTAGATGGTACACAAGGTACATCTGCTATAAATCAAGCTGCAGCATTTAATGAGATGATTGGAATTGATGGCATAATAATTACAAAATTAGACGGTACCGCAAAGGGCGGGGCACTTTTTAGTATAGCAAATGAGCTACAACTTCCAATTGCTTACATTGGAGTTGGTGAGAAAGCTGAGGATTTAGTAGAGTTTAGTCCAAAAGAGTTTGTCTCTGCACTATTGGATAAATTATATACAGGACATAAAACTATATAGTATTTTATTTAATGCTCTAGAAAGAATTTTTTTGCCGCAAATTAATAGTAATCAGTTAGAATATAGTTTACTTGGAGATGGTAAGTCTAATATAGTTTTTATTAATGGCTTTAGAATGAATTTTAATAGTTGGGATAGAATCTATAAAAAGATAGATAGAGATTTTAAGATACTTCTTTTTAATAGACGTGGTGTTGGTAAATCATCTAAAGCAACAATTAACCAAAGTGGTATGGTTATAGTTAACGAGCTTATTGAACTTTTATCAAAATTAGAGGTTAAACCTCCTTATCTATTGGTAGCTCACTCATTAGGAGGTATTTATGCAAATTTATTTGCACGTATTTATCCAGAATATGTATCAGGTATTGTTTTTGTAGATGCTCCACATCCACTAGAAATAGTTAAACAAAAAGAGTTTAAACTACCTTTTATGTTACATTCCATTAACGAAGGAGTTAAAAGTATTGAAAAATTATTTGATAAGTTTAAATATTCTGAAGATGAATGTATTCAAGAGACATTATATCAATTAGATAGTTCAGTCTCTTTTCCAAACATACCTATAGCAGTAGTTTCTGGTACCAAAAAAATGCCATTTATTCCAAAAGAGCTATTTGACATTCATCAGAGTTTCCAGAAAAAATTACTTGATTTATCAAAATATTCAAAACAGTACTTTTGCAATAAAAGTGGTCATTTTCCTCAAATTACAGACCCTGAAATTCTCATAAAAATCATCTTAGATACTTTGAAATAGTTCTTTATCTACATTACCAAATAATGCTAACTCCATACTCTTTATCTAATTCAATATGTTTATTGTAATAAAGCTTTTTGCCATATTTTTTACTTAAGAGTTCAACTTCAATACTCTCATGCTCAAGTAGCTTTCTAACTTCTTGGTAAGTTAGCCACTTTCCATAACGCGAAAGTGAGTTCTGCCAGATTCTAAAGTCGCAAGTAGCATCTGAGCGTAGTTCAAACATCTCTCCATCCTCACTAGTCCAATGAGCGTTTGAACAAGCGAAAAGTTTGACTTTTTTACCATTAACCTCTTTGTCTCTAATTTCAAGGTTCCCATCAACACAATATGGACACTTTCCCAGTAACATTATTTACCCTACATATCTAAAGGGCTAATAATCTTAGCCTTATTAATTTCAGATACAACATGTGTATAAATCATAGTAGTCTCAACTGATTTATGACCTAGTAATTCTTGAATGCTGCGTAAATCAATCCCAGCCTGTAACAAATGTGTTGAGTAAGAATGCCTAAAAATATGTGAAGTTACTCTTTTGTATAGATTTGCTTTTTTCGAAGCATTTTTTATATTTCTTCCCAATGTTTGAGGATGTATATGATGTCTTCTTTTAACATTACTTCTTGGATCTTTTGAAATATTATTCATAGGAAATAAAAATTGCCATTTGGTTTCAGATTTTGCATTTATATACTTTTTTTCTAGCGCATTAGGCATGTAGACAGTCCCGTATCCATCACTTAAATCTTTTTGATGTAGTTTTGAAATCCGATTAATTTGAACCAGCAACTCATTTTTTAACACTAGAGGCAATGGTATTGTTCTATCACTCAAAGATTTACTATCCCAAACATAAACTTTATCAAATCCAAAGTCCAAATCTTTAATGCGAAGATTTAAAACCTCATTCATTCGTAGTCCACAACCATACATAAGGCTAACTACTAATTTATATATTCCTGTTAAATTTTCTATAACTTCTTCAACTTCATTTTTAGTTAAAACGACAGGAATGTGTTTTCTCTCCTGCGCTCTTAAAGACTGTATATTCCAAGCGCTCACGTCAACACCTAAAACCTCTTTATATAAAAATAATATTGCACTAAAAGCTTGATTCTGAGTAGTAGAGGAAACTTTTTTCTCAATTGCCAAATTTGTTAAAAACTCTTCAATTTCTATCTTAGCCATTTCTATTGGATGTTTTTTGTTATGAAATAAAATATAATGCTTTATCCAAAATACATATGTCTTTTCAGTTGAAATACTATAATGTTTAAAACGAATTTTTTCACGAACTAAATCAAGTAATTTTTTTTTAACACCCATAATATCCTCCTAAAATTAAATGAACAAAGTGTGATTTTATTCATTTTTTCAACAAATCAACGAACACATTGTTTAAATAATGAGCTAAAAAGTATTAAATCAACAAAGCTTTATTAATAATTTTAACAATATTCCAATAAATTACTCAAAAATATGGCAATTTGCAATAATATTAAAATTAAACACACATTTATTATGTACTATTATTATCTAATAAGATATAAAGTTATGTATAATGTTCGTTTAATAAATAGTTATAGATATGAAGGAATCTAATGAAAAAATATATTTTGATTGTGACATCTACATACGATACTACAGTTGATTTTCTAATTCAAAAGTACAGTGTTAAATATAATACTATTAGATTAAATTTAGATGAACTAGAAAAATATAAAATCTCTATTACAGATGATTACATATATTATGAAGACACACAATCTAATTTAATTATCAAAGATTTGTTTAGACAAATAAAATCAATATATTTTAGAAAAATATTTTTACCTTCCCTAAATGATTATGAAGAAAAATATAGAAATTATATGCAAAAAGAAATATACAATTTTATAATTGGTTTTGTAGATTCTTTTGAAGGAAAGGTTTTATCTAAACCAACTTTTTTAAGACAAATAGAAAACAAGATTTATCAGTTGTTCATTGCAAAAAAATTAGGTTTCAAATGTCCTAAGAGTATTATTTCTAATGATTCCAATTTTATTAATAAAAAAATTGAATCTTATAGGTGGATTGCCAAACCATTATCTACAGGTAAAATTACAGAAAATAAACATGTTATGACAAATACAGTTAATAAAAAAATTGATAATATTGAACTTAGCCCAACATATTTTCAAACAAAAATAGAAGCAGACTATGAATTGAGAATAACATTTATAGATAATACTTTTTATACAGTTAAAATAACCTCAAATCAGGTAGATTGGAGAAATAATAATAATGCAATATATGAATTTATTGATACACCAAAAATAATATTTGATGAATGTATGAAATTTATTAATTATACAAATTTGAAATTTGGTGCTTTTGACTATATGGTAAAAGATAATATATATTATTTTTTAGAATGTAATCCAAATGGACAATGGCTATGGCTAGAAAACAAATTAAATCTGGATATTTCATATAAAATAATGAGGTATTTAGATGCTTGAAACTATATATCATGTTAGTTTGCTTAGTATAACTATTATTACTTATTTTATAATAACTAGATTAATTTATGAAATAAATCATCCTATTACTAAATATATTAAAAAAATTATCTTATCTGATATACCTTTTTTACAATTATCTTATGATGAAAATTTTCATACTATTGAAAATGATTATAATCCTGAAAAGATTAGATATAGGTCTTCTCTTTTAATGATTCCATTTGGAAGTTATAAAATTTATTTTTTTACATATAAAGAAAAATTCAATTTTTTTTATATACTCTCTTTAAAAAATATTATACGTCAAAAAAGTGATAAAACAAAAACTGAAATTGATAATTTCTTTCAAGCTAATTATCACAAATATGATTCTAACCTACAAAGAAAATCTATTGAAATTTTAAAAGATGATACAAATATTTATAATGATTCAAAAAATACAGCTAGAACAAAAGGAACTTTTTATATTACACTTGTGGCAGCATTTATATCAATAATCTTCACACAATTAGATGATATAAAATGTTTTTATACTGAAATAGTTGATGAAAATTTAATCTTGAAAGTATTATTTTATTACCTATTGATTTTATTAACAAATATGATGATATTTAATTTGCAATCTATGTCTGTGAGTACATTTACAAGAGAAACATATGATGATTTTATTGATAAAACTATTGATTATAGCAAATTTAAATTCTATTATTCAAACATGAGATGGACTGAATTGTTTTCACAAGTGCATGTTAGTTATGTAAAAAATATAGAATTATTTTTACATAGAAGCTTATTAATTATGGCTATAATAACTATAATATATATTTTTATAGGAGGGAGCAAATGAAAAAGCCTTATCTGTCAAGTTTTGAAGTTATATTAGAAAATAATATTTCAGCATCAACTATGACACGAAGTTTAGAGGATTCTGACAATGACAATAATTTTGGAAGAACAATTACAAAATCTTTAGAAGATACGGATAATGATATATACGGAAGGACTATTACTGAGTCCTTAGAGGATACTGATAATGATGTTATTCCAACTTTAGAAACCGTAGGTATGACAAAAACAGCTTCCCTAGAAGATACCGATTCAAGTAATTATCTTTTGGATTTATTAAGCATTAATATTAAAACAAAATCTATAACAAATCATAGTAGCCAATAAATTACCTGACGCTAATTTATTGGCTATATTCAACCGTTAACTGACAAAAACAATATATCAATGCTGAGGAGCAAAAGTGGCAAAAACTGTAAATTTCGAATTTTGGAGATTAAATATAGTTGATAATAAAAATGAAAAAATTATTCCATTTAAAGATATATTAAATAAATTAGAAAAAAAACCTCTTAAAATTTCTGATGAAAGCCATAGATATTACTGCGTAAATAAATTATGCTATAGGGCAATTTCGCATACAAATAAATTTAGTGATGGAAAGTTGATAAGCTTCAGTAAGTATGAAAACCAAGATATAAAAGGTGGGTTTTTAGAAGATGGAGCAAGCGAATTTGACGCAATTAAAAAACTAAAAGAAGCCATAAAAAGAGATGATGTTGCAATAATTGAATACAATAGAATTAAAATATACAATAATGGTATTGTTGTTTTTCAAGTAAATGCAAAAGCCAATACCATGAAGCAGTTAAAAGAATACCTAGAATTTCATTGTGAAAATGAATATAAATTTGAGCTAATTCAAATTTATAAAAATGAGTTGTTCGATGAAATTGATAAAGGTAATGTTCATGACATTACTCTAAAGGTTGGTTTTCAACCAACTGGCTCAATGAATTATTTTGACGAAGAAAGCTATAGTGGCGCTTTAACAGCTGAATTAAAACTTAAAAAAGGAAAAGACAACTTTTTGAAAAAAGCATATTTAAAAAGTATTTTATTTACAAAAAAACTCAAAGGTTTTGGTGCCTTAGATAGTGGTATTATCACTGGTGCTAAAGCGAATGTTTCTAGCAAAAATTCAAAAAAACCAATTAGTATTTCACTTGATAAGTATCAACTAAAGGAATCCAAAGTTTTTGACGACATGACTTTTTATTATATGGAACCAAATAAATTCATTGATGAACTTTATCATAAACATAAAGACTTCTTAGATGAGTATATTTCTAGGGATACAAGGTTTTAAAAATGGAAAGTTTCATCTTAAGTATCACTAAAGAACTATTAGCTGTAAGTATAGGCTTTGTTGGTCTTATATTTACTTCCTTAAGTATATTAATGACACTTAGCGATGATAATTGGAAAATAGCAAAATTAAAAAAGTCAAATGATTTTAAAAAATTTATCACATTGAATACAAATACAGCAATTGGATTTATTTTGCTTTTTATTTTATCTGTGATGCTTTTACTGCTAAAAGAACTTTCAATATTGCAAAACTTCTTGATATATGGCCTGTACTTCTATTTATTATACTTAGGTAAACTTTCTTTAAATATTTGTTTAATCGCATACAAATATAAACAGATAATTATACTTTTATCGAACTCTAGTAAACCAAAACTAGATTCATCTGATAATTAGATGACAGTTAACAAATCATAGGTTAAACACCGCCCCCGTTGTACTATAGGATTATTGTGACAGATTACAAACGACACTGGAAAGAAACTAGAGAAAATCAAGACTATCATAAATATAAGAACTTGGCTAAAAGTGAAAAATTGACAATTTCTATTGTTTACTGGAAAAAATGGCGTAAATATGTAGAGAAATCAAAATTAGATAAAAATAAACGAATTTTTTTTCAAATATATTTTAAAGAAATACATGCCTTGTACTACTTAACTGTTTTACAAGGTTCAAGTTATGTTACTGTCGATAGATTGATAAAAAACTTTTTTCTTTCGAGAGTTAATGAGAATTTGCGTGTTATATTACAATCGTTCAATCCTTTAAACTTAACATCTTTTATCCATGGAATAAGATCTCAGATAGAAACAAATGCACTTTTATATAGATTTATCAACGATGAAGAATACTTTAAAAAATTCATTCTTCTAAATGAAGATAGAAGTAAAGTAAAAGAACTTGATACAACAATCAATATTAATACACTAGTTAAAAAAATAGATAACGAGCATATTAATTATTCTGAAATATATGATGAATTAAGTCTCTTATTGCATCCTAACCCTTCAGCCGTTAGTTTTTATAGCCAAGCTGAAAAAACAAAAGAAACAGAAGGAACAAAAATGGCTCAACCTAAGTTAAGTCATTTCTTTGATGAAACTATTATCCAGATTCAATCTACAAAAAAATGGTTTGATGATCATATATGGTTTTTCTTAACTATAATTGAACATTTTTTAATTCTTTATATTGATTTACAAGTTAGTTTTTATATTAGTGAAGAAGAATCAAAAAACCATACTAATATAGCTTTGACAGAAATTATTTCTAAACATCAAAAAGAAATTTTGGCTTCTGTAAATCAAGCTGTTAGAGAAGGAAAAAATATTGAAGAAGCTGCAAATGATAAAATTAAAGAAATTTTAAGTAAAAAAATTTAATGGATAAGTACAACAAAGCATAGTAGCCAATAAATTACCCAGTGGCAATTTATTGACTATATTCAAACGTTATATATGAAAATATTTAGTAAGAAGGAATATTAACAATGATGACAAAACTGGAAAAAGAATCCAATGAAGTTTTAAATATTACCATTTACTTACTGTATTTGGAACTGTATAGTTTATAGGAGACATTTTATGTGTTCCTATATTTGTTTTTATTAAGTCTGACTTCACTATAATGGGAGTGAATAAATAGTTATATGCAAGAAATTAAATAAAAGGTTAGTAGTGGAAAAGCAAAAACATCCTAGTTTATATCCTGATATTCTTTTTCATTTTACTTCAAAAGAAGGCTTATTCAAAATTTTAGAATATACATTTAAAGTGTCTTATGCCCGTGAAAAAATTGAAGGTAAAAACACAAAAAGAGAGCTTGCAGTTCCAATGGTGTCTTTTTGTGATTTGAAATTATCAGAATTAAAAGTTCACATGAGTAAATATGGTAGCTATGGAATTGGATTAACTAAAGACTGGGCAAATAGAAAAGGGTTAAATCCTGTAATGTATGTAAATCGTCATTGTGAATTTACTGATAATTTCAACAATGCCTTGTATACAATCTATCCTAATTTAAGCAAAATAAGAAAAAATCTTAAAAACAATGATGCTTTACAAGAAATACCACATGATATGAAAATTCTTGATGCGTACAGATATATGAAAAATTACGAAGGAACGCTTATTAGAGATGGACATCAAGATGAGGAAAACTTTAGATTCGCTGATGAAAGGGAATGGCGTTATGTTCCTTCACTTGATGACTATAGAGTAGAAGAACCTTTTGTTGCTATTTCAAATATTCAAACAAAAAAACAGAAAATGGAATACAATCAAAAAATAGAAAATATTAAATTAGATTTTAATCCCAATGACATTAAGTATTTAATTGTTGAAGATGATAATGAAATAAATGGACTTATTGAACATATTCAAAAAGTTAAAAAATTTCATAATGAAGATGTTATTAGTAGACTTTCAAGTCGTATTCTAACCAAGGAACAGATAGATAAAGACATATAATGCATATAACAAAACATAGCGGGTTAAACACCGCCCCCGTTATACTATGACATTCATATCTTATAAATTCAGATATCATTTTTAAAAAAATCATTAATATCTATTTTTAAAGATTTTGAAATTTTATACAAATGTTCCAAATTAAAATGTTTATCATATTTATTATTTTCGCAATTTGAATAAAATGCTACAGATTTTATACCTATATCTAAGGCTAAATCTAATTGCGTAACATTTTTCTTTTCTCTAAAGTATCTTACTTTTTTTGAAATATTTTCATAAAAATATTTAATTTCGTCTTCTGTTGAGTTACTAAAATCAGTCTTCATTTTCTGCTTATCCTATAGAGTTAATTAACAATTAAACTTTATAGATATATAATCATAAAATCTTTATCCTATAGGATAAATAACAATACTAAAACAAAAAGAATATTTATGATGAATATAATTAAAAGTTTAAAACAAAGAATGGAAAAAAACTATCAAGTCTTACAAGATGAAGATATTCGAGATTTGACAAAACCTATATTAGAAACAATAAATTTATTATTATCTGCAAATGCACCAGATAATCAAATTAAATCTTATTTACAAGGCGTAAACAGTTCAATTGAAATTATAGAAGAAAAACTAGAAAGAATTGAGAAAAAAGAAAAATAAACTTCTATTTCCAATTAAACAAAAAGGTATAACAAAACTTTGGATGGAATAAGTTACCAGAGGGATTTTAGGTTGTTTTTAGTTAAAATAAAAAATACATTGAAAAGTATAAGAACTTACTTGAAGGGTAATTTATTCCCTCAATTCACCCGTTAGATAACAAAAAGACATTATTGACACAGTAATAAAATACTAAATTGTTCTAGGCAAAAAATATTTTGATACAATAAGAAAAAAAGAGGTGAGTTATGCCAGAAATCAGTAGATTCTTAGGAATAAAAATCTTCATGTATTTTAATGAACATAACCCTCCACATTTTCATGTTGAATATAATGAATATAAAGCTTCTAT
>Ga0316202_10000480_pt1 | contig 43679 bp, 62 predicted proteins | sample 3monrhotite_MG_FD_204934 | JGI IMG/M metagenome (GOLD analysis project Ga0316202, IMG submission 204934) | Microbial mat bacterial communities from mineral coupon in-situ incubated in ocean water Damariscotta River, Maine, United States -... | ecosystem: Environmental > Aquatic > Marine >...
ACATGTTAAGTACAAACTCATTACATGATCTACACTCCAACAACAACTTATCCTTATCAAATGAAGCATTGACGTAGAAGAGTTGGTTACCACAGACACAAGCAAAGACTGTATCAGGTTTCTTCTCTACATAGCTGCTAAGTTTAACTACATCAGCCATTATGAATACTCCTCTCGTAGTCTCTTCATTGACACCCACTCCAGATCGTAACTACCATTCTCTAGGTATCTCTTGACTGCCACTCCTGTAGTCCACTCTCTGTTTGCTTGACCTGCCCATCCTTCGTCTGCACCTTTATAACACCCAGCAACCAAGCCCTGAGTTGGATGAGGGAATGACTCAGCTTTACGATAGAAATGAAACTTATGGCTATGGCCAACGGTGGTAGAACAACCCAGTTTGTGTACGAGTGCATGACCATGATGAACAGAGCTAAGTGCACTACCATAATTCCCTGAAGCAATGTAGTGAGCATACTGCACACCATCATAATTAGCGATTGCGGGGGCGGAGTTCCTATACTCATGATATTCATCGAACCATCTGTCAGTGTTAAGGTGGGAGAAGGAGATACCATGCTTAAGTCCTTCCAGTCTAGGGTCTACCTCAATAGCCTTCTTAATGCGGTGTTCATGGTTACCCTCGAAGCCATAGAAGGAGGGCCTCTTACGTTTGTTCTTCTTAAACTTATGTCGTATCCTTTCTTGTGCATCATTGTAACACTCAATGTCTCTCTCGTATGACTGAGCTACAACAGCCTGAGGTTTACGTGTATCGTAGGAGTTAAGGCTCTTCATATCAGCACCATCCCCTAGGTCAACTACATAGTCAGGACGTAGGTCATACAAGAAACTACCTAACCAGTCAAACCTCTCATTAGATACCTCAGGTGAGGCATGGGCACAGGTTAGAACTACTGCTGTCTTACTCATGTCCATACTCCAAATGTATGTGCCCACCTAGGAGAGCTAGTGCAACGTCGTCCTCTAGGACAGGGTAGAGGAAATCTAGAATTACTTCAACCAGTTCGAAGTCCCTCTTATCACAATCCTCTATCTCAAGTTTTTCTACCTTGCTAGTCATCTAATAATCCCTCCATTACTGTCACTGGTTCCCAAGCTAACTCAACTTCATTCTTGAACTTAAGTGCTGAGTCTAAAGTAGAGAAGGTAATCTCGACATCCTTTACCTCACCCTCGTCTGTCTCAGCCTTAGCTACTAGCCACCACTGTCCTTCTTGTTCAGGGTCATCATAAGGACCACTATGTATCTGCCATATCTTCATTCTTCTATCCACTCCTTAGGTACTTGAGGTCCCTTATCAAACAAGAACCCATTCGATTTACACCATGAAGCATACGTCCCTGAGCTACCCTTATATAACCTAGCGTTAGGGTTAGAGAAGAGGAACCTAATGTCGTACTCATCTCCGTATTGCTTCTTGATCTCCTTATGTTTACGTCTATCAGCTGTAGTGAATCTTCCTTTAGTCTCAATGATGATACCATTCTCTAATACGAAGTCAGGTGTATAGGTACGTAGCTTAGAGTCATCCCACTTAATCTTCTCCTCCTCATAGGTGAACTTAACCTTATGTTTACGTAGGTATGCTGCACAATCTTTCTCTAAGCCTGACCTATACCCGTACTTAAGGGCTGCCTTACGTGCCTTACTATTACTTACTGCTGACATTAAGGTCCACCTCCTTGATTGGTCCATACTTATTGAATGGTGTCTTCACTACCTCAGTCAGGAACCTTGGGCCATTGCTATACAGGAAGCAACGTACCTCAGGGTGACAAGACTTCTTCCTATGACAGTATCCACAGACTACACCAAGTTTCATGTTACCTGAAGTACCATCAGGAACTGGTTCATACATTCTATTAGGTACGGTAGGACTATTAAACTCTTCTTTAGCCTGAGCTACATACTCAACCTTGTTGGCTATCTCCTCCTCAAAGTTGTAGACATCTAAGCAGATGTGTCCATGTTGTTTGTCAATAGCTAAGAATGCTCCATTCTCTTTATCTCTTACCAATGGGTCATCTTTACCTGCGTAGACGTAGTTACTAAGTTGGGACACGTATCCAAAGGAGTCAACCTCTTCAGGCGGTATCCATACCTCCTCACCTTTAACGTACTTAGTGTACCCACGTAACCTACTATGTTTGAACTTCTCATAAGCAAAGGAACTAGCACTCTTAGCGTCTACTGTTATACCATCAATCACACAGTCACGGTGACCAACGATACCATCAATCTCCATCCTGTCCTGCTCACCTGTCACCTCATGTCCTGCTGCCTTAGCTAAAGAGATTACTACATCCTCTAGGATATCACCATATAAGAACTTGAACTTAGTGCTAGGTAGGAGAACCTCTCCTGAACCATCCTTAAGGTTTTCCTCGTACCATGCTTTACGTCTACACTGACCTAGGTTACTCATACGTAGTCCACCCCTAGCGAGAGGGTTACTAGAAGCTTTCACCCCTAGTCTCCCCATCATGGTGTTCCCTATGTTGTCTTGGAACTCCTTATTGATTGCTTCATCCCACCCTCCCAGTCCATCAAGGACCCCATTGATGTCAGCTACAAGATTGTTAATGTCTTTACTACTCATATACTACTCTCCTGTGTTCATCTTGTAGATAACGTATACAGCACTAATACCCATGCCAACTACTACACCTAAGATAAATGATATCATACTACAAATCCTCCAACCTAGATAAGGAACCTTCGAGCACCCCTAGGCTTTCACGTGTAGTCTGCAACATGTAGAAAAGGTGGTTAACGTCCCCTGTGAAGTCTGGTCCTGTACCAACCATAGGGTTCTCTGTAATTGCCCCTACCAGCCTTTCACCTACTGTAGCTAACCGATTGTTAATCCCTAGGATGTGGTCGTTAACACCTTGTAGCTCCTCTACAGCTTGCTCTACTCTAGTCTTTTCTCTAGGTGTGCGTGCGTCTGTTTGATTGTTCATTAGAATGGTACCTCATCGTCAGTGTCAGGTGTGAAGTCACCTTGAGGATTCATCTCCACTAGCTCCACTACCTTAACCCACTCAAGTCGAGTACCAAAGATAGTCTTACGTGATGTACCGTATACTGATAGTCCTACCTTAACCTTAGAACCATTACCGATATGTCCATTCTCCTCGAAGGACCACTCCTTACCATCAGGACCAAACACCTGAGGTGCGCCACCATTATCAATCTCGGTACCATCCTTCATGACGAACTTCATGTCATGCTTACGGATAAACTTAACATTCATACCATCTTCATGTACTGTACCTTTCTTCATTGTCTTGGTGTCACGTAGCTTACCGTAGTTGTCGGTGTCAAGGATTACATTGATAGTGTAGGCACCACCATGCTCCTTGTATGCACCCTCAAAGCCTTCCATGTCACGGTTGTCACTGAACACTTTACTCCACTCAGCTGTACCCTCAAGTACAATCTTCTCTGTCTTAGCCATGCTATATCTCTCCATTAGTATATAAGTCAAAGTACATCTCATGTACCCAGTAGTCTTCTTCAGTTAAGAAGTATCTTTCCTCTTCTATCAGCTTATAAGTCATTATGACATCCTTTCTCTCCTCTGTCAACAGTTAATGTGTCATGTTCCAGTCTAAACCTATATCAGTACTCCCAGCTAAAGGACAGTACATACCTAGGTCTTCTCCTACTCTCTCAAGTGATAGTCTCTGTAGTCTACCTACCTCCTCAGCTTCAGCCATAGTACCACGTACCTCAGTCTGCCACTCATCATGAACTAGATCAACTAACTTGTAGTCTATACCTGTAGCATCTACCCACTCCTTCCATAAGACTGTAGCCTTCTTCATTACAATACTCTCACCTGACTGTAGGTAACCAGCTAACATAAGGTGCTCACTATCACACATAACCTTACGTCCATCCAACCCAATGAAGAAACCTTTACGTGCATCCTTAGGTATCATTAAAGACTTAACCTTATTCAACTCAGGTAACGAAGTGAGGAAGTTGTCTACTGCTGTACTAGCTTGAGGTATACTACACCCAAGTATCTCAGCTACCTTAGTCACTGATGCACCAAGTAGCCAAGCATAGATGAAGGTCTTAGCGTCATCCCTATCCTTACATATAGAGCCTAAGGCTTTCCTATTCAAGTTGTGGATGTCAGTCTCTAGTGCCTTATCACCATTGACAATAGCTTCAACGTACTCATCTGACTCCATGATGTGAGCAAGAACTCTTAGCTGTATACCCTCAGCATCAGTACCTACTAGGTAGCACCCATCATCCACAGTCCACAAGGCTCTCATCTCAGCATCATACCTAGCCTTGATCTCCTCTACTGCTGTCTCAGGTACGCCGTGAAACGGTGAAGGGATGTTAGCTTGGTTAGGTTTACTGTGTGACATCCTCCCTGTCCATGCCCCTATGTGCCAGAACTTACCGTGAATACGACAATCATTAGGGTCCACTACCCCTAGCCACTCAGCTAATGATGAACGTCTACCCTCTAGTGTAAGCCACTGAGCTAGGTCCTTAGCTGCCTTAGGTGCTGTGTTAGGTAAGGTGTTAAGATTCTCCTCTGATACAGACCAACCATAGCGTTTAAACCTTTCTTCCTTCTCTTTGTCATCCATTCTTCACCCTTTCTAAGTAGTCTATTGCTTTCTGAAGTCCTCTCACAGAGTCGCCTAGCTTTCCTCTTCTGTTTTCTCTGTCACTATAACATCTCCTTAGGTACTTTTACTTCTACCTCAGTGTACTTGAAAGGGTACCTAAGGTCGGTGTCAACAAGAGCTTCATTAATCTCGTAATAGCCGAATGTCCTGCTTACCCAGTCTGTCTTACAGTAGAAGCAGTACCCACCTGACTCATAAGCAACTAAATCACCTTCTCTAGTCATAACTCTTCCTCCGTTGTTCCATTAGAAACTTCTTATGCCCTTTAGTTTTAGCTGTTGGTTTCCACTTAGCATCCCACAGTACATCTATCCTTTGCTTAGGTGACGCAGGGTTGAACTCCTTGTACTCGAAGATAGTTAACTCAGTACCATCATCACTTACCTCAACCTTAGGTGACTCAGCTATAGCTCTAAGTACATTAGGGTAGAGCTTACCATCCTTTCTCTTCCTCATTAAGATAGTTCTATTAGGTACTAACTGAGGAGGGAAGGCAACATCAAACCCATCCTTGAGTACCTTCATGTCTACCTCTACTGAATCTAACATAGCCTGAGCTTCATCAACCTTGAACTTAAACCCAGCTTGTTGCATCTCATGTGATATGGTAGCCATGTCGTGCTCTAACCTCATTGAGTCAGCCCATGTCTTATCTATGATGTAAGGTTTAAGGTACTCCCATATAGCTTCCAGTACTACTACATCCTGTTGACAGTACTCAACCATCTCCTTAGTCATTACATCCCAGCCACCAGTGTAGTCTCCCTTGTGCACCTTAAGGTACTTACCTATCTCATCTAGGGAGTGACCATTAAACTTACTGTAGTCAACTAACTTGCTTACTACCATAGTATCAACACAATCCTTAGGGTCTATAGCTTGATACCCTAGTAGTTCATTGATCTTAGGTACGTCAAAGCCTAGTCCGTTGTGGAATATCCACTTGTCTACATCCAAGTTGTCCTTCATCATAGCCTCAGGGTTGTAGTAGGTTGTAGTCTTACCTGTATCTAATCTCTTAACTACACCAACATGAAAGGTCTTAGCTTCAGGTAGTGCAGTCGTTTCTATGTCAGCTAAAGCTATCCTCATATCAGAGCATCTCCTTAGGTGCAGCTAAGTAACAATCCTTTAGGTCCATCCACGACCCATCCCCAACTGTACTTAGAGCCTTTGCCCAGTCCTTAAACCATTCGCCGTACAGTGACGTACCCTTCTTTTTGAACACCACACAGTACACAAGTCCAGAACCCAAACCATGGTCACTCTCATCGTAGTAAACTAAATCACCTTCTCTCATTATAGCATCTCCTCTCCGTCACTTCGTTCCTTGGTACCTATATGTACTTCAATCAGGTCCTCAACAACCTCATGTATACCTGCCCCACCGTTGTACCAGTAGCACATGAATCTTACTTCATCTGAGGGTGTTATGACTAGGGAAAATCCGTGTGGTTCCACCTCTTCAAGAGCATAGAAGGAGTAGAGCTGACCCTTTACTTTGACGTAGTGACACCCGTGTTCTTCCTCTAGGTCATAGAAATCGTCATCATCCTTCGGGTCAATGTCTAGGTCTGACTTCTTGAAGACACCATAAAATAATTCCATACCACTCATACTTACTTCTCCTTTGTTTAGGTAAATTCTTCTAGTGTAAATGATTCAGGATCAAACTTAACTTGTCCTGCATACCCAGTCAAACTTGCTGGTCTATTCTTCTTGATAGTCAAGGTAGTAATGTTAGCTACATCAGGGTCCTTGTTGTCCATGTCCCTAGTCAACTGTACTACAACACTAGCTTGCTTAGGTATCATACGACAGTCCCTTACTAACCCATCATCATTCTCGTGGGCAATGACAACGATCCCACAACCTGTCTCACTGGCTACCCTAGCTAACTGTACTGACATCTTAGTTAAGAACTGCTCAGTTGTACCATCACTAGGGCTACGTTGGTGTGCTATGTCCTGTATAGGCTCAAAGAATACGTATTTACATTCACATATGTTAGTGTAGTACTTAATCCTTTCAACTAGAACCATAGGGTCTTCATCAGTACCTATACTAAACAGGTGAACATTCTCACTACCAGTCAAGGTCTTAATACTATCCTCAACATTATCTGAGGGGTCTACTAACTGCTTACGTGTAAGGTTCTTACCTTTATCATACGACACTAGACCAAGGAGTGACCTCTGTTTACTCTCCTCTAGGTGACACATAGCGAAGGGTGTATCAGGGTAGTTCTTAATCATGTGATGCTCGAAGTACCTGAATAACTCTGTCTTACCTGTACCCTCAGGTGCTTGGAATACTGTGAGTACCCCTTGCACTAAACCTAATGCTTTCTGATCGAACTCCTCTATACCAGTAGTGATGTACTCAGCATCTTGACCTTCATTGAATATCTCTAGGTACCCATCTACTGTACTGGTGTCGTACTCAGGTACATACTTCTTCTTGTTGATCCAAGCAAAGAGGAAGTCCTTGTCATCACCAGCCTCAAGGAACTCATTAGGGTCCTTGTACTTAGTCATCTGCACTCTGTATACCTTACTACTAGGGAAGGCACTAGCTATCTTATCAGCTGCCTTATCACCTGCTTGGTCGTTGTCAGTGCATACAGCTATACTCTCGAAGGACTTGATGTACTCCTCACAGTTCATGAGTAGAGACTTAGAGATACCAGCACTAGGTAGTCCAACCACTGGCCACTTCTTGCCTAACATCTGGTATACTGAGAGTACATCTAACTCACCCTCACAGATAGTCAGGACCTTACTACTGCCAGCATTAAACTTATCCATACCGAAGAGGTGATCACTAGTGAATCCCTTATTCTTACTGAAGTCCTTAGGTAGGTACCTATACTTCTCCTTGTGTGGGTAAGGGTAAACATGTCTTACGTCCTCACCTGAGGTATCCATGCTTACTGTTACCCCGTATGCTTCACATACATCCTTGTTGATTGACCTAATCTTCTTGGTTATCTCATTAAGTTCAGGTCCAGTGTACTCTGTCATAAATTCTACCTCCTTAGAATAGCTTGAACGTATCATAGGTTTACTCTCACCGCATGAATGGCAGTACGTATTAGTTTCCCAAGTGACTAGGCAACCCTTATGTCCACAGTCAGGACAGGTTCCATGTGTGTCTAGGGGTTCAGTGTCTTCCTTCATCATCATCGTCACTATAACATCTCCTCTGGCACTACTAGGACATCATTACTAGATATACGAGAGCCGCCAAATAGGTTTCCCTCGTAACTATCAAGACACCTTGAGTACAGTTTAGACTCAAACCCTTCACCACCTATTGACCTCATCCAGATTTTACCTTGCACAATAGTAGGTGAACCTTCAAACTTGTATAGTCCGTTAGGTTTCAGCATCATCCTTGCCCCCTTCAATCTCCATGCTATAAGTTATTGTATCATCATCTAAGAGTTCAGTCAACTCCTTCCACCCAAAGGTTTCCCCTTTAGCCCTACTGATCCAGTAGTTACATTGACTACAGTAGTACTCATCTGATGTAGCCTTGTAGTGTGGTGCATTAGAGTTATCGCATATAATACAGTTGGTCATGTTACTCCTTTCTGTGTTGTACCTTAAGTTAGTTTGGAGCGAAGCTCTCACTATAACCTCAACTTCCCATCTGTTAGGACATTAGATAGTTCACCCATAACCTTAGAGGAGAACTCTTCCATGTCATTGATTACTACACTCTTAGGATATAGGTTCTCAACATGGTCAGTGTGTACACCAATACCTATGCACTCCACATCCTTGATACCCTCGACGTACTCCCTCAAGTGTCTCTCTAGCTCACCATAACCTACACTTTCTGAAGTGGTGTTAGCTGGTTGTCCATCAGATATAGCTAAGAGTATCTTCCTCTTCTCAGGACGTGAACGTAGGCGTTGGTGTGCCCACATAACAGCATCCCTATCTGAGTTACCACCTCCTACATACCCATCAATCTTACCTACTGTATCCCTCTTGTTGAACAGTTTATCAGTAAAAGATTTGAATACAAATGTCCTTAAGATGTCAACTCTATGATAGTTCTGGTCTGCATACTTCTCGTAGTCGTTATTGAACTCAGTCTGGTAGTTCCCGTTACTGAAGCCAGTGATCTCATACTTAATCTGTGTACCCTCAAAGCATTCAGCTAAGGCAATAGCCATCTGTGTAGCAGCGTAGGCCCTCTTATCATACATTGAACCAGATAGATCAATCAGTACCTCAATGGCTGTGTCCATCTCATCCCTATCTTTACGTGCCTTGTAGATGTTCTGTGCCCCATTGTACCCTGACACCAGACGTTTAGTATCTAGTCTGCCTAGTTCTCTACCGTAGTCCCAGTCCCTATTCTCTCTAGCTAGTAGTGACCTACGTAGTTTACTCTTCATTACATTGATGTGAGATTGTACCTTAGACTTCTTCTCTTCGTAACCATCCTTGCAGTGCCGGCCAGTGAACCTCTTAAGTAGCTCCTCTCCCTCATAGGTTACATCATCTCTAGTTGAGAGTACACGATAGGCTCCCTTGTAGTCTCCTTCCTTGATTACCCTGTCACCTAGCATCTCGGAGATCATCTCACCTTCATCTTGAGGTGGACCATCAGGTTGTTCTCCTTCTAGTGGGTGTCCTTGACCCTCACCTTTACCACCCTCCTGAGGTTGGCCCCCACCTTCTTGTTCTTCACCCTCCTCATCACTAGGTTCACCCTCAGTGTAGTCCTCAGGATCAAAGTCCTCAGGGTCTTGCTCTAGTTCAGGGTCCTCCTCTAAGTACTTGTATACTGCACGAGTAAGGTTAACTACATCACCAGTGTTCTCACACTTATGTACTTCCTCTATCCACCTCTCAGCGTGGCCCTTAAGGTTGCTAGGTAGAACATCTAGTACCTTGGAGTTCATCTCAGTACGTTCATAGTCCTTCCTACCTGTAGCTGTGATAGCTAGACCCACTGAGGGTAGGTTAACCTTACTGAATACCTCAGGGTTCTCCTTAACGAAGTCCAACTCCTTCTCTTTGATGAACTCATTGACACTAGATAAGTTCTTACCTGAGCCTTGGTACTCCTCCATTACCTTCTTCTCTAACCACATATCCTCTAAGCAGTTATGAAGCATAGACATAGACTCATTACCTTCACGTCCTAGCTTGTTGACCTCATCGAAGTCAGTATGTCGTAGGTGTCCAGCCTCATGGTCAACGTAACCCCTCATGATCTTAACTTCATCTTCAGTTAAGGTTACACCTTGAGGTAGACTAGGTAGTATGACTTCCTTCCCGTTAGTCTTAGCCTCATCACCCTCGAAGTGTACTTGCACCTCACTGTTTCTACCTAAGACAGCTGATAGTTGCCTCATCTCATGTGTGAACTCTTCGGTCTTCATAGTGTATCTCCTTTCTTTATTGTAGCTTGTAGCCCGACAGTGCGTTAGGAACGAAGTGACTCATAGCATCTCTAGTGGGACAATCAACTCTACCTCATACCCGTAGTTTTCTAAGAACTCCTTAAAGGTCTGTGAGTCTGGTTCAATTTCAGAGTCATTTAAGGACTTAACCCAATCTTCCCAAACATTATATAGCCTATCACTTTGCTTGATGTACCAAGGCATGTGTTCTTTATCAGCCTCTTCAAAGTACAGTCCATTAGGATACTCCATACTTCTTTCCTTTCATACTTCATGTTAGTTTGAAGCCTTGGCTCTCACTACTTAGCCACTCTATCTACTAACCCTCGTAGTACAGCGTAGTCCTGTAGGTTAGCACGATCTAGTACTGTCATCTCCAAGGCATCCTTAACTGGTGACTGAGAGTTAACTGAGTTGAAGTAAGCTACTGCTTTACCTACAGCTAACATACCACGAGGTGAGATAGGTTGGATTACCTTAGCTTCTTTGAATGCCTCAAGGTGTTCAGTAGTATACTTACCTACCTGTTGTACATCCTTCTCAGTTAAGGTAGGGCATGTGTCCTTGAGTAATGCTTCACGTTGTTCAGGTTCAAGGTAATCAATCTTAGCCCATACAGTGAAGCGATCAAGCAAGGCTAGTGATTGAGGACGAGCACCTTGATACATACCCTTCTCATCTCCTTGTCCTACTGTGTTACCAGTAGCAAACATACGGAACATCTCATGTGGTTTAACTACACGATCACCATCCTCAGTAATACGTAAGCCGTTACCCTCGAAGGCACCCTGCATAACATACGACACATCAGGACGAACAAAGTCTAGCTCATCGAAGCACCCTAAGTATGGGCCTGACATCATACGGGGTAGGATACCATCAATGAACTCACTGACTGTGTTACCTTCATCATCTGTAGTCAAGGTATCACGACCAATCAAATCCATACGAGTGATCTCACTATCAAAGTTAACTCTAGCGAAGGGCCAGTTAAGGTGTGCTGCCACCTGCTCAATCAAGGTAGTCTTACCTGTACCAGTGTCCCCTTGTAGGTAACACCGTTGGTTAGTTACGATAGAGTAGATGACACGTAGTAGTTCCTTCTTACGGAAGATGTACTTGCTGTCAATGTTAGGCACATCAGGGTGTACAGCTACACTACCATCATCAGGGTTAGTCCACTCCCAGCACGGTACCTTCTGATCTTCTTCCTTAGTAATCTTAAGGGAAGGGAACAACTTACTTAAGGACTTCATTACTACCTTACCCTCAGGTACAGTACCGTCAGACTCAACAGCTACATCCTTGAAGGGCTTAGCTTTAAGTTCAGCATCCATTGAAGACAGTTGCTTCTTGAACTCCTTCTCCTTAGCTTTCATTGAGGCCAAGGTATCCTTAAGTTTGTCATCAGATGTAGCTGACTTGAGTTGTGCTTCAAGGACTAGATCACTTGAGGTATTAACCTTGTTGATTAACTCTTCAATACTAGGCAGCTTAGAGTTCTCTAGGACTACATCCAATACCTTACGTTCACTAGCTGAAGGTACAACTAGAGGTGTGTCTGAGGTATCAGTTACTGTGGTCTCTACCTTAGCACTTGAACCTACCAAACCTTGGGCATGTACCTCAGCCAGTGCCTTCTCAGCTGCTTGGTAACGATCAGGGAACTCCTCTAGGTAAGGGTACTTACTAACACTCCCTTGGTTCTCGATTACTAACCAACTCAGTACAGTGTAGTCATCCTCATAGATAGCAATCAATAAGGTACCCATAGGCATAGCCTTGAGTGTGTTATATAAGGTCTTACCTGAGACACCTTCGACATCATTGGTTACATCAGACTGGTTGTCATACATCCAGCGTTTAACTAGGTGTAGTATCTTTTCTTTGTTGATGTTCTCTTCACCACGTACCGCTGGGTTGTAGTGTCGAGCGAATTGATTTAATAGTTCTTTCATTTGTCTTCTCCTTCTTGATCTACCATACTCATACCATCAGTCATCCTAACGATATCCTCTAGGGTCTCAGGGTTAGTACCTAGCTCATACCCTACAGCCATACCCTCACTGAAGGCTTGAGATAAGAGCTTATCCATGATCTGCTTACCTATACTGTTACCTACCAAGAACCCTACAACAAATCCTCCTGTTACTAGGGCTACATGAATCCAATTGATACTATCCATCTTACTTCTCCTTCTCTCTCTTCTCTAAGTTATCTTATAACATCTCTAGTGGTACAAGTAAATAAGGTTTATAGGTCAAGCCCACTAATTCTTCAGGTGTTGCTTGGATACCTACCTTATCCTGCTCATCTATAGCTTCCAGCCAAGAACCTCTCCAACCACTTCTAGACCCTCCAGAGTATACTGTATAAGGTTCTGTGTCTCCCCTTGTACTCTTATTAGCAAACCACAACCCCTTTACTTCATAGTCAGTCTTCTCCATCCTCCTCTAACCTCCTGTTATCATTGGTCATTCCATTGGTGTATACATTATCACATGGGTCATCGCTATGTTCATCGGGAAGAACGTAGTCCTCAGGTGGGTCATCTCCACTCTCACTAGCGACCTCTTTGTTTTCATTAGACATATTATAACATCTCCTCTGGTACTAGTAGGGTATAATGTTCTTCTCCTAGGCTACCTCCTAAATCAACACCACTGAACGTACAGATTAAGGCGTTCATCCAGTTACGTTCATACCCCGACCACCCTTCAGGCCAACACCTAAGGTAGTCTCCTTCACTATCTCTAATCAGACCGTACATGATCATAACCTCCTTGAGGTGTCGCAGCAAGCTGCTCAGGGTTCCCCTCTACTACAATAGTGAAGTACCTATCTTGAGCAGGGTCATAAGAGTAGTCCTCAAAGACTCTAGGTACAAAGGGTTGAGTGTCAGCCATACAACCAAGGTACTCTACCTCACCATCAGGGTACACTAACTGAGTATACTTCTTGTTGCACTCACTCACTTGCATGATACACTCTTGCTTATCAAGGTAACCTGAGTCAGCTACAACAAGATGGAAGTCATCAGTCCTCATGATAAAGGAGTACTTTAGCTTCCCCTTATAACTACCAATCATAGGCTTCATGGTTCCCTTCATCTTACCTAAAGCTCTCGCCTCATCAACTAACCTCAAGAACCTAGCTAGTGTATGTAGGTCAGTGAAGTTATCTATACTAAAGATTGTGTACTTCATGCTATGTATCCTTCTGGCCTATCCTCATTGCTTGACTCTGCCCCATCATACTCTGTTACTATAACCTCATCACCTTTATCACAGTAATGAACAGAGATACCTTCCCAACCTCCACAGTACACAACATCAGCACCAAAAACATCATCGAGGTAAGCCTCTACGTCATCTACTGAAGCCTTTCTCAGAGCCATCTCAACAAGTCTCTTATCAAACAACAAGAACTCAGCATGCTCCTCATTCCAAGTAGACCAACCAGCACCATAGCCATGTGATACTAGGTATCTTACCTTACCTTCTTTATTGGTGTGTCTATTCATTTCATTAGGCCCTCCTTAGGCCAACGTTACCACTGGTACATTAAGTATAACTTTAAGTATACTAGTATCTTATAAGTAAAGAAGGATACCTAAAGTAATACTTAAAGTATATAGGGTATCAAACTTCTAGCTTGTAGTCAATACCTAAAGTTATTTGTAGTTGTTGAGGGGAGTTCACTGAGCACCCTGTCCCTTGTGTTAGGTAGGGTAAATCTTGACTTTTGTGTCCATCTATGGTATAATAACGTATCCCCATAGAAAGGTCAACACTAAATGTTCTCTCCGTACACCTGTACTTATTGTGGTTCTCCTTCTGACTCTCTTGATCACGTTGTACCACAGTCCTACACTAACTCAACCTCATTCTCTAAAGACTTGGTGGTCCCTTGTTGTAGAGAGTGTAACACTTTACTAAGCAACACCTTCAACCACACCATATCAGATAGATGTTATTTCCTTATACCTAAATACCAGAAGAGGTACAAGAGAGAACTTAACATGCCTGACTGGACAGAGCAAGAACTTAATGAAGTCTCCGAAGATATGGCAAACTTTGTGTCATCTTCTTTATCCTTTCGTGATGAGACTAAACTTAGAGTAGAAAACCTTAAGTTTGTAGCTAATTTAAATCCCTCTATACAGGACGTTTGGAAGTGAAACCTATAACGTGGACATATTTATTCTTTAACCCCTGTCAGTGAAGCTTAGGATTGATCTGAGGCACTATAGGTACCGTACTGCTAGGGTAGCAAGCCACGCACTCCCAAAGACTGCCAACATATAGGCTATAAGAACACCCATCAACATGGCACTAAGACATACTGTGATGCCTCCTCTAAGGTCTTAGCCTCAATGAATAGACAGAACTCTACTATCGAGATACTGACTAGAGGGTTCCCCTCATTGCTAACTACTACTGCCCCTCCTGAATCCAGTAGGTCATACTTGTTGTCTACCTGTCGCTTAAGATTGGTATTCCTGAATGGATCAATGGTCATGTTCTCTACTCCTCTACTTCATTAGATAGTTAACTACATGCCACCCTATAAAGACTGACACTATGATCCATGTGAATGGCATAGACCATATGGTTTCTACTATAGGGTGGATAGACGACATAAACTTATACCTCCTCTAGTGCCAGTTCGTTAAGGGTCTCAAGTATCAACTCAATAGCCTCTTGTTCACTGCCTACATCATAACAGGTGAAACAATGATAGTCAACCCACTGGCCCCCTATAGGTGTTTGAAGGTTGAATGTTGCACCCTCGTTCCAAGTTGCACGTAGGTACTCACCGTTATGTTCTAATTCAAAGTGTTTCATTGTCTTTATCCTTACCTTAGTTTTAACTCACTACTTGACCTTATAGCACCTCAAGTTAAAGGTCAAGGGGAAAGTTAAAGAACTTTATTTATTTATTTATCCCCATCCTTTCACATCTGTTAGTTTGTTATCAAAGGTAAATGAACTTTCACTATCTACATCACATACGACTTGATTTAAGGTTGCCATGTTCCTGACCATAGCGAACTTAGGGTGTACGCTTATAACTTCCCACTGGTTGATGTGACCATAGATGTTGCCGTGTTGTTCCCACACCCGACCTTGTTTAAGTTCTTCCATAACGTGTACATTCCTTATGTATGTTTGTTGCTGTTGATACCAATCTAATCCAAGTATTCAGATAAAGCAAGTAACATAATGTTACAAGTATCGAGTAATCTAGTCAAGTATTAATTTGTATATTATATTGTATAGGGCTAGATGAGAATGATTCGCAAGTAGAGGAGTGTCAGTGGAGTGTTACATAAATGATACAGTGTGTTATATCTGCCACAGGTTGAGAGTGTGCAATGGTACACAATGGTATACAGTAGGTAACATAGTACCCCTATACCTAAAGTTTAACAGGGGTGGGTCAGTGTGTATGACATATTATTCATGGGGAGGGCAGGGGGCGCGGGGTGCAGTGTATATTGTACAATACAGCTAAACAATTTCTAATAGTAATTTCATAATAAATGGAGCTAGGTGTAAATTAGTACTTGACAGATTCCAGAATGCCGGTATACTATACTTAATGTATAATACTTAAAGTAGACACTTAGGTATACCTTAAGGATGAACTTTAAGTAATCTTCTTTATTCTAAGTAATACTACTATACTTAATGAACGTAGTTCTAGATAAGGTTAATACTTTAAGTACCCTGAGGAGAGAAGAGACTAGGACCATATCAGATATTATTTGTAGTTTCTTAGAGTCCGAAGGACGAAAGGAGCGTAGCGACTACTTAAAGGACTTGTTCCGCTTTACCCCTAACTTATTTGTAGTTTCTTTAACTTTACTCTTGACAAGTACAGTTCTTTATGGTATAATGTTATATAAGCTAGAGAAAGGTTTCCTTAAGATGTCCAAGTCTAAACTATTCCCTTTGAGAGCGAAGCTCCAACTTCTTCTAACGTTAAAGGATTAATCTTATGGCTAAGTCTACATTGTTTCCTACAGCACAAATGAAGAGTGATGGTGGTATCTGGTTGACTAGAGCCTTGTTCTATGAGACAGCCTTAGGTCCGGTAGATAAGAAGTATACATTGTTTACCTTGAAGGAAGAGAACCATGAAGGTTACCAGTCCTTTCCTAACCTGTACTTCGCTATGACTGAGAATGATCCTACTGAGTACGAGATGGCTATGACTCTCTTTGGCTCATGGGAACACTGGTGTACTATAGCTGACAGTAAAGAACTTAAACCTGTAGTAGCTAAGTTACGTGAAGAGAAGAACGTAAGACAGAAAGCTAAGGCAGTCAAGTTCATGTTAGATGAAGTATCCAGTAAAGGTAAGTCTTCCTTCCAAGCAGCTAAGCTCTTACTAGCTAAACCTTGGGAAGATACTCCTGTAGTCGAGACACCTAAACAAACTAAAACTAGAGTCAAGACAGCCAAACAAGAAGACAAGACAGTCTATTCAGATAAGGCTTTAAGTGCTGATGCTAAACGATTAGGGATGATAAACTAGAACCATGTACATCGTATCCCCTAACCCCACAGTAGAGCTTAATACCTTAGCTGCCTTAGGGCATACAGGGACAGTACAGGACGTACAGTTCTCATACCTTAGAGCAGCTGGTTATACTGGCACCCTACAAGATATGCTTAAAGCTTACCTAGAGGCCATCTATGGTGTTAGTTGGTATGAAGCTCTGCAAGAGCTTAGAGAGGGTTCGCTCTCCTTCGGGTCTCTTGTTCTATTTGTTCCATCAGGCAGTGACAGCTTTATTACATCTGACGGTAAAACTTTTAAAGTAAGGGAATACTAAAATGGCTGATTATAATTCTGCAAAGACAGGGGCACAGGTAGACGATGGGACAACCTTTTCACTAACCTCAAAGAATTTCTCCACAGCGGCAGAAATGATTACCTCCACAAAGTTAAGTATTGGAGATATTGTAGAAACTAAAGGACACCTTTTAGAGCATGATGGGTCTGGTGCTAGGTATGAGATCGTAGCGGCGGCAACAGGAACGGCCGATGATTCAAATTACGTCAATCTCACAGGTATCACAGGACAAGCGCGGCTGTTGTCTTCCGACAGTTTTAATAATACGCAGAACCTAACCAACTTTATTGGTGGTACACAGAGACATATTTTGTGTGGAATAGACAGCCTAACCGATGGGGCGGGTGGTGACAGTTATGTAGAGTTTATGCGCGACACCGTTGCTAAATATGGCGGTTATGGTGGGCTTGGCTTTATTTCGTTTGAAGCCGGCGCGTGGTCTAGAGAGGGGTTAACTTCTGGTTTTGGTCAATCAGGCTTCACCTACATTAGCACCTTAACCAAAACAGACAGTCCTGCTAAATATTCACTGATGTTCGGCGGTGCACACGACGCAACTTACACAAACGCCAACACATTAGATTTTGATATTGATGAGGACTGGGATACTTGCCGTGTGTATTACCTTCAGCAGGCCAGTGGGGCGACGTTCAAAGTAGACCATTCGACCTTAGCAAGCGGAGACTACCGTTATACTGTTGATACGTCCGGCGCAGTGGGTCTTGCATATGTGGATATTACAAGAGACACAGCAGAGGGTTCCGGCCTATCTATCAAGCATTCGGCTGACGGTATTCTGTCAGTCTTTGGAGCATACTTTGCTAGATCAAATGGCTTCCCAATAGTTTCACGCGCCGCGTCAGGTTCATTAAAGATGTCGGAAGCTGCGGCTATGGACGCAACAGCACAGGCCGCTTGGTTTACAAACCTCGATCCAGATGTGTTAGTTTTAAACGGCGGAATGAACGACAGAAATACGGACAGCGCCGCAACCTACATAGCCAATGTGTCCACATATTTAGCGAATAAGAACTCTGGTTGTGACGTGCTTCTAGTCGGGCCTAACGCGGCGGGAGACGAAACCACCTCAAACCTTGAAGCATATCGACTTGCGCTCCGTGATCTAGCTCTTGCTTCCAATTACGGGTTCATAAATGTTAACCATGCTATAGGTGGGTATGATCAAGCTGTTGATTACGGGTTGATGTTCGACACGGTTCACCCCAACACAAAAGGGAATCGTGTAATTGCTGCGGCTATTGGTAGTTATCTCGGCTTCCCGTCAGGTAGTGAGGCATTTACTAGACCTAGTTATGATGTCCCTGCATTATCTTACGAGTATTCTGGGTCTCTTACCGAAGTACACGACGACTCGGTTGCCGCGTCAGGTACGTTAGTTGCCTATACTCTTGGTCTTACGAATGCGTATCCGTCTATGCTTTTGGAAGTAATTGTTACCTCACAACGTGCTGGTACAGGGGCGGTGGTTCGAACTAGATGGCTACTGACAGTCACTAACTCCACAGTCGTTGATGCTGCCACGGAGGTGAGCGCTGTAACGGAGATAGAGGAGTTCAGAACAACTGCTGGTGATTTTAGCGCCCATAACCATACGATTACTGCCGCAATTGTAAGTAACAAAGCTGAAATTACTTACACAGCCTTAGTTCACGAACAGATAGTCCACATCCAAGCTAATTGGGTATTTGGTAATCTTACTGTGCAAGGTACGAGCGTGTATGAGGCGTGATGGTATTCCTAGAATCAGACTACATGGATCGCAACGCGGAATAATTAGAAAGAGTATTTATGACTAAGAAAGCAACAGTAAAGACTATCACGTCAGGTCACGCATCTAACACACAGTTGAACTTCAACTTCGATGCCCTGAATGATCAGTTCGACAATACTCTATCACTAGATGGTAGTACCCCTAACGCCATGGGTGCTGACCTAGACATGAACTCTAACAATATCACTAATGCAGCTGATGTCTCAACTAATACCTTGACTGTAGCTGGTGTCTTAGTTACAGATGCTACCTACGTACCTAACTGGGAAGGCCCTTGGGTTACAACTAAAGCGTATGTCATAAACGACTTGGTTAGTGAAGCCGGTAGTTCTTATATCTGTCTAGTAGCCCATACTTCAGGCACCTTCTCAACTGACCTAGCCGCCAACAAGTGGGAACTCTTTGCTCAACAAGGCGCAGCGGGTGCTGGTACAGGAGATATGTTAGCAGCTAACAACCTATCTGATGTAGCTAATACTGATACCTCCTTAACTAACTTAGGTGGTGGTACAACTGGTATAGCTATCTTTAAGGACAGTACAGCAGCAGCAGTAAGAACTGAACTAGGGTTAGATGCCTTAGCTTTACTAGCTACAGTTGACACAGCACAGATAGATGATGACGCTGTAACCTTAGCTAAGATTGCTGCTGGTACAGATGGAGAACTCATTACATGGGATGCCTCAGGTGACCCAGCTACAGTAGGTGTAGGTACGGCAGCTCAAGTCTTAACATCCAATGGGGTAGGTGCAGCCCCAACATTTCAAGATTCTGCTGGAGGTGGAGCATGGACAGCAGGGACTGAGACGGTTATATCTTCTGATGCAACGGCCGATTTCACAGTTGATTTAGCAACATACAAGGCTGTTAGGTTTTTATTCAGGAATGTTGTCCCCGCGACAGACAATGTTGATTTAGATATGTTAGCCTCTATTGATAGTGGGTCTAATTACAACCGAACTTTACATAAAGACACAGTGACCAGCACAACAGGAATACCGTTGATTGAGGCTAACGGTAGTGGAACAAGTGAATGGGGTGTTTCTGGTTTTGTTGAGGTCTCACAGTTGTCATCTGCATATGGAAGGTGGATACAAAATCTTGTTACCGAAGACAATTCAGGAGTAATGCAATCTGATGTAGTAGGTGGCTCTATAAATACCACAACAGCAATAACCAACATTCGTTTTAAAATGGATAGTGGGAACCTAGAATCCGGCACAATTCAACCCTTCTACTTAACAGGATAATATCATGGCATTTAAACATAAAGTAGACGGTGAGACTGTTGAGTTAACAGAAGCCCAACATGCGGCTCTTTTCCCTATAAAAACACAAACTGAGATTGGTGCCGAGTCGGAAGCTAAAGTACAGAGGAATACTGATGCCATCCTACAGAATGACAAGAAGTTCCGTGTTGTAGTTGAGCTTATCTTCGACACTCTTGTAGCTGTCAAGACTGGTAACCTATCAGCCTTTGATGGGGTGACTAATAAGACTACCTTCCGTGACCACATAGTAGAAAGATTTAGAAACCTATAAGATGCCCCCACTCACTAAACAAGACGTAAGAGAAGCAGCTGAGGCTGACCTCCTTACCTTCATTAAGCTTGTAGCTCCTGAGAGAGTACTAGGGCAAGCACATGAAGATGTATGTCACTGGTGGACTCGTCAGGACGCTAAGGACCATCAGTTGTTGTTGTTCCCTCGTGACCACCAGAAGTCAGTCCTAGTAGCCTTCAGGGTGGCTTGGAGCCTCGCTAAGGACCCAACACTAAGGGTACTCTATATCAGTGCTACGTCAGGACTAGCTGAGAAACAACTTAACTTCATTAAACAGATTCTAACATCCAAGATATTCACTGCCTACTGGCCTGACCATGTACACCCTGAACAAGGTAAGAGAAGTAAGTGGACTAACACTGAGATTGAACTAGACCACCCTAAACGTAAACAGGAGAAGGTAAGAGACCCCTCAGTATTCACTGCTGGTCTAACTACATCTATCACTGGACTACACTGCGACATAGCTGTACTGGATGACGTAGTAGTACAAGAGAATGCTTACACTAAGGAAGGTCGTAACAGAGTTCAAGGACAGTACTCCCTCTTAGCATCCATTGAGTCAACTGAATCTCAAGAGTGGGTAGTTGGCACTAGGTACCACCCTAAGGACCTATACAATGATATGCTTGAGATGGTAGAGGAAGTTTACGATAAGAATGGTGACAAGGTAGGTGAAGAGAACATCTATGAAGTCATGGAGAGAGCAGTAGAAGATAATGGTGATGGTACTGGTGACTTCCTTTGGCCTAAGTCTCAACGCCTAGATGGTAAGTGGTTTGGGTTTGACATCAGTATCCTAGCTAAGAAGAGAGGCAAGTACCTAGATAGAATGCAGTTCAGGGCGCAGTACTACAATGATCCTTCTGATCCTGATAACCAACCAATAAGTAATGACAGGTTCCAGTACTTTGATCGTAGTCATATAAGGGTTGAGTATGGTGATGTATTCTTTAAGGATCGTAAGCTTAATGTTGTAGCTGCTATTGACTTCGCATTCTCAACCAGTAAGAAGGCTGACTACACAGCTATTGTTGTTGTTGGTTGTGATTATGAAGGTAACCTCTACGTACTGGACATCAACAGATTCAAGACTGATAAGATCAGTGACTACTACAAAGAGATAGTTGTTATGATGCAGAGATGGTCCTTCACCAAACTAAGGGCTGAGGTTACAGTAGCTCAAGCAGTTATAGCTAGAGACCTTAAGCAACGCATCAAGGAACAAGGGTTATCCCTCAAGGTAGATGAGTACAGACCTAAAGGAAACAAAGAGGAACGTATGTCAGCTATCTTAGAACCTAGGTATGACAACTTAGCTATCTGGCATTACAGAGGTGGTCTATGTAGAGACCTAGAGGATGAGCTAGTGACTAACAACCCAGCACACGATGACATCAAGGATGCTCTATCGGCTGCTATTGATATTGTAACTAAGCCTATGAGGTCCAGAGCTATGACCCAAGGCAACAAGAATGTAATTAACTTTAACTCAAGGTTTAGAGGCTAATGGCTACAGGTAGAACGATAGATATAGACAAACTAGTATCCCCTGATGACCTAGCCTTAGAGGTAGTTGATAAGTGGCGCGTATGGGATGGTCAGATAGAAGTCAAGAAGAAGGAATGGTCTGAGGTACGTGACTACGTATACGCTACTGACACCAAGACTACATCTAACGCTATGACCCCTTGGTCTAACAGCACGACTATCCCTAAGCTTACACAGATTAGTGATAACCTACATGCTAACTACTTTGCTACTTTATTCCCTCAGATGAAGTGGATGAAGTGGGAAGGTGATTCTCGTAATACTAATACAGCAGCTAAGAAGGAGGTGATCCAAGCCTACATGGAGAACAAGGTAGACCAGTCAGGTTTTGTTGATACCATGTCAGACCTCCTACGTGACTGGATTACATACGGTAACTGCTTCGCTCAGGTAGTCTATGAAGATGCTAGCACTCCTATGGAGAATGGTGAAGTCATCACTAGGTACACAGGACCTAAGCTAGAGCGTATCTCACCTTGGGATATCAGGTTTAATCCTGTAGCTGCTGAGTTCTCTCAGACCCCTAAGATCATTAAGTCTATCAAGACCTTTGGTGACATAGCCCTTATGGTTGATGAGCAACCTGAGAATGCTGACCTCAAGGATGTACTAGACCGTATGGTTGACTCAAGGGCTGCTATCTCAGATGCTCAGGAGTCCCGTAAGAACCAAGCCTACATTGCTGATGGGTTCTCTTCCCTACGTGAGTACTACGACTCAGACTATGTAGAACTATTAACCTTCCGTGGTGATGTATTCGATAAGGTAACTCGTACTCTCCGTAAGAACAGGGTCATTACTGTAGTAGACAGACGTTACATACTATCTGATAAGGAAGGTCCAGAATGGAATGGTACAGCACCTATCTTCCACTCAGGCTGGAGAACAAGACCTGATAACCTATACGGTATGGGTCCCCTAGATAACCTAGTTGGTATCCAGTATAGAGTAGACCACCTAGAGAACATGAAGGCTGATGTCTTCGATAACATTGCATTCCCTAAGAAGGTTATTGCTGGTGAAGTAGAAGCCTTCGAGGATAAACCTAATGAGAATATCTTTGTTGGTGAAGAAGGTTCAGTAGGTTACCTACACCCTGACACTACAGCACTCAATGCTGACTTCCAGATACCTGCTCTACTTAACTTAATGGAGGAGATGGCTGGTGCCCCTAAACAAGCTATGGGTATCCGTACAGCTGGAGAGAAGACAGCCTTTGAGGTTAGTACTCTAGCTGAAGCAGGTAACAGAATCTTCGTACATAAGACTAACCACTTCGAGAGAACCTTTGAGGAACCTATCCTTAACGCTATGCTTGAGACATCAAGACGTAACATGAATACAGCTGATACCCTAAGAGTTCTTAATGATTCTACTGGTGTTGTAGTATTCAAGGACATCTCCAAGGATGACATCATCGGCACTGGTTCAATTAAACCTATCGGTGCTAGACACTTCGCTGAGAGAGCACAGAGACTACAGAACCTAACACAACTACACCAGATTAAACTAGGTGATCCTACTGTAGCTCCACACCTATCAGGTAAGGTCTTAGCTAAGATACTCACTGAGGAGCTACGTGAACCTGATATGTACTCAGAGAACATTAGTGTACATGAACAGATGGAGACACAGCAGGTAGCACAGGAAGCTCAGGTACAAGCTGAAGAAGAACAACAGATAGCTGCTGAGTTAGGTATATAAAGAATGAAACAAGATTGGCTTAAAGGTTGTAATACCGAGAAGGACAGAGCTGCACGTAAGGCTCAACTCTCCTCTTACAAACAAGCCTATAAAGAATTAGCTCTAGTCCTTAAGGGTCTTGAGTTAAGTGAAGCAGTCATTGATTATAGTGATGGATGGCAGCATAAACAGGCGCACCGCAATGGAGAGCTAACCATGCTCAAGCGGGTCAATGCCCTACTAGACCTAAAGGACTAAACTAAAGATGAGTAATACATTATTTGATGATCCAAAACCAGTGGATACTCAAACTGTTGTCAATGATGATGGTACGGTAACCACTCCGACTGCAATCGAACAACTTGTAGGTGAAGGTAAAAAGTTTAAGGACGTAGAATCCTTAGCACTAGGCAAGGTAGAGAGTGACAAGTTTGTAGCTAAACTACAGGCTGATCTCAATGAAGTTACCAGTAAGCTTAGTGAACAAGACTACGCCAAGAACCTACTAGAACAACTACAGACAAACACAAGCACGAAAACTAACACCGTGAATCCTGTAGTTCAAGACCCCGTTAGTGCTAAGCCAGAGGACGATACCCTGTTCAAAGCTAGTGAGGAAAACCTTAAAAACCTTGTGGAGAAGACACTTAAAGATCGTGAAGTACAGAGTAAGGCTGACGCTAACCTGAAGGTTGTCCGTGATGCCTTGGAGAAAGAATACGGTACTGAAGCTACTAACAAGCTTAAAGCTGTAGCATCTGAGTTAGGACTCACTGAGTCTTACATTGATACTATTGCCTCTCAGTCACCAGCTGCTATCTTCAAGATGATTGGACAAGCTGACAAAGAGTTTCAACCTAACGTAAATACTACAGTACGAACTGAGGGTGTTAACCTTACCTCGACTAACCAAAGGAACTCTAAGTTCTATAGCGACATGTATAAACAAGATCGTAAAGCTTGGTCGAGTCTTGAAGTGCAGAACCAGATGGTTGCTGATGCAGCTAAACTTGGTGATGCTTTTTATAAGCCATAAGACAACATAGGAGAACATTATGTCTGGCGAAACTACAGGAAATAACGCACTACTGATCCGGCAGAATATCTATTCAGGTCAGATCAAGGAAGCGTTGCAAGACGAACTTATTGCTATGCAGTGGGTCGATTGGATGAATGACTTTACTGAGGGTTCTTCGACCTTCAAGATTCCATCCATCGGTGAAGCTGTTGTAGATGACTATGTTGAGGACGACGAGATTAAGTTCCGTCCACTTGACAAAGGTGAGTTCACAATGACCATCGATAAACATAAGACATCGGGTCATTACATTACTGACACAGCTATGGAAGACCTCTTCTACGCTAATCAGTTGATGGCTAAGATTCCTGCTGCTGAGAGTCGTGCGATTCTTAAACAGCTTGAGTCTGATATCATGGCTCTACAAGGTAGTCAAACTGCTGCTGACACTAATACTATCAATGGTGGTAAACACCGCTTTGTTGGTACTGGTTCAAGCAACGTGATTGCAGTTGATGACTTTGCTCGTGCTAAGCTATCTCTCAAACTGGCTAACGCTAGTGATCGTAACATGATTGCTATTGTTGACCCGTCTGTTGCTTACACACTAGAGACCTTGACTAACCTCACTAACGTTTCTAATAACCCTCGTTGGGAAGGTGTTGTAGCTGAAGGTATGACTTCAGGTATGCGCTTTGTTAAGAACGTCTTCGGGTTTGATGTATATGAATCCAACTACACTGATACGATTGTGACTGAAACACTTGAGACAGTGAACGTTGCTGGCTTCGCGGCTAACATGTTCTTCTCTGCTGATGGTGATGAAGGTCCTTTCAAAGGTGCTTGGGCACGTATGCCTCGTCTCAAAGCATGGGAAGAAGAAGCCCGTGAGCGTACCAACTATGCGACATCTAGTCGTTATGGCGTTAAGCTGTACCGTCCTGAGTCCCTAGTTGTTATCCCAACTAACACTTCAGTTTAAGATAGAAAGGAACTAAGTTATGGGTAATTGGACTAATGATGATGGACTGCAAGTTCAGTATGGAGAACAGGACGTAGCTGTTGTAGGTGGTGTTAGCTCACCGTCTAAGCGATTGGTTATTGACTTTGACTATGCTAACCTACCGTCCTTCACAGCTGACCTCAACAACGATGGTACCAAGAATGGGTTCTTTGGCGGTGACGCTAACATCCCTGCTGGCGCCTTCATCACTAACGCCTACATTGTAGTTACTACTGCTTTCGCTAGTGGTACATCCTACAACATTGGCCTATACGACTCAGCTGGTTCAGCACTTGATGCCGATGGTATTGATGCTGCTGTTCTAACTGCTGCTCTTGCAGCTAACAAGGCTGTTGTATGTGATGGTGCATCTGTTGGTGGTACTAAAACTGAAGCTTCTGATGGTTTTATTGTCATCGCTGCTACAGGTACATTCACAGCTGGTGAAGCCAAACTGGTTATCGAGTACATCGAGACCTAACTAGACATAGGGTATCCTGTCATGGGGTACCCTAACCAACATATAGAGGATATATAAAGACATGGCTGAGCATAACACATTAACAGACCCTGACCTACACGAACCTAAGGGTGCAGCTGCGGCTAGTGCTGATGATGTGTATGTTGCTGATGGAGCAGGTTCAGGGTCCTTTAAACAGATTTACACACAAGGCTTTGAGGACTACAATGACCTCGCCACCACCTCTACTCCTATTGCATTGACCTTAGCTAACACAGCATACAACCTAACTAATGATGGTGCTGGTGCATTTACTAATACTACTTATAGACTCCCAGGATATAGTCCTATATGGGATGTGTCCACTAACGCCTTTGACTTCTCAGGTGCTGGTCTAGTATTAGGTGACACAGTTGATATCAGGTTTGACCTAGACATTGTTAACTCAGGTGCTAACGGAGCTTACGACCTACAGATTGATTTAGCTATTGGTTCAGGAAGCCCCTACACCCTAGAGATAGATGAACACCTATACAAGAGTGCTGGTACACACAAGGAGGTTGTTCTCTTCAGTATTTACATGGGCGATAATAACACCTTAAACTACCCAGCCAAACCCACAATGAAAAGTGATAGCACAGGTGATACAGTTATCGTTAATGGTTGGTATGTAAGAACACTCCCACGTAACCCTGTCCTAGTTTAAGAGGTAGACTATGAAACAAACATTACTTCAGATTGTTCAGGGTATCCTAAGTGATACAGATGGTGAAGAAGTGAACTCCATTGGAGACAGTGTTGAGTCCCTTCAAGTTGTATCTGTAGTCCACTCGGTATTCGATAATATTGTAGTTTCTAAACTTATACCTGAACACAAAGAACTCCTTAAGTTAACTGCTCTATCTGATACTGATACTCCTACCCACTTCCAGTACCCTGACAACGTAAAGGAAGTAGAGCTTATTGAGTATGATACATCAGATGATGGTACCTTCAAGTACAAAGAGATTGAGTACCTTGAGCCTCTAGTGTTCCTAGATAAGTATAATGGTGTTGAGTCTGACTACGATAACGTCAAGGACATCTCAGGCCTAACTAATCTACGTATCCGTAATGACAAGATGCCTGAGTACTACACATCCTTTGATGACCTACATATTGTCATGGACTCATATGACTCAACAGTAGACACTACGCTACAGGAGAGTAAGACTAGGGCTTATGGCACTAAGTTACCTACCTTCACAGAAGATGATACGTATACTCCTGATCTTGATGCTCATATGTTCCCTTACCTTATCAGTGAAGCTAAGTCAACATACCAGTCACTCTTCAAATCAGGTTCAGACCCTAAGATAGAACAGACAGCACGTAGGTTGAAAGTATCCCTACAGAATGACAGATACAGAACTAAGAAGGAGATTACTTGGAATGCCTACGGCAGACGTTAAGATTGAAGAGGACATGGAGAATCAAATAGTTAAACTATTCTCCCCTAAGACTAAGGATGCCCTACTAGTTAGAAAGACTACTGGCTCCCTACCATTCTTTGAGGTCGTATGGCCTAATGATAAGAGACCAGTAGAAGGTACCTTCACCTCACAGAGTAGAGCCTTAGAAGCTGCACTACATTTCCTCTCCCACATGAAGGTAACTAGGACTGTAGAGAGAGACAACAAGACTAAAGCTAGAGAACAACGTAAGGCTGATAAACAGAATGCCACAGAGTCTACAAGCTAAAGCTATTACAACCTTCACTGGTGGTCTTATAACTGAGGCTAGTGAACTTACATTCCCTGAGGGTGCCTCTACTGATGAGCTTAACTGTTCCTTGGAGAGAGCTGGTAACCGTAGACGTAGGTTAGGTCTCCACTATGAGGAAGCTAATGAACTGTCATCTAATACTGTAGACCACACAACTAAGGTATACGAGACCTCATGGGCTAACGTAGCTAACCAGTCTGACCTAGAGTACCTCGTAGTACAAGTAGGGACTGACTTATACTTCTACACTAAAGCTTCCTCTCCTCTGTCTTCAGGTACTGTTGATACTACTTATGTATCTGGTGTTCCCTATACTGTAGACCTAACAACATACAAACCATCTACTGTATCTGACTCTGACATAGGACGTATTCAAGTATCCTCTATCAAGGGTGCAGCAGTTATTGTAGCTGAGGGTATTAATCCCTTCTACATTGAGCAGGACATCACTACTGGTGCCTTCACTGAGACTACCATTGACTTCAGGGTGAGAGACTTCGAGTTCCTAGGGGACAAAGAGGACAGCCTAGAAGAAGTAGCTTCAGGTTCAGTATCAACTGAGAGAAAGTACGACACAGCTAACACTGGTTGGTCAGGTACTAAAGGTGCAGCTGCACTCTCCACTTACATATCAGCTAACACAGCCTACCCTCCGTTAACACATACTTGGTACTCAGGTAAGGACTCTAACGGTAACTTCAGTGAGTCTGAATGGCAGAAGGTGTACTCAGGTACATCTCTTATTGTTGGTGGGCACTACATCCTAGGTATCTTCGATGGTGATAGAGCTACAGCTTCAGGTATAGCTGGTGTCACAGGTTACTCCACAGATAAGAGGTTCACAACTAACGAGACATTCTTTGGTAGGGTATTCTACTCAGGTCTATCATCTGATAGGGATGGTGGTAAGGTTTACTTCACTAGTATCCTTGAGTCTTTAGGTGATCTAGGTGACTGCTACCAACAGAATGACCCTACAGCTGAGGACTTCTCTGATCTACTAGATACTGATGGTGGGTTTATATCCATCCCTGAGGCACATAACATTAGGGAACTACAGACCTTCGGTTCATCCCTCCTAGTCTTTGCTGACAATGGTGTATGGGCTATATCTGGTGTTGATGGTGTCTTCAGAGCTACTGAGTTCTCAGTTACCAAGACTACTACTGAAGGACTACATAGTGTAGGCTCTCTAGTTGATGTAGAGGGTACACCTATCTGGTGGTCAGCCTCAGGTATTCAGACTATGGTAGCTGATCAGGTATCAGGTAGGCCACAGGTACAGGACCTCTCAACTACTACTATACAAACCTTCTGGAATGATATAGGTGGCAGTGCTAGGAACAGTGTCAAGGGTCTATACGATTCAGTTGAGAAGAAGGTGTTCTGGATATACCCTTCCCTATCTGAAACTAAGGATAACAAGTACAATAGAGTTCTAATCCTTGACTTAACCTTAAGGGCGTTCATACCTTGGGCTGTAGTTGACAAGGACGTAGCTGAGCCTGAGTACATCTTAGGTATGTCGTACTTCTCAGGTGTTGGTTCAGTCAGGTCAGACATTGGTGTAACAGTTGATGGTGTGCAGGTAACAGCTAGTGGTGTTGATGTAACAGTTAAAGGTTACCTTGATGCTACTGGACAAGACAGTTCAATTAAGTTCTTGGTTAGAGATGGTGCAGCTGGTGCCCTTACCTTTGCTGAGTTCTCAGGTACTGACTTCCTTGACTGGGAATCTGAGGACTACTCCTCCTACGCTGAGGCTGGGTATGACTTCCTTGGTGACATGACACTCAAGAAGACTGCACCTTACGTTACAACGTACATGAGGACCACTGAGACAGGGTATACAGGGGATGAGACTAACGGGTATGACCTTGTTAGACCTAGCTCATGTAAGCTCTCAGTCTACTGGGACTTCAAGGATACACCAAGTACTACAGCACAACAGATATACAGACTTAAGAGCCTACCTATCGTTGACCCTAATGATCTTACTACCTTCGACTACCCTACTACTGTAGTCACTACAAGGAATAAAGTTAGAGGTAGGGGTAGAAGTATGAGACTTAAGTTCGAGAGTGAGACAGGTAAGGACTTTAACCTACTAGGGTGGGAAGTCATTGGGGCTAGGAATACTACATTATGAGTACCATAAGAGAAGCTGTTGACACAGACCTAGTAGATATTCTAGTAATGGCTAAGGGTTTCACTAAGGAAGCTAACAAAAGTGGTTACAAGATTACTTGGTCACAGGATAAAGTTTCTCAGTTAGTCTTATCAGCTATAGATAGAGAAGACCTATGTATGTTTGTATCTAAGGACGACACTGACGAGACAACAGGGTTTATCATTGGGGCAGCTACCGAGATACTCTTCTCTAATGACGTAATAGGTAGTGAGATATTCTGGTGGGTAGACGAGAACGTAAGAGGTAAGAGAGTAGCCCTTAAACTCTTCAAGACATACGAGGACTGGGCAGTGAGTAAAGGGGCTACAGCATTAACAGCATCGGACCTACAGGGTATCGCTAACCTAGCTCCTATCTACAAAGCACTAGGGTACACACCCTCAGAAGTTACATATCGAAAGGATATACAGTAATGGCTATCACAACAATTGCAGCTATTGGATTAGCTATTGGTGCAGTAGGTACTGTAGCATCCATCTCAGCACAGAACAAAGCAGCAGCAGCTAGTAGACAGCAACAGACTGTACAAGCTAGAGCATCACGTAGGCAAGCTATCCGGCAGGGTATGCAAGCTAGAGCACAGGCATTAGCATCAGCACAGGCTCAAGGGTCAGCTGGTTCTAGTGGTGCCATTGGTGGTATTGGTGCTCTCAGTTCACAACTAGGCTCCTCTATAGGTACACAAGGACAGCTCAGTGCTCTCTCTGGTATCATCTCTACTCAACAAGCTAGGGCTTCTACCTTCGGGTCTATCGCTAACCTAGGGTTCACAGCTGCACAAGCCTTTGGTGGTATAAAACTAGGGGGTCAAGATACTAGTGGCCCTACAGTACCTGACTTCACTGTACCTTTCGGACAAGGATAAACTTTAATGCCTAATGAGTTCCCAGTCAATTCACTACCAGCTGTAGAACCTCTAGATGGTCCTGCTACTCTTCCTTTGTTAGAGGACCCAGCAAGCTTACGTGTACGTAATAGAGCAGTATCCTTAGCTGGTGTGATAGGTACTGAGCCACTGAAGGTTCAACAGGACGTAGGTACAGGCAACAACTCAGCCTCTAATGAAGCACGTACTCAAGCTCTACAAGGTTCAGTAGAAGGTAACCAACAGATTGTTGATGATGTTATCTCTACTCAAGGGACCTTAGAGGAAGCTCAGGCAGGTCTTAGAGGAGCTGAAGAGAAGAGACTTATGTACTCCTCAGCTAGTGACTTCTTTACTGAAGAGGCTTTAACATTAGGTAATCCTAACTACTCCCCTAGTGCTGCACGTTCAGCTAAGAACCTAGCTATAGCAGAGGAAATCTTTAGGGAGAGGCTATCAGGTATATCCGATGAGACAGGTTTCTTTGGTTATGCTGGAGACTTCATCGATAGGTACTTCCTTAGAGCTATTCCTGTTGGTGCCATTGAGGACCTAACTAAACGTAGTGAGCGTAAAGGTAGAGAACTACTTGATGCAGCTACCACTATGGATGCTGATGAGTATAGAGCTTTCATTAATGCCTATGCTGATGAGTTAAGTGAAGAAGGTTTCCTTACTAACGATAACTTCTTTGCTTTGTCTGATGGTTTCAATGAGGCTACTAACGCTGGTTATGACCCTATGTCAGGTATCAACCAAGCTCTAGGTGCTCTTGACCTACTAGCCTTAGGTAAACTGGTAGGTTCAGCTGGTAAACTAGGTGTAGTTGGACTAACTGGCTTAGGTAAATCAGAGACTACAATCACTAAGGCTGCTAGTATTGCTGGTAGAGAGATAGCTACTGATGTTGCTGAGAATACCTTAGAGGCTTCAGCCAAGATTGATGGTGAACTCCTAGCTAACATGTCAGTTGAAGCCCTAGATACTGGTAGTGCCACACAGAGGGCCTTGCCTTCACGTCTAACACAGATAGTTGAGAACAATAAGCTAGTCAAAGGTGTAAGTGAACTCAACGAGTCAGGTACATTTGGTCGTGTAGCCACTAGGACACAAGTTAATGACCTTGTAGTTGACTCAGTACAGGCTTATACTGTACGTACAGCACGTAACACAACTGAGTACAGGGTGGTAGAGGATACTTTAGGTAACCCTATCCTTGAGATGAAGTTTGGTAAGAAAGATGGCACCCCCTTTACAGCTAAGAACCCTAATGTAGCTCAGGCTAATGCACAGAAGTTCGCTAATAAAGTAGAAGGTGCCGAGGTTATACCTGTTGACCCCGAAGATTTAACTAAAGGGTTTGAAGTACAGCTCCAACAGAGGTTAGACTTAACTGGTCTTAGTGATGAGATTGATCTACATGCTACTGAGTATGGCTTCATGAGAGAGACACTCGCTAAGGTACTAGGTTCTAACCCTACACTAGATGATACACACCTAACAGCCCTAGCTCAGATGGGTGAAGCTGGTACAGCAGCCATTAAGCAGGTATCTAAACCTTTCCTTGATGCACTCAATAAGATTAACCTAGACTCCAAGAAGACTGTAGCTGCTGTCTATAAAGAACTACGTGATGGTAGTGACTCCTTCATTCGTGATGGGTACACTGAGGGTGAGTTCAGGAATCTATTTAAATCTCTACACCCTAATGGTCTAGATGCTACAGATAAGGACGTACAAGCTTATCAGGCCCTAGTGTCCTTAGAGGATGGTGCTTGGATTATGAAGGCTAACCAAATCCTTAACCAGTATGTAGCTAAAGACTTCTGGTCCTTGGATGTAGGTGGTTCCTTCCGTCTAGTTGGTAAGAAGTTTGAGGGTAATCTACCTAAAGATGCTAAAGTGTTTGATACTACATCAGGTGCTGTCATCCTAGGTGAGGACTTAGATAACTTCAAGAGCTTATGGAGACTAGATAAACCAACTAACAACGGGGCTGAGTACCTTGTTGACCCTAAAGGTGTTAAGATACTAGAACATTCTGATGTTATGGGGTATAACGCTGGTGGTGTACGTATGAACCCTAAGGCTAACTACTTCGTTACTCTTCTGGGTGACCGTACTAAGGCTATCATGACCACCTTTGCTGAGTCTGAGGCTATACTGGCAGCTAAACAACTAGGTAACATCGCTAAGAAGATAGATGAACTAGGCGGGGACCTGAGAGTTCTCTCTAAGTCAGATGAACTAGACGATGTAATCAGATTAAACAACGACTGGGACCCCTCTATTGCTTCAGCCTCTGATCTAGCTAAGCTTATGGATGGTAAGGGATGGGACTTGTCTCGTGGTATAGCCTATAAACCTCGTAATGCTAGAGTTATCCCTGAGGATGCTGAGGCTATGGAGGCACTTCATGGTTCATCTTGGGATGACTTCGTTAGGGCTGACATGAGACGCTCTAATGATACACTCATGGAGTATGGTGGAGGCGAGACATACAACGTAGACCCAGTTAATGCTATACTTGACCAGTTCCAATCAGCTTCACATGGCTATGCTATGAGGGCATACACGTACAACTCCATGGTGTCGTGGGTTAAGAGGGCACAACAGAAAGGTAGTGGTGTAACCTTCGATCCTAACATAGGACATACCGACTATCAGAGGTTATACCAGTCTATCACTCAGGGTGACATAGGAAGTAACGCTACAGCACGTAAACTAGCCACTATGAAGGGTATCATTGATCGTAGATTGAACGTACAAACCCCACTAGAGAAGAGTTTTGCTAGGTTTGGACAAGGTGCGTCAGAGTACATCTTCGAGAAGTCAGGTGTTAAACTAAAACCTACTGATCCTTCTAGTAGACTACTATCTATTGGTTTTGGTAGTGCCTTTGGGTTCTTCAATGTGTCCCAGTTTGTGATGCAAGGCTTTCATGTGTCTAACATTATGGCTATTGCCCCTAAGTTTGGCTCTATGGGTACAGGTATAGCAATCCCTATGCGACAAATCCTCCATGCTCCTGACTTAGCGTCTGAAACCTTAGGTATTCAACGTTTAGCTAAGTTTATGGGTAAGGAGGAGACAGAGATTAAGGAACTAGTGGACTACATTAAGACATCTGGCCGTGATATGGTAGATGGAGACGCTATTGAGAAGGGTACAGGCGTAGGTTACGGGGTATCTGGTTGGGGTGGTGAGTCGTTCCTACCTGATAAAGCTCAGAAGGCTGTATTCTCTACTACTAAGGGCCTATCTAAGTTCTATGAGGCTGGTCTTACACCATTTAAAGCTGGTGAGCGTATGTCTCGTATATCTGGCATCAATACAGCGTTCTTTGAGTTCAAAGCTAAGTTCCCTAATGTCTCAGCTATGTCTGATGAAGGTAGAGCTTGGATTACTAGACGTGAACAGACACTAACATTCAATATGACTACAGGTTCTAGACCTATGTTGCAGTCAGGTGTCATGAAGGTACCTACACAGTGGTTGTCCTACTCCTTTAGGGCTGCTGAGAGTGTAGTTATTGGACGTGACCTATCAGTTGCTGAGAGAGCTAGACTAGCTGCTGTCCTTATGCCCTTCTACGGTCTAAGTGGTTTTGGTTTAGCTTCAGCTGCTGACTATGTAGGTGAGAAGTTAGGTGTAGCCCCTGACAGTAACATGTACATTGGCCTTAAGTATGGTTTCTTGGACTACTTGATTGCTCAGGTAACACCAGTTGAGACAGGCTTAGCTACACGTCTAGCTCCATTCGATGCCTTCGTAGATATCTATAAGAAGATCAATGAGGGGGATGTAGCTACGGCTGTAGGTGGTCCATCAGGTGAGATTGCTACTGGTATCACTGAAGTCTTCATGGACTCCGTTAGTGATCTCTTCCATGGACGTACAGTATCAGCTACTGAGGACCTAATCAAACTACTAAGACAACCATCAGGTATTGATAACGTATTCAAGGCTTATGGTGTAATGAACAATGGTGTGTATAGGTCTAAGACAGGCGCTACTTTACCCACTGACCTTAAAACATCTGATGCTGTCATCCTATTGATGGGTTTCTCTCCTCTTGAGCTTACTGAGTTCTATCAGAGACGTGGTGAAGCCTATACTGACTCACGTAAACTTAATACCTTCCGTAAGGAGATGGATAGGGATATGAACATCGCTATGCGACTAGTCTCTGAGGGTGGTACTGATAGAGATAGAGGTATGCAGATGATAGAGGAGATGCACGCTAAGATTGCTACATCAGGCTTCTCTCCACAACAGATGTTCTCCCTACGTAAGGGACTACAACGTGGGAACAACAATGAACTACTAAGATTAATGCAAGGAGCAATCCGAGAGGATAACTACTACGGTGCTCAAGCACTTCAATCCATCATCGGAGGTAAGTAAGAACTATGGCTACACTAAACCCTGTAATCAACCCTAATATCCAACATGAGACACCAGTTGTTAACCAGTCTGGTAGTACTCTATTCCAAGGACTAACCTCAGCACTAGGTACAATCAACACAGCTAAACCTAAAGCACCCTCAGCTGCTGAAGTAGACGTATCCCTTAACACAGGGCTTATACGTGGCTTAGAGACTGCTCAGGGCCTTAGAGACCAAGGTAGAGAGAGGGAAGCCCTTAACATGGAGCGTAGGGTTACTACTAACTTTGCTGTAGCTGGTGGTGACTTAGGTAGTAACGATACTAAAGCTCTGATTGAGACATACACAGGTAAACCAGTAGACTTTGTTGGGTTCTCAGCTGAGGAGGTAGCCCTTAATACAGCTATGCAGACTCCTGAGTTCCAGAACTACTTCATTGGCTCCTTCTCTGATCCTTCTATGTCGACTGCTACTGAAGAAGAACGTGTAGCCTATGCTGTTAACCGTATCTCCAGAGCACAAGGTAATGCACTGCTCATTGAGGAAGCACAGCAGAAGTGGACTAACCAGAGTGAAGGTGCGTATAACTCAGTTATCTCTGACTTCATTGACACTAACATTGGTGCCTTGGTTATTGCTGATCAACAGGGCCAGACCCTATCACTAGAAGGCATACAGGAGAACAGGGCACAGTGGGAACTAACTAAATCTACTGTGCTACGTAGACCACCTAATGTATCTACTGATCAATGGAACTCCATTAAAAGTCAGATTGATACTATTGACTCAACACTGCAATACCTAGAAACTATGGCTGGTAATGAGAACGTATCTTCACGTTTAGCTGACAACATGGTACGAGCTATCCAAGATGTAGCTAAGTCTGAAGGTAGGGGACTTAATGCTGGCGAGAACATTGTACTTCAGATGGTCCTAAGGCATGACACACAGTCTCTCTTAGCCCTTAGTGAACAGGGTACAGTCTTTAATGAAGCTATCAAGGCTGCTGAAGGTTTAGCTAGTGTATCTGCTGCTCGTGTATCCCTAGGGTTCCAACAGGTAAGTGGAGTATCAGCTGACCCTAATGATCCTAATGCTGGTATAGCCCTAAGCAATGGGTGGGACCCTGAAGTCTTTGAGGGAGCTAAAGGTGGGGACCCTAGTGAGTCCTTAGCTAGAGCCTCAGGTCTTATGTCCCTTAATGTTGGCACTAAACCAGCTGTACTCTCTGATCCTACTTATCAGGAACAGTGGGGTGTAGCTATGTCCTCAGGGTTTGCTTCTCTATACCATGTAACTGACCAAGAGAACTGGGTTACTGAAGGTAAGTACAGAGAACTCCTATCTCCTGAGCTATTCGCTAACCTTGAAGCTATGAAGACAGTTAATCCTGTTCTTTATGAGGCTCTAAGAGGTAATGCTTTCACAGCTATAGACAAGAATAGGGCATCACTACTAGCTAATCTATCTCAACGTGAGAGTGGAGAAGTATTCCAGTATGATCCTACAACAAGTAAGTTCGTAGCTACACTAGATGGTGTCCTATCCTCTAACCTTATAGCTAGTAACATTAAGAGTGCACTAGTTACCTTAGTTAATGAGAGTTATGGTGGTGATGTGAATGCTGCCTTTGATGATGCTTCCTTTAACCTCACACCTCTAGCTGGTACTGACATTACGTTAGGTAAGATCAAGGAGATATTCCAACCTTCAGATACTGTAGTTAAACAGGTAGCAGCCCTAAGGTTCTTGAATGAACAGGCTCAACGTGTAGCTCCTCAACCAGTAAGTGATGGTGGTACTGTAGCTGATGACACTAACACAGCTCTAGGTGTTTCTGCTTCTCCTATGATATCCTTATTAGATGAAGTAGAAGGAGGTGGAGACTACAATGCACTGTTTGGTTTCTCTAACAGAGATGGTGGACAGTTCTCAGGTACAAGTATTACCGAGATGACCCTAGGTGAGTTAGCTGAGTTTACTAAAGGCACTGGTCAGTATGGTCAGTGGGTTAAAGGACAGGTAGGACGTGTAGCAACACCACTAGGTAGATATCAATTCGTGGGTTCCACTCTACGTGAGGTAGCTAAGAAGATGGGCTTACCTGACAGTACCGTGTTCTCTCCTCAGGTACAGGACTCTATCTTTGGGTTCCACATGCAAGACATCCTGAGTAGACAAAACACAATAGAGGGTAAGATGAGAGTAGCTAGAAGTACATGGGAAGGGTTTAAGCATGTTCCTGATGCTTCTCTAGTTAGGGCCATTGAGTCCTTTGAGAGGGGTACTCCTATCACATCTGAAACTCTGCAAGGTATGGAGACACCACCTAAGAGAGACGACTTCAATATCAACACACAAGCATCTATAGCTAAGAACCCTGAAGGTATGACTACACCAGTACAGAGAGTACCTAACATTGAGGCTCTCATAGAGGGTGGAGCTAAGTCCTTTGAGAGTGAAGAAGAACTCAGTGAAGCTATCTCTAAAGGTGAGGTAGAAGATGGTGAACTAGTTATTGTAGCTGGTCGTAGGCGCATAGCGGAGAAAGGTTAGTCATGTCAAATAGAGTAGAGTATGAACATTATAACGACTTCCCTGAGGAAGAGTGGAGGTGGCCTAACTTCTCACCCAGTGAGTTACAGAGTAAAAGTGACCATAAGCTGATGGTTGACTACAATTCATTAGACAAACTACAGGCTCTACGAAATATCTTAGGTAAGCCTATGCGTATCACCTCCTCCTATAGGTCACTAGATCATAACAGGAAGGTTGGTGGAGCCAAGAACTCTATGCACCTACAGGCTAGGGCCTTTGATATACAAGTGGCAGGACATGACTTGCCTGAGTTTATAGTACAAGCTAAACGTGTAGGTTTCACAGGGTTTGGTTACTACGAAAGAAGTGGGTTCATCCATATAGATACGGGTAGACCAAGAACTTGGGGCAACCGCTGGTTCTAATACAATGAAGTACCTACTAATCCCTCTTATTATCCTAGCTATATGCTTAATTAGGCTCCTACTTAAAGCCTTGAGTGTAATGATTAAGATAGCTGGAGCTAAAGAAAACCTAAGGAAGGCTAAAGAAGATGTCCGAAGAAGAGATACACGACCTAGACATTAGGTTAACTAAAGTAGAAGAGAGACTACGTACCATGGCGAGTGACTTAGCTGGTATACTCTCAGGTATCAACAAACTATTATGGTTAATTGGGGGAGGTTTCCTCTCTATTGGGGTAGCCTTAACTATACAGTTTATTGTGACACATTCATAATGGATATGTCTAATAAGACAGGTAAGAGGTGTTGCCACTGTAAGGTGACAAAAGACTTGGACTCGTTCCACCGCAATAGACGTATGGTTGATGGTTTAACTAGGGAATGTAAAACCTGTGTTAAAGAGTACAACGCCAGACACTACAAGAGAACACGCAAGACTAGGTTACAGTGGCAGAAAGAGTACAGGGAGCGTAACCTAGAGTACCGTAAAGAGTACGATAGGATGCAAAGCAAGAGACACTATCAAGAAAACAAAGAGAAGTATTACGAAAAGACAGCCACTAGAAGAGCCTCTAAGCTAGAAAGAACTCCTTCTTGGTTGACTGAAGATCATAAAGAAGATATCCGAGACCTGTACAAATTAGCTAGGAAACTGGAAAAACTTTGTGGTGCCAAATACCATGTAGACCATATTGTACCACTCCAAGGTAAAGACGTCTCAGGTTTACATGTACCTTGGAACCTACAACTACTAGAGGCGTCTATGAATCTGAGTAAGGGTAACAAGTATGGCGATTGACTTAAAGGCCAAGAGTGGTAAGAGGGAACTAGCTTTTATCTTCTCAAGTATACTAGTCTACTCAATATACAAAGATAACGTAGCTATGGTGGAGGTCATCGTATGGCCTATTATGTCCTTCATAGCAGCATCAGCAGGACTACATATTTATGGTGAATCAAATAAGAGTACTAGGGTTACTTCTACTACTGACAGTGACAGCTTGCAGTCCCCTTGATGTCTTGGGTACAGTAGCTAATGTAGCTGGTGGGGGTGGACCTGATGTGTCTGTCCCTATTGATGCTCAGATAGGTAGAGAGAACACTAAGCAAGCTGTAATAGGTGATCAAGTAGGAGGTAATCAGACTAACTCTAAGGTAGATGTAGAAGAAGCTAAGGAAGTCACTATTAATGAGTCCCCTAGCTTCTGGTTTATGTTACTGTTTGCTTTAGGTTGGTTACTACCATCCCCTAGGGAGATAGCTTCATGGGTCCTTAGTCTATTCGGAGTCAAGAGGTAACTTATAGGTTAGACCAGCCTTCTTCCTCTCCCTCTGGTACCTCTCAGGTGTATATCTACCTAGTGTCTGGTGGTTGTAAGGGCCTAACTTATGTTCCTCCATGCAGTACCTACACCACCTGTACCTGTAGTCAGTCTTAGGGTTAGTGTAGGTCTTATATGTCTTACAGTTCTGACAGGTGAGTACTACATCAGGATCATTAAGGTATACTGACCAGTCCTTGCTAGAGCTACGCTCATTACTCACCTTCCATCTCTTTGATTAGCCTGTTCAAATACCAGACCTGTTTCTTTAGGTCTTCAATAGGTTTACCCTTGTAACGATAGCGGTGGCCATATTTCTTAGCGCACCCCTCTAAGTACCCTAAGAACATTACGTGGTCCATGTTCGCTTTCATATAATCAATAGCTTCAATACCTCCGGCTGTATAGTGCGGGGGTTTTTCTATGAGGTCTTCCTTAACCCCTCTCATGTCTTCATAATGTGAACTCATTTACTACTACCTCTCTGTAATCTATCTGAGTCTAGCCAGATAAGCTTATTGATGTCACCTCTAGTAATGCCAATGTCGTCTAGTTCCCTGTTAGATAGGGCGTTAAGTTGTTTAATTACACTACGGTGCTCACGCCATGTAGCTAGAAAGTTCCAGTATCTTCGTAGTATGTTCATCGTGTTAGTTCCTTCCATGAATACTTGTATAGTGGTTGAATGATCTCTTGTATCTGTTGTGCTACCTCTTGTACTTCTTTCTGTGCGTGAGGATCAGACCTCTGGTTGTACATATTAGCCCACCCCATTAGACTACCAGTCATGAAGAACTCGGTATACATAGACTGAGGCAGCACCATACGTGCTTGTTCAGGGCATACTCCTAACTCTAGGAGTTCCTCGTAGTTCCCTTGTTGGTACCCAAACTGTTGCCAGAGTGTAGTGGGCACTTCAACCTCTTCATCACTACTCCCTTGCTTCACGTTGTCAGCAGCTTTACGCCACACCTCAGGTACATAGAACTCAGGTTCATCAGTGACGTACCTACGGCTAACCTCATTAACAACAAACCCTACCTGATGTTTATGTATCTGTCTAGCTACAAACAAAGGTACCTTCATGTGTAAGGTTACTTGGCAATGTCCAAAGGGTGTCCAATGTGAAGGCATCTTCTTGATGTGGTTTAGGAGGTCTGTAAGTGTGTCTTCGTCCTCTTTTAAGTTACCACCACCTCCACCCTCCTGATAGAGTACTGTTTCCCCTATAGTATGACCAGCCTCTTGCACCTCAACAAATACTTTATCCCAATCCCCACTCGTACAACCACGAGCAAGGAAAGCGATTAACGATTGGTCAGGCTTTGAGAGAATGCCAGTTCTCTCTTCTGGGTACCCCCAGCCGTTTTCAACATACTCTTTAACCATTTCCTCACGTTGTACCCACTTACTACGTTTACCAAAGGACACTCTAGCCATGTTGACTACCTTCAAGTCATCTCCACAGTGGTCTTCATAAGTCACAATCATTCACATGTCCTCCGTCCAGTTTGTAGGTCCACATAACAGGCTGCACCTTCAACCTCATCATGGTTCTCTTCTACCTCTTCTTCCTCTACTACATCCTCAGCTGCACTAGCAGTCAAGATACCGTACCTCTTACCAGCCGCCCTGAAGGTAGTACATCCACTAGCACCTCCTTCATAGGCTCTCATGTATACCTCCTTGAATTGCTCCCATGTCACATCATCGCCTACGTTACACGTCTTACTACAAGCACTGTCCACATACTTACTTGCTGTAGTCAATACATCCACATGATCAAAGACTGATAGCTCATTGGCTGTAACACCCTTGACACCGTACTCTCTGTACCCGTAGTCAGTAACCCGCTCAGTACGAGGACCCTCAAAGGTTTGTATTAGTCTGTCGTATGAGTGAGAGAAGACTGGTTCTATACCACTGGAGATGTTATCAGCAGATAGGCTAATAGTACCAGTAGGGGCAATGCTAAGAAGATGTGAGTTACGTATCCCATGTGTCTTAATGTCCTCTCTAATGTCCTCAGGTAAGCTCATAGCGAACTCACTGTTAAGGTACTCCTCATGGTACAAGGGGAAGGCACCCTTAGTCATAGCCAGTTCAATAGAGGACCTATAGGCTGTATCTCTAAGGATAGTCATGACCTCAGTAGTGAAGGCAAGGAACCCAGTACTACCATACTTAAACCCTAAGGCTTCACCAGCGTTAGCTAACCCAGTGATACCTAGGCCCATACGTCTCTTGTCTTTAGCTTCCTTCTCCTGTTGTGGTAGGGGGTAGATAGCACGATCAACTACATTATCCATAGCTCTAACTACTGGCCCTATGTCTTCCTTTAAGGCTTGATAGTCAAAGAACCTAACAGCTTTATCTGGATACTCCCTTTCAGCTGACCAAGGTTTGTTGCCTTGAGTATACACATACTTAGTAAGATTAAAGGACCCAAGCAGACAGGCACCATAAGGTGGCAGTGGTTGTTCTCCACATGGGTTAGTAGCAGCTATCTCCTCACAATAATGTAGATTATTCTTATCATTCATACGATCAATGAACAAAATTCCTGGTTCTGCCCAGTCCCAAGTACTCCGAAGTATCTCATTCCATAGGGCTGTAGCACTAACTGTCTTATATACACGACCCTCAAAGACTAGATCAAAGTCAGTGTCCTCCTTCACTGCCTCCATGAACTCATCTGTCACACCAACACTAAGGTTGAACTGAGTAAGAGTATCACTGTTGTTCTTTACTCTAATGAACTCCTCAATATCTGGGTGGTCAACTCTAAGTACACCCATCTGAGCACCCCTACGGTGGCCAGCACTAGCAACAGTCTTACAGGTAGCGTCGAAGATTTCCATGAAAGATAGAGGACCGCTAGAGCGGCTGTCAAGACTACGTATAAGAGCGCCACGAGGACGTAGTGTACTAAAGTCATAACCTATTCCTCCTCCTAGTTGCATTGTCTTAGCTGCTTCCTTAGCTGCATCCATAATGCCATCCATACTGTCATCTAGTGTGTTAGAGACGAAGCAGTTGTATGGTGTGGTCTGTCTAGCTGCACCCATAGAGGACTGTACTCGTCCAGCTGGGAGGAACCTCTGATCTAATAGGATATCTCTGAAGGTGTTGTAGTGTTCATCAGTATCCTTAAGGGCATCAGCTACCCTAGTCATAGCTTCTTTAAAGGACTCACCCTTACCACGATACTTCATGGCATGTATCTCTTTACTGATACCTAGTGTTGGTCCGTATTCCTTAGGTTCACTCATCGATTATCTCCATTCCCTTTAAGGACACCACGTTTCCTACGTGACTCTAGTTTCTCTATGTTCCTATCAGCTACCTCGCTAAGGTCATACCCTAAGTCATTAGCTAGGTTAGCTACATACCATAGGACATCCCCTAGTTCCTTTACTGTAGCTTCATGGTCTAGTACACCATCGCCACGTAACATCTTCTTAACCTTCTCAGCTATCTCTCCTGACTCACCAACTAACCCTAAGGTAGGGTAGATGATAGAGTGTTGCTTAGGGTAGATAGCAAAGCTAGTAGCCTTCCGTTGGTATTCATTTAACATCTTTCAGTACCTCAGATAACAGTTTCATTATAGTCTCATTAGCTTTACGTAGGTCAGCCAACTCCTGTCTCATCTCCTTATACCACTTCTCATAATTCTCTACCTTAGGTATAGAAGCTGTGAGTGTATCAGAGTTATACGTAGGAGGCCATAGAGTATTGTTTGCCAACCCATCACCTGAGGTTAGTTCACCTAATGTAGTAGGAGGGTTGATCCTGTGTTCTACCATTGCCCTCTTCATTGCTTCCCTCTCTTCCATGACATCACGTAGTTGTCTCTCGTACGTATCCATTCCCTTGCTCGTCGCAGTATCAACCATCGTCTCCTCCTTCCCTGTCCCACTCATCCAAATCTCCTTCGGGTATATCGACATAAAAGTAATCCTCTAAGCACAGTAGTCCTCTACGTACTAGTAAAGCTACAACAGCGTACTCCTCTATATCATTCTGTTCTAGGAGCATGTCTAACCCATAAGAGTTAAGGACTATATTGATACGTTGTTCTTGTAGTAAATCTTCTGT
>Ga0316202_10000481_pt1 | contig 43619 bp, 35 predicted proteins | sample 3monrhotite_MG_FD_204934 | JGI IMG/M metagenome (GOLD analysis project Ga0316202, IMG submission 204934) | Microbial mat bacterial communities from mineral coupon in-situ incubated in ocean water Damariscotta River, Maine, United States -... | ecosystem: Environmental > Aquatic > Marine >...
TTAGACATACTTGTTAAATTAAAACCCCGATTTTTGAGTGTTCGGCTCGTTTTCGGGGTTTGATTCTATCTAAAATACAACTTATTTAGCTGATATACAAGTTTTTATATACTTATGAAAGTGCCTAGTTATAGCCTTTTTTATGTCTCAAATAGTATGAATAAATTTATAGGTAAACGATATAGAAACCTTCATTTAGATTCAACGTAGGTTTATTATTTTTTAAAATTAAGAGTCACTCACTAGCCGAATTTCAAACGATTAATAAAAATTAAAAAATCTACTATTATTTCCTCTTCTAAATTGTCTAAATTGGTAAAAATCAAAAAGAATAAATATTTCAAAATAATTATAGGCAATACCAGTTTGTTGTTTACTTCCTAATTCAAATGAATAATTAGCTCCAATTTCCATTTGTTCTAAAAAAATACTTGCTGAAGTCCCAAATGTTGTTAATGCAGCACCTTTATAATTATTCAAATGTTGACTTATACCTAAGGAAAAATTATCTAGAATAGCTTCTTGATATAAATCTGCTCTAGATTTCGATCCTTGTTTAGAGAATGAACCATATAAGAATAAAAATGAGTTTGACGGCAGAGAACCTCTGTTATAAGGGTTTAAATCATATTCATATCCAGCTTGGAATGAGACAAATAATTCTTTTTTAGTGGTTGCTCCTGAATTAAAAGAAGTATCTGGTTGATTAATGTGTTTCACATTTAACCCGAAAAACATGTTTCTATTGTTATGCACATTAGCACCAGCTCCTAAATCAAAATAATTTACTTTATTATTCACATTCACAGGATCAATGCTAAGCCCTGTTATATTTCCAGTCAAAACATCCATTTGATCTTCAAAAACTAAAGAGGAATAATTTAGCTTGTTATTGCCATACCCAATAGAAATAGATGAATTAAGTGTCCAGTCATAAGATAACTGTGTTTTATAGATATAATGAGCATTTACTTGAGATACAGAATAGCCTAATGCATTAATTTGGAATAAATTTACATCTAAAGCTAAAGTAAAGTTGTAATCTTCAAAAAATGCACTACCAAATGCGAAACTATTTTCAATATTACTATTACCACTAACAATAGTTTCATTTCCATAAATAACTCCAATTTGTGAAGTTTCAGTAAACCCGTAAAAACTAGGGTTTAAGCTTCCTGTAATTTTATTCTGATTATTATAAAAATATTCTTGTCCTTGCATTAAGTTCGTACAGAATAAAATTAAAATAAGGTATATATATTTAGTTGTCATATAGTATTTTTTGTATTAAGATAATACTTAATAGGTTTATAATTATTGGACTATTAAGAACCTTCCTGTTTTTTCTATTGTTTTACCATCTATTGTTTTGGCAATAATATAGCATCTATAAGCTTCATTTTTAGGTTCTGAATTTACGGGTTCAATTCCGTTCCAACTAAATTCACCCATATTAGTTTTTGATTGTACATCAGTTAAAGAAGCTTCATAAACTAAATTACCCCAAGCATCATATATATACATTGTGATTTCTTTAATCCCATTAAATGAAGGTCCAAATAAATCATTAATACCATCATAATTAGGAGAGAAAACAGTAGGGAGCATAATAGTAGCACCTTTACCAACAATTATTGTTTTAGTAATTGATTTTGAACATCCAGCACTGTTATAAACTGTTAATGTTACTTGATATATACCGTCATTTGTATAGGTATGGAAAACAGTATTTATATTCTCGCCATTTGAATTATATGCTAAATCTTCAGGGTTGTGAAATACTTTAAAAGGTGTATTATCATCAAAATCCCAAACTATATAATTGTAGTCTATAGGGTTTCCAATAATTGATAAATTTGTAAATTCAATACTAGAATTTACAGCTATATATCCAGCAGATGCAAAATCTAAAGATGTAAATTCAAAATCAAAATTATTGTCGTCAACAGTTTTTGTAGAAAGAATTACATCATCTGAACAGCCTTGAGAATTTAAAACTTTTAATACTCCATTTAAACCAGATGCACTAATTACAAGTTCATAGGTGTTATTTCCTACATTTGTTGATGGTACTAATACGTCATTAAAATAAAAAGTTAAATTAGTATCTAGTGAATTCATTTTAACAGTTATTACTCCAGATGTATTATTACAAAGGTTATCATCTATGTTCACATAATCTATTAAAAGTGATTGTTCACTATCAATAGTAAAGGAATATGGTTCTGAAATACAATTATTACTATCAGTAACGGATAACCTATACAGTCCAATTTGTAAATTACATATATTAAAATAATTTGTTATTCCTAGTACTTCGTTCCAAGATTGACTGGAAGAATTATATTTCTCTAATAAGAATGAAGTATAAATAGTACTTCCTCCAGAGAAATCAAAATTAGCGCAAGGATTATTACAACTTTGGTTCGTTATTGAAAGAAAAGTAACAGCCAAAGGGTCAATAGTATTAATGGTAAAAACCTCCGTTGGTAATGGGCAGCCTATTGCATCTGTTCCGCTAAAAACATAATCTCCAGGAGCTAAGCCAGTTATTGTACTTTGATTTTGATGGAATCCATTTGGTCCATCCCATCTAATTGCATATATAGCATTTCCATTTTCATCAATAAACGGAACACCTCCAAAGATGTTTACGGTTATTTCTCCATCATTACCGTCACACGAAGTTTGTTTTATTTCACCACTTATAGACATTGGAGAGGAGATTTCTAATATGCCTTTTTTAATGGTTCCACAATCATTGTATATAATTTCATAGTTAAAAATCCCTGATTCTGACGGTTGTCCACTTATAGTTAAAATTAAACCTGTTGATGAAGTTAATTTAGTTGCAGTTACTCCTGCGGGTAGCCCGGTTACACTAATAATATTAATATTAGGAATACTCCCCGTTATGTTATAAACAATATCTTCAATTGGATTTGTAAACGAGCAAAGTGTTTGATTTTCTGAACCAGACTGCAACATAATTGTTACTGCTGCATATAAATTTTCTATGCTAACATCTAACTCAGCAGTACAATTTGAATTACTTAATGTCTTTATTTTGAAATTAAATGTACCCGTGCTTAATGGTGCTCCTGTAAGTTCGTAAAAACCTGAAGTAGCATCATAATTAACCGTGATAAAACTTGGTAATAAAGTTTCATCAATGACTGTACCTATTGGGCTTACCATAAATCGAATTGGGACAATTTCATTGTTTTGACAGACAGATTGTGTAATAGCACCTGAACTAGATCCTAATGAAATTACCGGAATATCTTCAACATTTAATTCAATTTCTGTAGAAGCAGAATTATTACAAACCATATTTGTAGTTATGGTAATTGTATTTGGGCTACTTGTTAGTACTGTTGGTGTTCCAGAAATTATTAATTCTCCATTTAAAATTAAATAAGAAATACCTGTTGGTAATGTAGGAGAAAAAGTTACATTCGTTAAATTGTTAGGAACAGCAAAACGGATTGGTTCTATTGCCGAATTTAAACAAGTAGTTTGATTTAATTCACCACTTACATGATTTATGAAAGGCCCTTCTTCAACTGTGATAGAACCTAAAAGTTCTGTACTACAATTATTGATTGTTGAAATACTATAATTGTAAACACCGCTCAATGTTGGAGTACCTTTTATAATTCCACTTCCAGTAACTACATCACTTGTGAAATTTACCCCTGGAGGTAATGTTCCTATAAGAATAAGTGTTTGTCCTGGTGAAGATTGGTATTGGATATTAGGTGTTAATGCAGTATTTATGCAAACGGTTGTATCTATATTACCATTAGTTAACTGTAATTGACCAGGGTCTAGAATGGTAATTATACCATCTTCTGTAGCAGAACCACAGATACCTTGTGTTGAAATGGTATATGTATAAGCATTTGGTGTGTCGCAAGAACTACCTGCAATGGTAATAATGTTATTTACAATACTCCAATTAATACCCGAAGGTAGACCTGTTACAGTTGCGCCAGTTGCACCACCACCTAATTCATATAAAATAGGCTCAATAGATGAGCAAGAACAAATTTCTTGTGTTTTATTAGACGGATTTAAAGCTGTAATTGTATCATTTGGGTTTACTGTAATTGTTCCTGTAAATGATGAATTACACGCAGCGATAAGACCCGATGTAACAACAGTATAATCAAAACTAACTGTAGATGTACCAGAAATGGTTAATACATTACCAACAAATGAACTTGTAATACCTGAAGGCAACCCTTCTGCATAAGCATTTGTTGCATTACCGGTAATATCAAATATAATTGGAGTAATAGTGTCTCCTTCACAAACAGTTTGATAAACTGATGTACCCGCTTGTGGATATACTCCTGAATCAAGAACGGTTACAATTGCTGTTGTTGGCTCTATCAATAGAGGAGGATTGCAGTATAAACTTCCAGAATCTTCCACATTAATTAATTTAATGTTATATACGCCAGCTACATTAGTTGGTACTTTAATTATAGCAATGTTACTTGTAGCAGGCGAAGTTACTGCACTAATAATTGTACCTATACTGTATGTAAATATATATGGAGCAGTACCATTAACACCTTTAAATGTTATGCTTGGTTCATTAGTGTCTTTACAAACTTGATAAACATTTTGACCTACAATACTTGCAGTTATAGCTTGTTTTAATAATACATTAATTTCTGCCATATTATCACAACCTCCATTTAGGGAACCAATTACAAAATAGCTTCCATTTTCTGTAGGAGTATCGGTAAAAGTATCACTTGTAGAACGTGGTGGAGCAATAGGATTTCCATTTGCATCAAGGTCTGTGATTAGATACCACTCATAAGTATCAGCACCTGTTGCAGTTAAAGTAATTTCACTTCCTATACATACTTCAATTTCTGTAAGTCCTCCTTCAATTTGAACATTAGGTAAGGTATCGTTTACAGTTATTATTCCTGATAAAGTGTTTCCGCAACCTGTTGAGGATTCAATAGTATATGGAAATATTCCTGCCTCTGTGGGTGTACCATCAATTATTCCAGTAATAGAATCAAATGTTATACCTATAGGAAGGGTTCCTGTTAGTACTAGAGTTGCTCCTGGAATTGAAATATTTGGATTATTTGTTATTTCATAAGTTATAGGATCAATTAATGATGTGTTTATACACATTATTGGATCTGGATTTCCAGAAAGTAAGGTGATATCACTACTATTTACAGTTAGAGAACCGTTTGTAATTGTTTGTTTACAACTTGTAGTTGTAGAAAAAGTTTCAACAGTATATGTAAAGTTTCCTGCTTCAGTAGGTGTTCCAGATATAGTTACGGCTGTACTAGTAACAGCCCAAGTAATACCAGTTGGTGTATAAGGTAAAAATATAACAGCTGCTCCATTAGCACTTCCTTCTAGATTATAGGTTATTGGAGTAATTGCTGTATTAATACAAATGGCTTGTGTATCTGAATCAGGAATAGATAAGCTTAGTTTACCTGTAGGGTTTACTTCAATAATTCCTGTAAACTCTGAATTACAACCTATTATTGCACCAGAGGTTTTAACAACATAATTAAATGTGCCTGAAGATGAAGCTATTCCTGAAATTGTTAATTTTCCAGGAACTCCAAGTGTTGCGCTAGGAATATACTCACTTAGTACGTCTGTTGGTAAACCTTGTACAAAGGCATCCGTAGGAGAGCCGTTAATATCAAAAATAATATCGACAATAGGGTCTCCTTCACATATTAATTGATTTACTTCAACAAGATTCAATGGGACAATACCAGCTTCCAAAATGGTTACAAATGCTTGAGAAGGTTCTAAAATTTTTCCATTGCTGCAAGTGCCAGAATCTACACTATTTAAGGTAATTAAAAACTGACCTGGAGTTGTAGTTGGAATTGGAGGTGTTAAATCTGCAGTATTTCCAGAAGTAGTAATTGAACCCGTTATGTCAATTGGCAGTAAACCTGAAGATATGGTATAGTAAAAAGTATAACCACCGGTACCATTTGCTCCTTCAAAAGTGATTATTGGAGGAGTTGCTCCCTCACAAAGAGTATAATCATAGGTTCCTGTGATAGTACCAGTTATTTTTGGTAATATGGTTATTGTAACGTTATCTGTGTTTTCGCAACCAAAACTATCTGTACCTGTAACAGTATAAGTTCCTGTTATTATTGGAGTGAATGGCACACCATCAATAACACCATTATTCCATACATAAGAAGTTGCACCTGATCCAGATAAAGTAATAGTTTCACCAGCACAAACTTCAAGTGTGCTAACTCCCGCATCTACTATTGGTAAATCTCTTACCGTAATTGATACTGTACCAGATTGAATTTGTGAGCAAGAAGTCGTACTTGAGTCTATAACACTTACCAATGTATAATTATAAATTCCAGCAGTGTTAGTTGGTACATTTAAAGTTGCCGTATCTAAAGTAGAAACAATAGTTTGTGTAGCTCCGTTTTCATCAATATAATCAAATGTATAGGGAGCTGTACCTGTAGCCCCAGTAAATGTAATTGTTATTGGTGAGTTTAAACAAACTTCAGTAGCTGAAGAAGAAATTATAGCTGTAGGTAAAGGATTAATAGTCACGCTTCCTGTTGCTGTTGCACTTTGGCAATAGGGTGTGTTTTTGTCGGTGATAAAAACTGTATAATTTCCTGCAACTGAAGCTGTAAAAGTAGCTACATTTCCAGGGTTTGATGCTCCAACAGGAACACTCCAATTATAATTAAAACTACCAGCTATAGTAGGTGTTGCTGTTATAGTAGCAGTATCTCCTTCACAAATTGTGGTGCTATTTACGGTTACAGTTGGTAATACTAAAGCAGTAACTACAACTTCAGCAATACTTGAACAACCAGTACTATTAGTAGCTTTAATGAAGTATGTTCCTTCATAAACAGCATTTGGAGCACTTAAAGGAATAGTAGCACCTATATTTGCCCAATAACTGTAAGTTAAACCACTATCAAAAGGTGTAATGGTAGTTTGTAGATCTACAGTATCTCCTGCACAAATTGGAGCAGGATTTGAAATAGTTAAGCTAGGAGGTGGTAATACCTCAATAGCGTAACTTAAGCCTGTTAATGTTTGTGTACAAGCAGTAGTACTGGAGTCTGTAACACTTAATAAGTTGAAATTGAAATTACCAGAAACGCTTGTGTTTACGTTAATAGTTGCTGTGGTTCCTGCAGAAAGAACCGTTTGAGTGGTACCTCCATTAATATTATACGAGAAAGTATATGGAACTGTTCCTAGGCTACCTGTAAAACTAATTGTTGCAAGATCATTAGCACATATTGTTGATGCAGAGCCTGTAATAGTTGCAGTAGGTAAAGGATTTAATGTTACTGTACCAGTAGCAGTTAAACTTACACAATTTGGTAGGGTTTGATTGGTTACGTCAACAGTATAATTTCCAGCTATAGAAGTTGTGAATGAAGCAACATTACCCGGATTTGGTACTCCAACTGGTAAATTGGTCCAATTATAATTGTAAGCACCTGGTGGGTTAGGAGTAGCTGATACAGTTGCAAAATCTCCGTCACAAACTGTAACGTTACTTACTGTTACTGTTGGTATTGGGCTTGTTGTTACAATTACAGGTTCAATAACCGAACAACCATTAGTGTTAGTTGCCATAATATAATACGTTCCTTCAGTGGCAGTTGTAGGTGTAAGGTATGGTGTTGTTGCAGTTGCATTTGTCCAATATGAAAATGCTAAACCAGTATCTGAACCAGCAGTTATGGCTATATCAGTTAAATCAACAGTATCTATTTCACAAACAGGTGCTGGATTGGTTATTATTAAAATTGGTAAAGGATTTACAGTTATAGTTGCTGATCCGGTTTGTAAGTTGGAGCAACTAGTTGTACTAGAATCTTGAACACTAATTAAATCATAAACAAAAGGTCCTACTGAACTTGAAGATGAAGGTACTGCAATGCTATTACCAGAAATTGTGGTAATAAAATAAGGGCCAAATCCATTAATGTTATATGTAAATGTATACGGTGCTGTACCATTTGCACCATTGAATGTAATTAAATTGTCGGTACTATTTAAACAAGTACTTCCTCCTCCAGAAATACTAGCAATAGGTAATGGGTTTACAATAACACTAATAGTAACAGTATCTGTACATCCTTGCCCTGTTGGTGTTAAGGCTAATTCATAGGTAACTACTATTGGTAAACCTGTTGAATTAATTAATAGGTCACTTATATTTCCAATTCCTGAAGCAGCACCTAAGATACCTGCGGCTGGAACTCGAGTCCAATTAATAGTAGTTGCGTCTGTAGTACTTGCCGGTGTATAGGTAAAGGTATCACCTGAACAAATTTCAGTTGTTACCGTTGAACTTGTTAACTGCGGAAGCGGATTAACAAATACAGTTACAGTTTCTATGTTTGCACATCCTTCAGGAGTATTTATGGTATATACGTAATCTACGCCTATTGGGGCGTTTGTTGTATTAACTAAGATTTCACTAATACCATCATTACCACTCCCTGCTGGGTTTGAAATTCCACTTTTTATAGCCCTAGTCCAAGAAAAAGTATTACTCGTACCAATACTTGTAGGCACGTAAATAAACAGCTCTTCTGAACAAACATCAGGAGGTGTTAACCCACTTGATAACATTGGAGGTGCAATTATTGTTATAGGATAATTTGCTGATTCTCCTCCTATACCACAAGAATTAACGCCATGAACACTCAGGTTTCCTGATACATCAGTTAGCCCGTAGTTTATAGTAATTGAATTTGTAGTTGTTGTATTTGTGCTTCCGTTAGGGAGTGTCCAAGCATAAGAAGTTGCATTTGTAATTGCTCCTACTGTATATACATTTCCATTCGTGCCAGCACAAACCAATTGTGGTCCACTTAAAATAGTAGTGGCATCAGCAGGTACAGCTTCTATATCAATAGTTATATATATAACATCAGAACATCCATTTGCTGTAGCTGGTAAGGTTACTTCATAAGTTACAGAAACAGTTACATTTGTTAAATTAGTTAATGTTTCAGTAATATCTCCTGACCCAAAATTAGAACCCTCTAAAATTTCAGGAATAGTATTTCTTTTCCAAGAAATTAAGCCGGGTTCACTGCTTGCTAATGGTATAGTAAAAGCAGTTCCAGAACATTCTGGTGCTGGAGCAGTTGAACTTGTTAAAGTAGGTAAAGGGTTTACAATAACTGTTACAGTTCCAGTGTTTTCACAAAGTTCCGGAGTTGGAGTTGTCATTGTATAAATATAATCAACAGATATAGGACTCGTAGTTGTATTAATTAGAGTTTCACTTATTCCATCTGTTCCAAAACCAGGTGCATTAGCGATACCAAATTGTAAGATTCTTATCCAAGAGAATGTTATTCCAGGTGAACTACTAGTTGGATTATATGTGAAGGTATCTCCTGAACAAATATCAGGAAGAGATGTTGGGCTTGTTAATATTGGAGGTGCTAATACTGTTATTGGATAACTTGCAGAAACGGCACCTACACCACAAGAATTTACACCTTGAACTGTAAGGTTTCCAGAAACATTACTTAGTGTATAATTAATGGTAATTTGACTTGTAGTTGTTGTGTTTGTGCTTCCATTAGGCAATGTCCATAGGTAAGAAGTAGCATTTGGTATTGGGTTTGCATTGTAAATATTTCCTGTAGAACCAGCGCAGACTGTTTGGGGACCATTTACAATGGTCGTTGCATCAGAAGGAACTGGGTTTACAATTACAACAAAACTAACAGTATTTGTACATCCTGCAGTAGTTGCTGGCAAAATTAAATCATAGGTTACAGAAACAGGTAAAGATGTTATATTGTTTAATGTCTCATTAATGGTAGGGGCAGAACTATTACTAACCGATGGTTCTGAAATTTCTGGAATAGCATTTCTTGACCAAAATATAGTTCCAGAAGGATTACTTATTGGCGTATAAATGAAAGGCGTACCTGAACAAACTTCTGAAGGCAGTAAAGGAGGATTTGTTAGCGTAGGTAATGGATCTACAATTACAGTAACAATTTCAGTATTTGGACATCCTTCAGGTGTTGTAATTGTATAAATATAATCAACTGGAATTGGGCTACTCGTTGAATTGTATAAAATTTCATTTATTTCATTAATCCCAGCTCCAACTGGGTTTGAAATGTTAAGTTGTAAAGCTCTTGTCCAAGTGAAAGTTGCACCTGCCGGAGTACTTGTTGGAAAATAAATAAATGGTTCTCCAGAACATACAGATGGGGGAGTTAATGAACTAGATAATTTTGGAGGTGCTATTATTGTGATAGAATAATTTGCTGATTCTCCTCCATTGCCACATGAGTTAACACCATGAACACTAAGAATCCCTGATGTTTCACTTAATGCATAACTAATTGTAATTGTTGGAAAATTAGTTGCAACAATACTTCCATTAGGCAATGTCCATTCATAGGTAGTGGCATTTGGTATTACATCTGTTATATATACATTTCCTGATGATCCAGCACAAACAGTTTGAGGACCGCTAGTAATAGTAATGGCATCAAAAGGTAGAGGTTCAACATCTACAAAAATAGTTATTGGTGGAGCGTTGCACCCAGCTGTTGAAGTAGGTAAAATTAGGGTATAAGGTACTGATATAGTAGCGTTTGTTGTATTTTTTAAAGACTCATTTATAAAATCAGAGCCAGAACTTGATGCTTCTGCAATCCCTGGGAAAACATTTCTTGACCAAGAAATTGAGCCAGCTACATCACTAGTTAGTGGTATGTTAAAAGAAGTTCCAGAACATACAGCAGTAGATGCCAGCGGACTTGTTAATTTAGGTAAAGGATCAACTAATACCGTTATATCTTGAGTGTTCACACAGCCTTCAACTGTTGTTATGGTATATATATAAACAACAGGCAACGTAGCGTTCGTTGCGTTAACTAAACTTTCTGTGATACCATCATTACCTATTCCTGGTGGGTTTGATATCCCAGGTTGTATAGCTCTTGTCCAAGATAAATTAGCTCCAAAAGCACTACTTACAGGAGTATAATTGAAGATGTCTTCTGAACATAGATTAGGAGGTGTTACACTGCTTAATAAAGTGGGTTGTGCAATGATTATAATAGGATAGTTTGGAGATTCTCCTCCGTCACCACATGAATTTACACCATGAACACTTAAGTTTCCAGAGGTATCAGATACAGCATAATTGATACTGATGCTATTGGTGAGTGTTGTAACATTGCTTCCATCAGGTAGTGTCCAAACATATGAAGTTGCATTTGGAATAACAGCTGTATTATACGCATTTCCAGAGTCACCAGCACAAACTAACTGAGGTCCACCAGTAATAATAGTTGCGTTAGAAGGCAGTGGGTCTACATTAAGAACAACAAATTGTGTGTCATTACAAGTAGGGCCACTAGGTAACGTTAAAACATAGGTTACAGAAATAGTTGTTTCCGTTGTATTTGTGAGCACTTCATTTATGGTAGTATCTCCTGAACTTGTTCCTTCTAAAATCCCTGGAACAGCTGCTCTAGTCCAAAATATTGTACCTGGTATGCTACTTGTTAAAGGTATTGGTGGATAAGGTACTCCAGAGCAAATATCAAAAGTTTGTGTTCCAGCAAAATTATCTGGTAAAACATCTATGGTAAAAGTTATAGGTGTTCCATCACAACCTTGAAAAGTAGGTGTTACAGTAAATGTAGAAGTGATGGTTGAACCAGTAGTGTTGGTTGAGGTAAATTGAGGTATTGGAGATGTAGAACCACCAAGTGTACTTAATCCAATAGCAACATTATTATCTCCACTCCAAACGAATGAAGTACCAGTTCCTGAAAAAGGAGAGCTTGCGGTTAATGTTATTGGAGGAACTAATTCACCAGCGCAAACAACTATGGATGCTATAGGGTTTGCTATTGGTCTTGGATTTACAGTAATGGTATAACTTGTGCTTGGGCCAGGGCATCCATTAATAGTAGGTGTAACAGTAATAATACTAGAAATGGGATCTGTAGTAGTATTAAGTGGTGTAAAAGTTGGGATTTCTGTAACTCCAACTGTAGGATTTGCATTTATTAAACCAACACTAGCGTTTGCACTAGACCATAAAAATTTGAGAACACCATCAGTTGGCGGTGTAGGTTGTCCTGATAAAGCCACAGGGAAAGCAGTTTCACTTACACAATATGTTTGATCAACTAATGGGTTTACTGATGGTGGTATATAATTAAATATATTAACAGAAGGAACACCTCCATCAACAATAAATGGGCCAGAAACTGAGCCACAAGGAATTACCACAGTTAATTCAGTATTATTAACAAAAGTTATATTTGATGGACTAATAACATCTCCATTAAGTGTTACTGTAGATAATGGTGAGTTTGAAAAAGTACCCAAAGGATCAGTAATAGTAACAATAGTGCCTGCGTTACCTGTAAGAGGTGAAAAAGTTGGGTTATCTGCATCAGCAGTAATAGGAACTTCTTTTTCTAAATTGTTTTCAAAGGAATTTGAGAATAAAGATGTAGATATAAATAAAATTATAATTACAGAAATTACTCTTCTTATAGTTAAAAAGGTATTTTTATACATAGCACTAGAGGTTTTATGATTTACTTGGTTATGAGGGGATAAATCATACTTATTATACAAATATAATAAAAAATGTTAATGCTGTATGGTCTTAGGTAATAAATATCATTATGATAACATAAACTTATATGATATAGGGCCCGTTGTGCATTATGAATTATTATTTTAATCTCAACGTCAGATCGAGTGATTTTTGATAAAAAATTGTATCGAGAACTGCTTTTTATCATAAAATTTCTATTCTCGATACTAATTTCAACCCTAATAGGGGTTGAAATTGACTCGAATTGACGAAATTTATAATAATGCACAACGGGTGGTATAGGATAATTTTTTAGCTTTAAAGCTATATAAAAAGTTTTGCAATATTTGTATAAACTTGTGTTTAAGTAATAACAAATAAATTAAGTTTGCAGTAAAAATATTCAAATAAATCATGAGTTTAATATTTTAATGTATGTCAAATACTCCTTTTAAATTTAAACAATTTACAATTCAGCAAGATAAAACGGCAATGAAAGTTGGAACAGATGGCGTTTTGTTAGGTGCTTGGGTTAGTTTAGATTTGAATCCGTTTAGTGTTTTAGATATTGGTGCTGGTACAGGTTTAGTTGGATTAATGTTAGCACAAAGAAGCAATGCCGAACATATTGACGCTATTGAGTTAGATGATAATGCTTATGAACAAGCTGTTGAAAATTTTGAAAATAGTGATTGGGGAGATCGGTTATTTTGTTACCATGCATCATTACAGGAGTTTTCAGAAGAAATTGATGACACCTACGATTTAATTATTTCTAATCCACCTTTTTATACTTCAACTTATAAAAAACTTCCAAAAGAACGAGCGATGGCACGCCACACGAAGAGTTTATCTTATAATGAATTGCTAGAGAGCACTGCAAAATTATTGTCAGAAGAAGGATCTTGTGCTTTTATAATTCCTTTTGAAGCTGCAACAAATTTTATAGCATTGGCCAACAAGAATAATTTATTTCTAAATAGAATTACCAATGTAAAAGGAACTGAAAATGCAGTATTAAAAAGAAGCTTAATGCAATTTTCATTTTTTGAAAATCCAATAGAAAAAACCGAATTAGTTATTGAAATTGAGCGCCATAAATACACTACAGATTATATAGAACTCACTAAAGATTTTTACTTAAAAATGTAACTCACCATTTAAATGTTTTGCTATTGCAACATCGTTAATTCATAATCAAATCAGGATTATAGCCAAAATAGGATGCTTCTTTCTCATTAAAGATAATGCCATTTCCTTCTAGCTCTTTTAAAATTGGTTCATATACTTCTTTACTGATAGGAATTTGAACTCCAGGTGTTTTAATTTCACCATTTAATATTTTTAAAGCGGCGATTGCAACTGGTAAACCAACAGTTTTAGCCATTGCTGTATAGGTTTGGTTATCCCCAATACAAACCATACTGCTTTCAATTTGATGTTTTTCACCATTTAATTCATATCCAAAAAGATGTTGCATTACAATCATGTCTTTATCATCTTCTTTTAAAGTCCAGCTATCTTTTAATATTTTTTCAAGTATTTGTGCTGGTGTAGCATTTTTTAAAACTACTTTTTTGTTTGGATTAAAAATATCAAGTTCTAATAATTTCCACCAAATAACATCATCTTGGTCAATTTTTAAATAATGACGTAATTTTAACTCTACAGAATCATGCGTATTATACGCTAAAAATGAGTTTGTAAAATCACGATAACTCATATGTTCAGAGTCTTCAATAGTATAGCTGTCATCAGTCATTCCTAATTGAACAAATACATTCCAAGCGCGTGAATAACCAACTCTTCTAATGGTACCTCTATATAAAGTCAATATATCATTTAAACCATAAATACTTTTATATTTTAACGAATCTCTATTTGCATAAGCTTCAAACTTTCCATAACCTTCAATATTTAGAAGTTCAGTTCTTCTAAATAATTTATGATAGGGAATGTATTTATAATTACCTTCTTGTAAAAATTTAGCGGCTCCACCTTGTCCAGCTAACACAACATTTCTGGGATTCCAAGTAAATTTGTAGTTCCATAAATTATTATCGCTTTCAGGAGCTACTAAACCACCTGTAAACGATTCAAAAAGTAACATTTTGCCACCTTTTTCTCTTATTGAATCTATAACTTTCATAGCACTCATATGGTCTACTCCAGGATCTAAACCAATTTCATTCATAAAAATGAGGTTCTTTTTAATAGCTTCATCATTTAACTGACTCATTTCATTTGAAACATAAGAAGCGGTTACCATACTTTTGCCAAATTCTAAACAATCTTTGGTAATATTTAAATGCAAATGTGCAGGTAACATAGAAATAACAATGTCAGCATTTTTAATGGCTTTATGTCTTTCTTCATTATTAAAGATATCAAGTGTAATGGCGATTCCATTTTCATGATTTTGCAGTATATTTTCAGCATGTTCTACAGAAACATCGGCAATAGTTATATGTAAGTTTTCGGAAAAGGATTTTTGAAGTAAATATGTTATTAAGGATGAAGATGATTGACCAGCACCAATTAACAGGATTTTTCTCATTTTTGTATTTTTTAAAATTTTAGAGGTGTACGAAAATACAAATTAATAGGTGATTTTTACAATAAATTAACTTAATTATCTTCTAAATTTATAGCATCTAATATTTTTTTTGCTTTTTTTAAATTAGTACTGTCAACTTCTAATTTATAGCCTTCAACATATGCTGTACCAATTGTTGTTGCAATATTTTCGTCAAAAATATAACTTTCAATTCCATGACTAGCTAATAAAGTTTTGGCAATGTGAATTTGGTGAATTAAACTTGCGGTTAAAACGGGAACTAAAGTATTTGAATTTTTTTCCATTTGTTTTTTTATTTAAATATATGAAATATTGTTGAAGGATGCACGATTAATTTTTATGTTTGTAGTTCTAAATTAATTAAAAAATGAATAAGAATTTAGGAATCGCTTCTTTTTTAGGAGCTATAACAATTGTATTAGGCGCTTTTGGTGCTCACGCACTTCAAGAAACATTAAATGTAAGTGAACTAAAAAGTTTTGAAACGGCAGTACGTTACCAAATGTACCATATAATAGTGATACTTTTTGTAAATACTTATTCAAAATTTAATGCTAAAACTAAAAATAGTATTAGTTATCTTTTCTTTATTGGAATTCTTTTCTTTTCAGGATCTATATATGCAATTACTTTTGGGATTAGTGCAAAAAATATCTGGTTTGTAACTCCTTTAGGTGGATTATTTTTTATTTTGGGATGGTTAAAAATGGGATTTTCATATTTAAAAAAAGATTAATTTAATTAAAAACGATTAAAAATATTTGTTGAGTTTGGCAAATAAATATACATTTGGCAAAAATCATTTAAAAGAAACTTTTTAAAAGTTTTTTTTAACATAAAACGAAAACGTTTTCGTAAATAATAAATATTTTATTTTAAAGTTAAAATACCGTTTTACAGTGTGTTAAGTGATAGAAAACGTTTTAGTAGATAGTATAATTTTGATGATATTTATCATAAACATTGAATGTAATTAGCTCGAAATTTGCTTTATAAATAAAACTAAATAATTAATATATTAAAATTAATACGAATGGGAGTCCTTAAAAAATCAATAAATACGTCATTAAATGACTTAGGAATTAAAAATGTAAAAGAAGTAATTTATAACCCATCTTATGAGCAATTATATAGCGATGAATTAGACAAGAATTTAGTAGGTTATGAAAAAGGATTTTTAACAGAACTTGGAGCTATTAACGTTATGACGGGTAAGTTTACAGGTCGCTCACCTAAAGATAAGTTTATTGTAAAAGATGCTATTACAAAAGATACTTTTTGGTGGAATTCAGAAAAAGCACCGAATGATAATAAACCTACAACTCAAGAAGTTTGGAACGATTTAAAAAGTCTGGTTGCTAGTGAGCTATCAGAGAAAAAATTATATGTAGTGGATGCATTTTGTGGCGCAAATAAAGATACGCGTTTAAAAGTTCGTTTTATTATGGAAGTTGCTTGGCAAGCTCATTTTGTAATAAATATGTTTGTTAGACCAACAGTTGAAGAATTGGCAAATTTTGGAGAACCAGATTTTGTAGTATTAAACGGTTCTGAAACTTCTAATCCAAATTGGAAATCACAAGGTTTAAATTCTGAAAATTTTGTTGTATTTAACTTAACTGAAAAAATGCAACTAATTGGAGGTTCTTGGTATGGTGGTGAAATGAAAAAAGGGTTGTTTTCAATGATGAATTATTATTTACCATTAAAAGGAATGGCTGCAATGCATTGTTCTGCAAATGTTGGTAAAGATGGTGATACAGCAATTTTCTTTGGTCTTTCAGGAACTGGAAAAACTACCTTATCTACAGATGCTAACCGCCAATTAATTGGTGATGATGAGCACGGATGGGATGATGAAGGAATCTTTAATTTTGAAGGGGGTTGTTATGCAAAAACTATTGATCTAGACAAAAGTTCAGAACCAGAAATTTATGCAGCAATTAAGAAAAACGCGTTACTTGAAAACGTAACTGTTGATGCTGATGGTAAAATTGACTTTAGTGATAGTTCAGTTACACAAAACACTCGTGTATCTTATCCAATTCACCATATTGACAATATTGTAGCTCCAGTTTCAAAAGCAGGACATGCTAAAAAAGTAATTTTCTTAACAGCAGATGCTTTTGGTGTATTGCCTCCAGTTGCAAAATTAACACCTGAGCAAACTCAATATCATTTCTTATCAGGTTTTACTGCAAAATTAGCAGGTACCGAAAGAGGTATTACGGAGCCTACACCAACTTTCTCAGCTTGTTTTGGAGGAGCATTTCTTTCTCTTCATCCAACAAAATATGGTCAAGAATTAGTTAAGAAAATGAAACAACATGGTGCAGAGGCTTACTTAGTAAATACTGGTTGGAACGGAACAGGAAAACGTATTTCAATTAAAGATACAAGAGGAATTATAAACGCAATTTTAGATGGTTCTATTGATAAAGCTCCTACCAAAAATTTAGAAATATTTAATTTAGAAATTCCAACTGAATTAAAAGGAGTTGCTACTGAAATTTTAGATCCTAAAGATACATATTCAAATGTTGCAGAGTGGAATAAAAAAGCTGATAAATTAGCTGGGATGTTCATAAAAAACTTTGAGCAATATACAGATAATGAAGAAGGGAAAGCACTAGTAACAGCTGGGCCTCAATTATAAGATTTTATAGACCCTAAATAAATATTAAAAAACCTCCCTATTGGGAGGTTTTTTTACGTTTAAAAATTTAAAATATTGTATATTTCGACACTATTTAAACTAAGATTTAATGAAAAAGCGTATAAGTAATTCTTTAAAAACTTTTATAAAGCTAGAAACAGCATCTAGTATCATTCTTTTTACCTTTTCTATTTTAGCTGTAATTTGGGCAAATTCATCTTATGGTTATCTTTATGAAGATTTATGGCATCATAAATTTACAATTGGTTTTTCAGATACTAGTTTTCATTTATCAAAACCATTAATATTATGGATTAATGATGGATTAATGGCTATTTTCTTTTTTGTAATTGGATTAGAAGTAAAAAGAGAAATACTAGTAGGTGAGCTAACAACTTTACGAAAAGCGTCACTTCCAATTTTTGCAGCAATTGGCGGAATGGTATTTCCTGTGCTTATTTTTTTGTTATTGAATAAAGGTAAATTAGGTGCAGAAGGTTGGGGAATTCCAATGGCTACAGATATTGCTTTTACATTAGGAATATTAAAATTATTAGGTAAGCGAGTTCCATTAGGATTAAAAATATTTTTAACAGCTTTTGCAATAGTTGATGATATTGGAGCGGTTTTAGTAATTGCTATTTTTTATAGTGCCAATATTCAATGGGATTTAATAGCCTATGCGATGCTAATTTTTAGTGCGCTAGCATTTTTAAGCTATAAAGAAATATATTCTAAGTATTTTTATTTTGTAATGGGATTTGTTGTTTGGCTGTTGTTCTTAAAATCAGGAATTCACCCAACAATAGCTGGGATTTTAATGGCATTTACAATTCCTTTAAAACGAAAAGTAAATTTAAAGGAATATTTTAAAGTGGTAACAAAACAACTTAATTTCTTTAAAGAAGAAAATTCACAAGAAAATAAATTGATGAATAAACAGCAATTGCATGCAATAGATTCAGTAGAAAGTATCACCAAAAGTGTGCATTCTCCTCTTCAACATTTGGAGCATACTTTGCATGGTTGGGTATCTTATGTTATTATGCCAATTTTTGCGTTGGCAAATGCAGGTGTAATTTTAAGCCTTGATGGACTAGATAATACGAGTCATATTACTGTAAATATTGCTTTAGCATTGGTTGTTGGAAATACCGTTGGAATTTTATTAATGTCTGTATTAGCAATAAAATTAAAACTGGCCGATTTACCTAAAGGAGTAAATTTTAAACAATTATTTGGTGTTAGTTTATTGGGAGGACTAGGCTTTACAATGTCATTATTTATAGTGAATTTAGCTTATACAAACGAAAGTTTTATTGCAGCTTCAAAAATGGGAGTTATTGTAGGGTCTTTAATTGCTGGAATTTTAGGGTATGTTGTTTTAAGATTCACTTTAAAACTTAAAAAAGAAACACATTAGAACTTTTGTTTGTATTTATATTCAACAAACTTAAAATAGTTGTACAATTTATAGTTAACATCTAACCCATAGTCAATGTTAAAATCATAATCAATAGTATTTTCATAAATAGAACTATTATATCTTAATGGGTTTTGAGCCCTAATATTCCATTCAGTAATATAAAATTTATTTTTAAGTTCATAATATTCTTGTGAATAGAAATTAGCGGGTTTAGCAATAGTTTGTAAATAGGATTCAAATCCAATATCAATAATAATTATTTCATATTCTAAGCTGTCGTTAGCGATTCTTACAGCTTGTTCAGAAAGTTTAGCATCTTTTGTTAGAATAGTTTTTGTTGTTGAAACACATCCAATAAAGAATAGCCAAATTACTGTATAGAAAATTGAATTTCTCATAATCAGTTGCATTTTAGGTTATTATAATAACAAAAATCATTCCGATTTTAAGTTTTGAGATTTTTATTTTATCTTGTCATTTAATTTTGTAGAAATGAATAAAATACGTTGTTCTTGGTGTGGAAATGACCCACTTTATATGGAGTATCATGATATGGAATGGGGCGTACCTGTTTTTGATGATGACAAATTATTTGAATTTTTAATATTAGAAACTTTTCAGGCTGGATTAAGTTGGATTACCGTTTTAAGAAAACGAGAAAATTTTAGAAAAGCATTTGATAATTTTAATTATAAAAAAATAGCAAATTATGATGAAGCTAAATTTGAAGAATTACTTCAAAATGCAGGAATTATTAGAAATAAGTTAAAAATAAAAGCAACTATTTCAAATGCTGTTGCTTTTATGGAAGTTCAAAAGGAATTTGGTTCTTTTTCAAACTATATTTGGAGGTTTACGAACGGGAAACCAATAAAAAATAACTGGAAAGATTTAGCAGGTGTGCCAGCTACAACAAAGCTTTCTGATGAGATTTCAAAAGATTTAAAAAAACGAGGATTTAAATTTGTCGGTTCAACAGTGCTATATGCTCATATGCAAGCAACTGGAATGATAAATGATCACGTTATAGGATGTTTTAGATATCATGAAGTATAGGTAAATTTGATAAAAATTTCAGGAAATGTTTTTATTATTATTAGAATGAATTGCTTCAAAATTGCTAAATTTGAAGCTTAAATTAAACAAACTACAAAATGAAAATAAAATATTTTTTACCAATACTATTTACAGTAGTACTATTGTTTTCTTGTTCAAACAATAAAAACGAAAAAACAAAAGAAGAAGTTTCAACAGCATTTAAATATGAAGTTGAGCAATTTGCTGACATAAAAATACTGCGTTATCAAATTCCTGGTTTTGATGAACTTTCACTCCAACAAAAAGAATTAGTTTATTATTTATCTCAGGCAGGAATGTCTGGTCGTGATATTATGTACGATCAAAATTATCGTTACAACTTAAAAATTAGACGTGCTTTAGAAAACATTTATCAAAATTATGAAGGAGATAAAACGACTGAAGATTGGAAAAATTTTGAAACCTATTTAAAAAGAATTTGGTTCTCAAACGGTATTCATCATCATTATTCAAATGATAAATTTATTCCTGAATTTTCTAAAGAATATTTTGACACTTTGTTAAAAGAAACAAAAACAGAATTAACTGGTGAAGCTTATGAGGTTATTTTTAATGATGCAGATGCTAAAAAAGTAAATTTAGATGCAGACAAAGGTTTATTAAAAGGTTCTGCCATTAATTTCTACTCTCCAAATGTAACTGCTGAAGATGTTGATAAATTTTATGCTGCAAGAATTGATAAAACTGATGAGACCCCAATTGAATATGGATTAAATTCAAAATTGGTTAAAAATGACGACGGTACCTTAGAAGAAAAAGTTTGGAAAGTTGGTGGAATGTATGGTGAATCTATTGAAAAAATAGTGTTTTGGTTAGAAAAAGCTGTTACAGTTGCAGAAAATGAAAAACAAGCAGAAGCCTTAAAATTATTAGTTGAATACTACAAAACAGGTGATTTAAAAACTTGGGATAAATACAATATTGCTTGGGCAACAAGCACTGATGGAGATATTGATTATATAAATGGTTTTGTTGAGGTATATAATGATCCAAAAGCCTTTAGAGGTTCATACGGAACGATCGTTCAGATTAAAGATTTTGATATGTCTAAAAAAATGGCAGTTGTTTCTGAAAATGCACAATGGTTTGAAGACAATTCAACCTTAATGGAAAATCATAAAAAGAAAAATGTTGTAGGTGTTTCTTATAAAACGGTAAATGTAGCTTCTGAGTCAGGAGATTCATCACCTTCAACACCAATTGGCGTTAATTTGCCAAACAATAACTGGATTCGTCAAAATCACGGTTCAAAATCAGTTTCATTAGGAAATTTAATTGAAGCATATAATCAGGCAGGTGGTACAGATAAATTAAAAGAATTTGCTTTTGATGAAGCTGAAGTTGAAGCTGAAATAAAATATGGTCATTTAGCTGATAAATTGCACACTTCTTTGCACGAAGTTATTGGACACGCAAGTGGACAAATAAACCCAGGTGTTGGGCAACCAAAAGAAACCTTAAAAAATTATTCTTCAACGTTAGAAGAAGCACGTGCTGATTTGGTTGGATTGTATTTTTTACCTTCTGAAAAATTAGTTGAAATGAAAATTTCTCCAAATGCTGAAGGAATTGGAAAAGCGGCCTATGATGGTTATATTAGAAATGGTTTAATGGTTCAATTAATTCGTTTAAATTTAGGCGATGATATTGAAGAGGCACATATGAGAAATAGACAATTAGTTGCTTCTTGGGCTTTTGAAAAAGGTAAAAAAGACACTATAATTGAAAAAGTGGTAAAAGATCATAAAACATATTTTGTAATTAGAGATTATGCAAAATTAAGAGTGTTATTTGGTGATTTATTGCGTGAGATTCAACGTATAAAATCTGAAGGAGATTTTGAAGCAGGAAAAGCATTGGTTGAAACTTATGGTGTAAAAGTAGATCAAGCTATTCATAAAGAAGTATTGGAACGTAACAGTAAATTTAAATCGGCTCCTTATAGCGGATTTGTAAACCCAGTTTTAGAGCTTGTAAAAGATGCAGCTGGAAATATTACCGATGTAAAAGTTACACAACCAGCTAGTTTTACTGAACAAATGTTGGATTATGCAAACCGTTATACTACGTTACCTGATGTTAATTAGTGAATTTTAATGAGAAAAAGGGGAATTGCCATAAGTGCATCTTATTTTAGTGTAATTGGAAACGCTATTTTGGCTATTTTAAAAGGGGTAGCAGGTGTTTTAGGTAATTCCTATGCTTTAATTGCAGATGCAATTGAATCTACTACTGATATTTTCTCTTCAATTTTAGTGTTATTTGGTATAAAATATTCAAATAAACCAGCGGATAAAAATCATCCTTATGGTCATGGAAAAGCAGAGCCTTTAATTACTTTTTTGGTTGTTGGATTTTTAATTATTTCAGCAACCATCATTTTTTATCAAGGTATTATTCATTTGGGTAAACCACGTGAATTACCAAAACCATGGACCCTCATTTTTTTAGGAATAATTATTATTTGGAAAGAACTTTGATACCATTATGTGTTAAAAAAAAGTATAGAAACTCAAAGTACTTCTTTAAAAGCCGATGCTTGGCATCATAGGAGTGATGCTATTACTTCAATAGTAGCGTTTATTGGTATTTCTATTGCTGTTTTGTTTGGTAAAGGATATGAAAATGCCGATATTTATGCAGCTTTTTTGCTTCAGGATTTATATTGTACAATAATTATTTGATATTTAGACCTGCCTTAGGTGAAATAATGGATGAAAATTTACATGATGAATTAATAGTAAACATACGCGAAATATCCATAAAGGTTGGAGGAATTTTGGATACCGAAAAATGTTTAATTCGTAAATCTGGAATGAAATATCATGTTGACTTGCATGCGGTTGTTGATGGGACTATTTCAGTAAAAGAAGGTCATGAATTAGCACATAAACTTAAGGATAAATTACTATTAGAAATTGAAAGTTTAGGAAATGTGTTAATACATATTGAACCAAACTAATACAAGTATTATTTTTGAAATATATTAATATTAGTATCCGTTTCATTTATTTGAAACGGATTTTTTAGTGTAAAGAGAAAGTAATTAGTGTAAAAATTGCAATTACCAAAAAAATTGCAATTATTATAATAAAGGTATTTTTATAATATTTTTTATGAATTTTTATATCCTTCCTATAACTCCAAATCATTGAAATAGTAAATGCAATTACAAAAAGTACGGAAAAAATTAGTTGTCCTTTGCTAAACATATAAATGTGTATATTTAGCATCAAAAATACATAATTTTTTGTACGAAATAAGGATATATTATGAAAAACGCATTAATTATAGGAGCAACTTCAGGAATAGGAAAAGAATTAGCAAAATTATTAGTAGCTGATAGTTATAAGGTTGTTATCACTGGGAGAAGAGAAAAATTACTGCAAGAAATTAAAGAAACGAATCCAGAAAAATACAGCGTAAAAGTTCATGATGTAACTAATTTAGATTCCTGTGAAACACTTTTTTCGGAATTAAAACAGGAGTTAAAAACTATCGATTTAATTGTTTATAGTTCGGGTGTTGGTGATCCAAATTACAAATTAGAGTGGGAAAAAGAATTGCCAACTTTGCAAACCAACATCATTTCTGCTGTTAAAATTTATGGTTTAGCCTACAACTTTTTTAGAAAGCAAGGTTATGGACATTTAGTAGGGATTTCTTCAATAGCATCCATTCGAGGAAATAGACATGTGCCAGCGTATTTTGCTTCAAAAGCATTTCAGGCAAATTATTTAGAATCGCTTTGGTTGAAAGGAAAAAGAAGTAAGGCAAAAATTGTAGTTACAGATATTCAACCAGGATTTGTAGATACTTCAATGGCTATAGGAAAAACATTTTGGATGTCAACAACCAAAAAAGCAACCAAACAAATATATGCAGCCATAAAAATGAAAAAGAAAAAAGCGTATATAACAAAACGTTGGAGATTGGTTGCTATACTTTTAAAAGTTATTCCATCATCATTACTATATAAATTTTTATAGATTTAATTCACTAAAATATTAAAATGAAAAATAAATTAAAAGCAGTACAAGAATTTATGGAAGTTTTTGAATTAGGTTATCAAAAACAACCAACTGCTTCTATTCCGGCTTCCAAAATTCAATTGCGTTTTGATTTAATGAAAGAAGAAAATGAAGAATATTTTGAAGCAGCAAAAAATAATGATTTAACTGAAATTGCTGATGCGTTAGGAGATATGCTGTATATTTTGTTAGGAACTGTTTTAGAACATGGGTTACAAGATAAGTTTGAAGCAGTTTTTAATGAAATTCAACGTAGTAATATGAGTAAATTGGATAATGAAGGAAAGCCAATTTACAGAGAGGACGGTAAAGTGTTAAAGGGGCCAAACTATTTTAAACCTAACATTTCAGAAATTGTAAATGATTAACCTTAATATTTTTTAAGGTATATTAAATTCAAAAATGTGTTATTTTTATACAATATTAGAATTTCCTAATGTATACAATCAATCAAATTAAAATTATGAAAAGTTCAATTAAAAAAACAATGCTCTATTCTTCAATAGTAGCGTTAACTATGTTGATTTCTTGTAAAAAAGAAAAGCAAGCAGAAGAAAAAATTCCGGGAATTATTGTTGAAAATATGGATAATGCTGTCCGTCCAAATGATGATTTTTTCAGACATGTAAACGGGACTTGGTTAGATAAAACTGAAATACCTGCAGATAGAACCTCCTGGGGTGCTTTTAATGAACTTAGAAAAAAAACAGATTCTGATGTTTTAACTATTTTAAATGAAGCAATTGCTCAGGATAATTTTCCTAAGTTAAAAGATGCAGAAGGAAATTTAACCTTAGAATCTGATCAGAAAAAAGCTGTAAATTTTTATGAATCTATTATGGATACAGTGGCTAGAGAAGCGCAAGGAATTGAGCCTATTAAACCATTTTTAGCGAAAATTGATGCAATTACTAATATTGAAGATTTACAAACTTTATTAATAGAAATGGCACCTTATGGTGGAGCTGGTTTTTTTAATTTTTCAGTATTTAATGATTTAAAAGATAGTAAAATAAATGCGGGCTATGTTGCTCCTGCAGGTCTTGGACTATCGCGTGATTATTACGTTGATCAAGATGATGATACCAAAGAAAAACGTATAAAATACATTGCTCATATTGCAAGAATGCTTCAATTTTTTGGTGACACTGAGGAAGTTGCAATAGAAAATGCCGATAAAATATTTCAATATGAATATAATTTGGCTGAGCCACGATTTACAAAAGAAGAATCTAGAGATACTAGAAAATTGTACAATCCTAAAACTATTGCTGAACTTTCAGAAATTACACCTTCAATAAACTGGGAAACTTATTTTAAAGACTTGGGAATAGAAAATTTAGACAGAGTTATTGTAATGCAACCTGCTTATATGAAGGCAGTTGAGAAAATTTTAACTTCAAGTTCAATAGAGGATATAAAATTATATTTACGTTGGACAGCTATTGATAGAGCAGCAGGGATGCTTAACAATGAACTAGATGTTGCGAACTGGGAATTTTATAGTAAAGATTTGCGTGGCGCAAAACAACAAAGACCAAGGGATGAAAGAGCTTTAGCTTCTTTAAACGGATCTATTGGAGAAGCTTTAGGTAAATTATATGTTGATAAGAAATTTCCGCCAGAAGCAAAAGCAAAGGCAGAAGAAATGATTGCGAATGTAATGCTTGGAATGGAGAAAAGAATAAAAGCATTAGAGTGGATGAGTGCTGATACCAAGATAAAAGCGTTAGAAAAATTAACCAAAATGACTGTTAAAATTGCATATCCTGATAAATGGAAGGATTATGCAGCTTTAGATGTAAAAGGCTTAAAAGATGGAGGTTCTTATTTTCAAAATTCTATGAATATATCTAAATGGAACTTTGAAAAAGATATGGAGAAATTAGGGAAAGAAGTTGATAGAACGGAGTGGGGGATGGCACCACAAATTGTAAATGCTTATTTTAATCCAGTAAATAATGAGATTGTTTTTCCAGCTGCCATTTTACAACCTCCTTTTTATAATTATACTGCTGATGAAGCTGTAAATTATGGTGGAATTGGAGCTGTAATTGGACATGAAATTTCTCATTGTTTTGATGATTCAGGGGCAAGATTTGATGCTGCTGGTAATTTGAAAAATTGGTGGACTGACGAAGATTCGGTAAAATTTGCTGCCTTAGGTAAAAAATTAGTAGATCAATATAGTGCAGTAGAAGCATTAGAAGGCGTAAACTTAAATGGTGAATATACCCTTGGTGAAAATATTGGAGATTTAGGTGGTATTAATGCTGCTTATGATGGTTTGCAAATTTTTTATAAAAAAAATGGAAGACCAGATGATATTGATGGTTTTAATGCCGAACAACGTTTTTATATGTCTTGGGGAACCATTTGGAGAACTAAAATGAGAGATGAAGCAATGAAAAATTTAATTAAAACTAATCCTCATTCACCAGGAATGTACAGAGCATATATGCCTTTGCAAAATGTGGATGCATTTTATGCTGCATTTAATATTGTTGAAGGTGATAAAATGTATTTAAAGCCTGAAGACCGAGTTAAAATATGGTAAAAGAAGATAAAAAGTATATAAAAAAGGAGCTTTTAAAGCTCCTTTTTTATTAAATCTGCATTATAAAAACCACCTTTATTTTCTTTTCTATTTTTTGAAAATTGCGTAATTAAATATGCAGTCGTAATTAAATTTCGTAACTCACATAAATCGGTAGAAAGTTCAGAATGATCATATAACCGTTTGTTATCTTCATATAAGTTTAGTAATCTCTTTTCTGCCCGTAATAAACGTTCATCTGATCTCACAATACCTACATAATGACTCATTATAGTCTTTACTTCATTTCTGTCATGAGTAATTAAAATTTTCTCCATATTTTTTACAACACCACTATCATTCCAAACAGGAACTTTGTTCGGCTCTTTAATTTTAAGAAATTTATTCTTTAAATTAAGAAATGCATTATTTGAAAAAACAAGCCCTTCTAATAAAGAATTAGAAGCAAGTCTGTTTGCACCATGAAGTCCAGTTCTTGTAACTTCACCAGAAGCATATAAATTTTTAATAGATGTTTTTCCTTTTTTGCTCACATTTACGCCTCCACAAATATAGTGTTGTGCAGGTGAAACAGGAATATAATCTTTTCGAATATCAATACCAATACTTAAACATTTTTCCGTAATATTAGGGAAATGCTTTTTAAATTCTTCATAAGGTATATGAGTACAATCTAAATTCACATGAGGTGTACCGCTTTTTTTAAGCTCACTATCAATGGCTCTTGCAACAATATCACGCGAAGCTAATTCTTCACGTTTATCATAGTTTTTCATAAAACGTTTACCATGATAATTTCTTAAAATGGCACCTTCTCCACGAACAGCTTCAGAAATTAAAAAGGCAGGGTATTCACCAGGATTGTACAGCGCAGTTGGATGAAATTGAATAAATTCAACTTCAGAAATTTCAGCTTTTGCTCTGTAAGCCATTGCAATTCCATCTCCCGTTGCAACCACTGGATTGGTTGTGGTATTATAAACTTGCCCATTACCACCAGTTGCCAGCATAGTTACTTTCGATGAAAATGTTTTTACACTATTTTTTTTCTCATCTAAAACATAAGCGCCAAAGCATGTTGTTTTTTCTTTTCTTGTAATTCTTTTTTTAGTGACTTGATGTTCTGTAATTAAATCAATTGCAAAATGATGTGTTAAAAAAGTAATATTTTTCGTTTTTTCAACTTGTTCAATTAAAGCTCTTTCAATTTCTGCTCCAGTAATATCTTTGTGGTGTAAAATTCTAAATTGTGAATGCCCACCTTCTCTTCCTAAAGAGAATTTTCCAGTTTTAGTTTTATCAAAATTGGTTCCCCATTCAATGAGTTCTGAGATTCTTTCAGGAGCTTCCTTTACAACCATTTTTACAACTTCTTCATCGCAAAGACCATCTCCAGCTATTAAAGTATCTTCAATATGTTGTTCAAAGGTATCTACGGTTTTGTTCCAAACGGTTGCAATTCCTCCCTGAGCATATTTTGTGTTACATTCATTTTTTTCACCTTTGGTAACAATAGTTATAGAAGCATCTTTAAAATGTGTAGCAGTTTTTAAAGCAAAAGACAAACCGGCAATTCCAGAACCAATTACTAAAAAATCCGTTTTGTGTATTTTTTTTTCAGCATTCATTTTGAAAGAATTTTATTTAGAAAGTTCTAACATTCGTTCAATGGATACCAATGCTTTTTTACTTAATTCTTGGTCAACTTTAACTTCAGGTAATTCATGTTTTAAACATAAATATAATTTTTTCATGGTATTCATTTTCATGTAAAAACATTCACTACAGTTGCAGTTATCATCTTCTACAGGAGCAGGAATTAAAATTTTACTAGGAACTAATTGGCGCATTTTATGTAAAATACCAACTTCAGTTGCCACAATAAATTTTGTGGCTTTACTTTTTTGAACATAATTTAAGAGTCCAGAAGTTGATCCTACATATTTGGCAACTTTTAATAAATGAGCTTGTGATTCAGGATGTGCAATAATCTCAGCATCCGGATTTTCAGCGTATAAATTTAATATTTTTTCAATTGAAAAAGCTTCATGTACCATGCAAGCTCCATCCCAAAGTAACATATCTCTACCAGTTTTTTTAATTAACCATGCACCTAAATTTCTATCAGGAGCAAATATAATTGGTTGATCTTTAGGTATAGAATTGATAATTTTTTCAGCATTTGAAGAGGTGCAAACAATATCTGTCATTGATTTTATTTCTGCGGAAGTATTTACATAAGAAACCACTATATGGTTGGGATGTTTCTTTTTAAATGCTGCGAATTCGTTTGGCGGACAAGAATCAGCCAATGAGCAACCTGCTTTAAAATCTGGCAATACAACCTTCTTCGATGGGTTTAATATTTTAGCAGTTTCTGCCATAAAATGTACTCCTGCAAAAACAATAATATCTGCATCCGTAGTTGCTGCTTTTTGAGCTAAGGCTAAACTGTCACCTACAAAATCAGCAATATCTTGTATAACATCTTCTTGATAATAGTGTGCTAAAATAATGGCATTTTTCTTTTTTCGAAGCTTTTTTATTTCTTTAACAAAATCAATACTTTTAGGTGGTTCAATATCTAAAAATCCATTTTTTTGTAGATTTATTTTAGCTTTTGCAAGTGTAGTCATAAGTGTTATTTATGGTATTAAGACCAGATAATATACTAAACAATCGGATGAATATCCGATTGTTTAGCTAATGCAATGTATAAAAATTTAAAGTCTTAATCAAAATTTAGCTAGTTGGATTTATTGAACTTTTACGCTCCAGCCAAATTTATCTTCTGCTTTGTTTTTTTGAATATCTGTAATTCCTTTTTTTATGATGGAGGCATAATTATTTTCTATTATTGGTAATTCAAAACTTTCGCCTTTATTTGAAAAACCTCTAATAGGGCTTACTACTGCAGCGGTTCCAGCGCCAAACATTTCTAACAATTCCCCTTTGCGAGCAGCTTCAACAATTTCAGAAACTCTTACAGGTCTAACTTCAATTTTAATTCCTTTGTCTTCTGCAAATTGAATGATACTTTTACGAGTAACACCATCTAAAATACGATCACTTGTTGGTGCAGTTAATAAAGTGTCATTTACTCTAAAAAACACATTCATAACACCTGCTTCTTCTAAGAATTCGTGTTTGTTAGCATCTGTCCAAACAACTTGTTGAAAGCCTTCTTGATTTGCTAATTTAGTTGGATAAAAAGAACCCGCATAGTTACCAGCTGCTTTTGCAAATCCAACACCACCATCAGCCGATCTACTATATTTATCTGCAAAAACGACTCTTACCTCTCCTGAATAATAAGCTTGAACTGGAGAGCAAATAATCATAAATTTATACTTGTTTGAAGAAGATGCAGAAACACAATTTTCTGTAGCAATTATAAAAGGGCGAATATACAGAGCGCTATCGCCTCCTTTTTTTACCCACTCTTTATCCATTTTTAATAAAGTAGTTAAACCTTCAAAGAAATAATCTTTTGGAAATGCAGGCATATCTAATCTTTCAGCAGATATGTTAATACGTTTTTGATTTTCGTCTGGTCTAAACAACCATAAATCATCATTATCATCTTTATAGGCTTTCATTCCTTCAAAAACGGCTTGCCCATAATGAAAAACTTTTGCAGATGGTTCAAAAGAAAGTGCTTGATATGGTCTAATTTTTGGAGTTTGCCATTCTCCATTTTCAAAATCACATTCAAACATATGGTCTGTAAAAATCTGACCGAATTTTAAGTTGTTAAAATCAACATTTGAGATTTTAGATTGTGCAATTTTTTCAATATGTAAAGCCATAGTTAATCTATATTTAATTTTAGCAAAAATACTTAATTTTTTTTAGTATTTAATTTTAATTTTTTAAAGGCTCACACCTTATTTTTAATATATTTGGTTAAAAATATTAATAAAGGTAATTGTACTAAAATAAAATTGCATTATTAACATATATAAGGTGAATTGTTTTATTTTATTGTAAAAAAATTAAAGTAATAAATAAATTTAATTTTATTAAAATATACTATTTTATACCCGTTTTTAGGTGTGAAATTAAATTCAAAAACTTGGAAAGAAAAATAATTATTACTGAAGATGGCTCTTCAACCATTCATTTACCTAAATGGGATGAGCATTATCATTCAATACATGGCGCTATTCAAGAAGCAAAACATGTGTTTATTAAGAGTGGTTTATCACTTTTTTCTGATAGCGAAATTTCAATTTTAGAAATTGGTTTTGGTACGGGATTAAATAGTTTTATTACTTTTTTAGAAGCTTCAAAACTAAAATTAACAATTGATTATGTTGGAGTAGAAGCATATCCTATAACTTCAGAAGAAATTAAAAAATTAAATTATGTTTCAGAATTAGAAGCTACTAAATTTAGTAAAGTTTTTACTGAAATGCATCAGCAAGAATGGGAAACAAAAAACAAAATTTCAACTAGCTTTTCTTTAACAAAACGTAAGCAGTTTTTTAGTGAGATAAATGATAAAAACGCTTTTAATTTAATTTATTTTGATGCTTTTGGAGCTCAAGTTCAACCGGAATTATGGACTGAAGCTATTTTTAAATTAATGTATGTAGCCTTAAAAAATGAAGGAGTTTTAGTAACTTACAGCGCTAAAGGAAGTGTAAGAAGAGCATTGCAGTCGGTTGGTTTTACTGTTGAAAGATTGCCTGGTCCACCAGGAAAAAGAGAAATGCTAAGAGCCACTAAATAAAAATTTATAAAATAGTATTATGGAACATCAACGGTTTAAAAAGCGAAAAAAACCAAATTATACACGAGGTTTTTTACTGATTATTTTATTAGTAATTATATTGTATTTATGGATGAATGCCGAAGGGTTGATAACTAGTTTTTTCGGGTAAAAGAATAAATTATTTTCTGAAACTTCTACCTTTCCATTTATAGCTTTTAAAAAGCGAAAAAAATCCTGTGAAAACTATAAAAAACGGATGTAAGAAGCTTATAATTATGTAGTATTTTAAGGAATCTTTACTATTCAAAAAAACTGTAGTTTTTATAATTAAAAGAGCATCAATAACTGATTTTTGAATAAAAATAACCAATAAGTAGTTATAGAAATTTGGATTTAAAATTGCTGCAATGAGTCCTATAATTAAAATTAAATTCATTAGATAAACGGTAAGACCTATAATTTTCGAAAAATTGCTTTTGTATGCTATAGATTTTGAAGCCCACCTAATTTGTTGGTTAAAAAAGGAAATTAAACTGTTTTCTGAGTGTGTTTGTACAATAGCTTCATCAGATTTTAAATAACAAGTTTTATTTGGGAATGCGGTATTTATTTTTCCCAATAAAAAAACATCATCACCACTAGCAATCATAGAATTTCCTTCAAATGCACCAACTTCAAAAAAAGTTTCTTTTTTATAACACAAGTTAGCACCATTACACATAAATGGTTTTTTAATTCCAAAACTTCCAATTGTACTTCCAATTAAACTGGTAAAATTTAAATTTTGAAAGTGATATAAAAATGTGTTTTGTGTTTTAAATTTTACAGGAGCACTTATAAATAGAGGTTGCTTATTTTCAATATATTGATTATACATTTGAAGCCAAGTAATTGGTACAACGCAATCTGCATCAGTAGTTACAATCCATTCAAATTTCGACTGTTTTATAGCTAATGTTATTGCATCTTTTTTTGGCGAATTTGTGCTTATTTTATTATTAATTAATTGAATGTTTAAACTTGGGTTTTGGTGTTTAAAACCTTCAATAATTTGCTTAAAATTATCATGAGAATCATCATTTACTAATAAAATTTCAAATAAATCAGGTGGATAATTTATTTCCAATAATGAATTCAATAAATGAGGTAAATTGTGGGCTTCATTTCTAAAAGAAATTACAATTGAAAAGGTGTTTTTAGGAATTGTATTTTTATTTTGAACCAAGTCAATTTTATCAAAACCAATAATGAAAGCAATAATCAACACAAAATAAATGATTGATATAAGTATTGAAATGTATATCATTTTGTGTCGGGGAGTTTAAAATTTAGGACAAAGATGCTTCCTATTAAGGCAGGAAAAGCAAAATTTAAAATCCACATTATTGTTGTAGTTGTAACAATTGTGAGTAGATTTAATTCGATAAAATTAAATATTAATATAGCAACAGAACCTTTTATTGCCCAATCAAAAATAGTCAAACTTGGAATTACTGAGGCTATAAAGTACACACAAAAAATTAAGTTAATTAATGTGAAATAATCGGTTTCTACTCCAAATAATCTTAATAAAAAGTAAAATTGATGAGAAAAAACGATGTAACGTAATAATGATAATATCAATGTTTTAAAATAAATTTTTGTTGAGATGTTTTTTAAAAAAACAATAATTTTATTCAAATAAATTTTAATTGTTTTAACGATTCTAAATTTTATACAAAAAAAATAAAGCATAATAATTGTAGCAATTAGTAGGAATAATTTTTTAAAATTTAAAGTTGGAATTAGTATCGTGTAATTGGTTACCAAAAAGATGCTTCCAATAATTCCAAAAACAATTGTTACAGCTAATTGATTCATATTACCAAGAAAATTTAGTAACATTATTTTTTTTCTTGATTTCTTTTTAAAAAATAAAGCTTTTGCACCATATTCACCAATTCTATTTGGTGTAATTATGGAAGCAGAAAGTGAAGCTAAACTTTGTTGATAGGCTTCAAAAAAAGTGATTTTTTTTTCAGTGGAAGCTAATAGTTTCCATTTGTAAATTTCTAACAGCCAATTGGCATCAGTAAATAATAGTAAAAAAATAAGATACCAGCCATTTTTAGACAATAGTATTCTAAGTTGCTCTTGCAATTGTGTAAATGATAAAAGCTGATTGCTAACTAATTTTTTATAAATAAAATAGAAAGCGCCAATAACCAATACTAATTTTATTAGTAAAAAAAGGAAGCGTTTATATTTGTGAGAGATATTGTACATTTGGTTTTACAAATAAACGAATAATTGAGTTCAGAAAAAATCATATTAGGAATTGATCCAGGAACAACCATTATGGGTTTTGGGTTGATAAAAATTGTCAATAAAAAAATGGAGTTAATTCAGTTAAACGAATTATCACTAAAAAAGTATGATGACCATTATGTGAAATTAAAAATAATTTTTGAACGTACAATACATTTAATTGAAACGTATCACCCAGATGAGATTGCTATTGAAGCTCCTTTTTTTGGTAAAAATGTGCAATCTATGTTAAAATTAGGCCGTGCGCAAGGTGTAGCAATGGCTGCTGGATTGTCTAGAGAAATTCCAATTACTGAATATTCACCAAAAAAAATAAAAATGGCCATTACAGGGAATGGAAATGCCAGTAAAGAGCAAGTTGCAAAAATGTTACAGAATTTGCTAAAACTTAAAACATTGCCTAAAAATTTGGATTCAACGGATGGTTTAGCGGCTGCTGTTTGCCACTTTTACAATAGTGGAAATGTAACTGTTGGAAAAAACTATACAGGTTGGGGAGCTTTTGTAAAACAAAATGGAGATAGAGTAAAAGGTTGAGTTTGGTTCTCAATGAAATTCAACTATTTAAATAATAACATCACACTCATAGGTTTTATATTTTTGATCAATCACTAATTTTCTATGTTCATGAAAAAGATGATGTTCTTTTGAAGCTTCCATTTTTTCTTTATCTTCTTTAGTATTCCAATACTCAACTAAAAAATAGCGGTTTTCTTCATTTCTATCTTTAAAAATATGGAAATGATCTAGTCCGGCTGGTTTTGCTTCTGTTAATTCTTCAAATTTTTGCAATTCAACAAAAGTTATTCCTTCGCCCTCTTTTACTTTAAATGAAACAATATGAGTGTACATAGTTTAATGCTTTTATCAAATTTACAATACAGATTTCAGTAAAAAGCTAATAAAAATCATTTTTTGTAGTTTTTTTTTTTTATGACGTACATTTAACAAATAAATATTTTTAGCATTGGCAGGAATTTATATTCACATACCGTTTTGTAAACAGGCTTGTTATTATTGCGATTTTCATTTTTCCACCTCATTAAAAAGAAAGGAAGAAATGCTAAATGCAATTAAAAAAGAATTGCTTTTAAGAAAAAATGAGTTTGGAAATGAACAAATTGAAACTATTTATTTTGGAGGTGGAACTCCTTCTTTATTAACAATTGACGAATTGCAATTGTTGATTGGCACTATTTATGAAAATTATTTGGTTGTTAACAATGCTGAAATAACGATGGAAGCAAATCCTGATGATTTATCTACTCAAAAAATTAAGGAATTAGCAAAATCTCCAATAAATAGATTAAGTATTGGAATTCAATCTTTTTTTGAAGACGATTTAAAGTTTATGAATCGTGCCCATACAGCTGAAGAATCTAAAAAATGTTTGGTTGAAGCAAAAAAATATTTTGATAATATTACCATTGATTTAATTTATGGTGTTCCAAATATGAGCAATGAAAAATGGTTAACAAATTTGCAACAAGCATTTAAATTTGGTATTTCTCATATTTCAAGTTACGCTTTAACGGTTGAAGAAAAAACGGCATTGCACAGTTTTATAAAAAGCGGAAAAATTCCGCCGGTTGATGAAAATTCAGCTTTGGAACATTTTAATATTTTAGTTGAGGAGACTGAAAAACAAGGTTTTATACACTATGAAATTTCAAATTTTGGAAAACCTGAATATTTTTCAAAACATAATATTTCTTATTGGCAAGGTGAAAATTATTTAGGGGTTGGACCTTCATCCCATTCATATAATGGTTTAGAACGATCTTGGAATGTTTCAAATAACACCAAATACATTAACAGTTTACTTAAAAATATAGTACCATCAGAAAGTGAAACACTAACGGTAAACAATCGATTTAATGAATATATTATGACGGGTTTACGTACAATTTGGGGAGTTTCATTTGAAAAAGTTGAAAAAGAATTTGGAGCAAGATATTTGGAATTATTAAAAAATAACGCAAAACCTTTTATTGAAAAAGGATTGTTAGAAATACATCAAAATTCTTTTTCAAGTAATACATTAGTTACTACAAAAAAAGGTCAATTTTTAGCCGATGGTATTGCAAGTGATTTATTTATAATTTAATTTTTAAAAGATGAATATTGAAGAGTTTAGAGACTATTGTTTATCAAAAAAATATGTGACTGAAAGTTTTCCTTTTGACGAAACAACTTTAGTGTTTAAGGTTGCAAATAAAATGTTTGCATTGTCTGGTTTAGAACATCAACCCGCAGCCGTAAATTTAAAATGTGATCCTGAAAGAGCTATTGAACTTAGAGAGGAATATAGTGATATTATTGAAGGGTTTCATATGAACAAAAAACTTTGGAATACCATTACTATTGAAGGTGGTTTGTCAAACGATTTTATAAAAGAATTAATAGATCATTCATACGATTTGGTTGTAAAAGGAATGACTAAAAAGCTGCAAAAAGAATTAGGGTTTTTGTAAAAAAATAATTTTTAAAAACTATAAATTGAACCTACGAACTAATTTAGTGTTTTTTGCGATACTCAGAAGGAGTAACACCTTTAATAGATTTAAATTTTCTATTAAAATTTGCTAAATTATTAAATCCAGATTTATAAGATATTTCAGTAATATTTAAATCATTATTTTTTGTCAATAATTTACAGGCATTTCCAATTCGTATATCAATTAAAAAATTCACAAAAGTTTTATTGGTTCGTTGTTTAAAATACCTACAAAAAGCATTTGGAGTCATATTAGCAATATCAGAAACTTGTGCTAAACTAATATCATTATGATAATTATTCATGGTATATTGAAAAATATCACTCATACGTTTTCCTTCATTACCTGCATATTTTTTAAGATTTATAAGCGATGATAATGATTGTTTATCAGCGTCAGAAATCAATTGTAGAATTTCTAAGAAAGAAATAAATTGATCGTATTTTGAGATTTTATTAATTTTTGATAATAATGTATAAAGGATTTTCTTATTAGAAAGTATTTTAAGTCCTAAACCAACCTCATTAAAAAAATCATGAGTATGTTCAAATTCAGGTAAATTAAAAAATCCTTCACCATAAGAATTTTTCGAAAAAAATAACGAAACCATTTCAGTTTCAGATTCAACAGAAGTGTCTCTTTTAAAAATATGCGGTAAATCTTCACCAATTACAAATACATCATTTTTTTTAAATTCACCCACACAATCACCAATAATATAAGTTCCTTCGCCTTCAGCAATTAAACTTATTTGAATTTCTTTATGTTGGTGTAATTTTTCATAAAAATTCTCTCCTTTATAATGTTGCACATATAAAGTCACATTTTCTGGTTTCGGAATTTTAAATGGTAAAACTTTCATTCAAATAAAATGTATATATTAATCTAATAATTCACAATATTACAAATAATAAGGTAAAATAATACTATGAATTGATAAAAAACATAAAGTTAACAACCTATAGTTGTTATAGATTTGAGAAAAAGAATATTATGAGTATACAATGGAATGGTGTAATGCCCGCAGTTACCACTAAATTTACAGACAATGACCAACTAGATTTCGTAAATTTTGAAATCAATATTAAAGCACAATTAAAAGCGGGTGTTAACGGAATTATTCTTGGCGGAACACTTGGTGAAGCAAGTACTTTAATGGGAGATGAGAAAAAAGCTTTAATTAAAAAAACAATTGAAATAGTTGAAGGGAAAGTGCCAGTAATTATTAATATTGCTGAGCAATCTACAATGAATGCCATTGAAGCTACTCACAATGCAGAAAAATTTGGAGCTCAAGGATTAATGTTATTACCACCAATGCGTTACAAAGCTGATGCAAGAGAAACAGTAACTTATTTTAAAAAGATAGCAAATAGTACTAAGTTGCCCATCATGATTTACAACAACCCAGTAGATTATGGTATAGAAGTAACTTTAGATATGTTTGAAGAATTGACCGAATGTAAGAACATTGAAGCAGTTAAAGAATCAACAAGAGATATCTCAAATGTTACAAGAATGAAAACTCGTTTTGGGAACCGGTTTAAAATTTTATGTGGTGTAGATACGTTGGCTTTAGAAAGTTTACTTATGGGTGCTGATGGTTGGGTTGCAGGTTTAGTTTGTGCTTTTCCAGCCGAAACAGTTGCTATTTATAAATTGGTTAAAGCCAATAAAATACATGAAGCTATCACTATTTATAGTTGGTTTTTACCTTTGTTAGAGTTAGATATAAACACTAAATTAGTGCAAAATATAAAATTAGCTGAAGTGGCAACTGGTATTGGAACTGAAAATGTGAGAGCGCCCCGTTTGCCTTTAATTGGTGAAGAAAGAAAGCGAGTGTTGGCTATTATTGAAAAAGGATTAAAAACAAGGCCAATAATACCAGATTATAATAATTTATAGTTTGTAAATGTGGGTGTTACCGCAAGCGGTCGCGCTTTTCGTTTAATCTTTTTACCATGTAAAAAGGATATCACTTCAATCGCTAACACAAAAAGAATTGAGCAAAAAACAAACAATTAAAATAACTAAAAATGATTACAGGTAAAAATTATATAGGAAATGTATTGTCATCTTTAGGAACTAAAACCTATAAAACATTCAATCCACAAACCAATCTTGAAAATGAGATTATTTATACTGAGGCTTCTACTATTGAAATTCAAACAACAGTAGAATTAGCTTCTAAAGCTTTTCAAATTTTTAAAACAATTTCAGGCACTAAAAAAAGTGATTTTTTAAACGAAATCGCAAATGAAATTGAAGCCTTAGGAGATGAATTAATTAAAACATATTGTTCGGAAACGGGTTTGCCAGAAGGTAGAGCAATAGGTGAAAGAGGAAGAACTATTTTTCAGCTACGCTCATTTGCTAATTTGGTAAAAGAAGGTTCTTGGGTTGAAGCAATTATTGATACTGCACAACCAAATAGAGAGCCCATTCCAAAAGTTGATATTCGAAAAATGTATATCCCGCTCGGGCCAGTCGTAGTTTTTGGAGCAAGCAATTTTCCATTAGCATATTCAACTGCTGGCGGTGATACAGCAGCGGCATTTGCTGCTGGTTGCCCTGTAATTGTAAAATCACATCCAATGCACGCAGGAACGGGTGAATTAGTCGCTTCAGCAATTATAAATGCAGCTGAAAAAACGGGAATGCCAAATGGAGTATTTTCAAATTTAAACAGCAGTGGAATTGAAGTTGGTCAATTATTGGTTAAACATCCTCAAGTAAAAGCAGTTGGATTTACAGGTAGTATTCGTGGAGGTAGAGCTTTATATGATTTGGCTTCTCAAAGAGAAGAACCAATTCCGGTTTTTGCAGAAATGGGAAGTGTAAACCCGGTAATTTTGTTGCCAAAATCAGCAAAAATTAAAGGATCAGAATGGGCAAAAACATATGCAGGCTCAATAACGCTTGGTTCTGGACAATTTTGTACAAATCCAGGCTTAATTTTAGGAATAAAAGGAGCTGATTTAGCTAATTTTATTCAGGTTTTATCTGAAGAAATTGTAAAAATTGAACCAAGTTGTATGTTGCATCCAAATATTATTGGAGCATACGAAAGTAATAAGGCAAAAATGCAAGAGCAAAAAGGATTGGAGACAGCTGGAACTATTAGTAAAGATGTTTCAGCTAATTACGGTCGTCAAGTGATAACAACTGTTGAAGGCCTTACATTTCTAGAAAACACATCATTACACCAAGAAGTATTTGGGCCATTTTCTATGGTGGTTCAATGTGAGAATGTAGATCAGTTAGAAAAAATAATTTCTAAATTAGAGGGACAATTAACAGGAACTATCTTAGCAGACGAAAATGAATTAAAAGAATATTTAACTATTATTAGTGCACTTCAAAATAGAGTTGGGCGTATTATTTTTAACGGAGTTCCAACAGGTGTTGAAGTTTGTGCAGCAATGGTTCATGGTGGTCCTTATCCGGCTTCAACAGATAGTAGATTTACAGCAGTTGGTATTAATTCAATAAAACGTTGGGTACGTCCATTTAGTTTTCAAAGTTGGCCAAATGAAATGTTACCAGAAGAATTAAAAAATGAAAATCCTTTGGGTATTTCAAGATTAATTGATGGGGAACAAACAACAAAATCAATATAATTTGCAATGTCAAGAAAAACCTTTTTTTGTATTGATGCGCATACGTGTGGAAACCCAGTAAGAGTGGTTGCTGGTGGAGGTCCAAATTTAATTGGGAAAACGATGAGCGAAAAGCGTCAGCATTTTTTAAAAGAATTCGATTGGATTCGCAAAGGATTAATGTTTGAACCAAGAGGTCATGATATGATGAGTGGGAGTATTTTATTTCTACCTCATGATAAAGAAAATGATTTTGCGATATTATTTATAGAAACTTCAGGATGTTTACCAATGTGTGGTCATGGAACTATTGGATCAGTTACCATTGGAATTGAAGAAGGATTGATTATTCCAAAAATCCCTGGCAAACTAAAAATGGAAACACCTGCAGGTTTGGTAGAAATTGAATATCAACAAATTGGTAAAAAAGTAGATTGGGTGAAACTTATTAATGTAGCATCTTATTTAGTAGCTGAAAATTTAACAATTGATTGCCCTGATTTAGGTGAAATTACTTTTGATGTTTCCTATGGTGGTAATTATTATGCCATTATTGATCCTCAAAATAATTTTAGTGGAGTTCATAATTTCACAGCGAGTAAATTAATTCAATTTTCTCAAGTTGTTCGTTCACGAATAAATAAAAAATACACAAATATGTTTATTCATCCTATAAATGAAACTATTAGAGACGTAAGTCATTTACTATGGACAGGAGATCCAATAGACCCAACATCTTCAGGTAGAAATGCCGTTTTTTATGGCGATAAAGCGATTGACCGTTCTCCTTGCGGAACAGGAACTTCTGCTCGTATGGCACAATTATTTTCGAAAGGAAAATTAAAAGTAGGTGAAGAATACATTCATGAAAGTTATATTGGTTCTAAGTTTATAGGTAGAATTGAGGAAGAAACAATATTAAACGGAGAGAAAGCCATTATACCTAGTATTCAAGGTTGGGCAAAAATATATGGATACAATACCATCATTATTGATGATGAAGATGATCCTTACGCACACGGATTTCAAGTTTTATAAATTATGAGCAATAAAATAGTACAGTTAACATTGATAGTTGAAAATTACGATGAAGCAATTAATTTTTACGTTAATAAATTACATTTTAATTTAGTTGAAGATACTATTTTAGACCAAAATAAACGTTGGGTATTGGTTTCACCAAATAAAGAAAACAGCTGTTCTTTACTCTTAGCTGAAGCTTCTAATGAAGCTCAAAAAAAAGCTATAGGAAATCAATCTGGTGGTAGAGTATTCTTATTTTTAAATACAAATAATTTTAAAAAAGAGTATCAAAATTTGCTAGATAATAATATTAAAATAGTTAGAATGCCAAAGGAAGAACCATACGGAACAGTTGCTGTTTTTGAAGATTTATATGGTAATCTGTGGGATTTAATTGAACCAAAATAAATAGTAATTAAAGGTGAGTAAAAAGGTAATAATTATTGGTGGCGGAATTATTGGATTGTGTTCTGCCTATTATTTGGCAAAAGAGGGTGCTAAAGTAACCATTATTGACAAATCTGATATGCTAGACGGATGTTCCTATAGAAATGCAGGAATGATTGTTCCCAGTCACATTATTCCTATGGCACAACCGGGTGTTATTCATCAAGGCATTAAATGGATGTTCAATGCCAAAAGTCCGTTTTATATAAAACCCGCTTTAAGTATTGATTTACTTTCTTGGCTAATTCAATTTTACAAAAATTCCAATCAGCAACATGTCAATAAATCGATGATTCCTTTACGGAATCTTTCTTTTTTCAGTAAAGAATTATATCAGGAGTTTGCAAATAAAACCAATAAATTCGGGTATCAGGAAAAAGGGCTTTTAATGATTTACAATACTGAAAAAGTTGGTGAAGAAGAAATAAAGAGTGGAAAAATTGCCCAAAAACTTGGTATAGAAGTTGATTTTTTAGAACAAGAAGAAATTAAAAAATTAGAAAAAGACATTGAAATTAAAGCTTTGGGAGCAGTGCATTATAAATCTGATGCACATTTATTACCAAATCAATTTATAATGTTTTTAAAGGAAGAATTAAAAAAAATGGATGTGCAGATGATTTCCAATTGTTCCATCATAGATTTTAAGCTTTTCGGAGATAAAATTAAAGAAATTTTCACCAATAAAGGCAATTTTAATGCAGATGAATTTGTAATCTCCGCAGGATCTTGGAGCATGAAAATTGCCAAAAAGTTAGGAATAAAATTATCTATTTTACCGGGGAAAGGTTATAGTTTTAATGTAAAAAATATTTTAATAAAACCAACAATTCCCACTATTTTGTGTGAAGGTAAAGTAGCTGTGACTCCTATGGGTGAAACTGTTAGATTTGGCGGAACATTGGAAATTACGAATACTAAGGATACTAAAATAAGCATAAAGCGATTGCAGGGAATTGTTGAAAAAGTAAATGAATTTTATCCGAATTTAAAAGTTAATATTCCTGAAAAAGAAAACGTATGGAATGGCTTTAGGCCTTGTACACCAACTGGATTACCCATTATTGAGAAATCTAAAAAAATTCAAAATTTAACGATTGCTTCCGGACATGCAATGATGGGTGTAAGTTTGGCTCCGGCTTCAGGTAAATTGGTTAGCGAATTGGTTATAGGTAAAAAACCATCCATAGACCTTGCAGAATTTAGGAGTTGTTAATATATTTTTGCTATTTTTGAATTATGAATTTTATAGAAATTTTAATAAAACTTAGAAGAATTGTACGTTCCATAAATTTAGAAAGCAAGCGTGTGGATAAAGAGCAAGGTGTAAGTATTCCACAGTTATTATGCTTACAATATTTAGCTGAACAAAATGAATACAAAACAAATGCCTCAAAACTCAAAACATTTTTAAATTTAAATGCCAGTACAATTACGGGTATTATAAGTAGATTAGAAAAAAAAGGATTGGTTGCTAAGCTTCCAAATATAACAGATAAAAGAGTTACTCTAATTTCATTAACAACAGCAGGTTTAGAATTACTACAAAATGCCCCAATTACTTTTCAACAAAAGTTAAGTGAAAAGTTACAAGCACTTCCTCCAGATAAACTTAAAACCATCATTGAAGGAATTGATTTGTTAACGGAACTTATGGAAGTTGATGAAATAAAAGCCTCACCAATTATCACCGCTGAAGAATTTCTTTAGGAACATGAAAATACAGTCGATTTTTTAGTAACTTTTAGCAAATTAAAAATTTCTACAGAAAATATTAACTTATATAATATTTTTGGTCAAAAACAACTATTAAATAGTTGCTAGCTGCAATGTTGGTCCGTCCTAAAATAAGGCTACATAATTCAAAACAATTATGTATAAAAACGACAGATTAATCAGACGCTATTGTGAATCGTTCAAATAAAATTTTATAGAGGTCAGTATTTAGTTGCATATAATTTGTTTGTGATAGACTTTCTCTTTGTTGACCATTTTGGATATTAGATTATTAAAGATTGTTGCTTTGTTCTGTGAGCGGTTTATTCTAAAAC
>Ga0316202_10000482_pt1 | contig 43534 bp, 63 predicted proteins | sample 3monrhotite_MG_FD_204934 | JGI IMG/M metagenome (GOLD analysis project Ga0316202, IMG submission 204934) | Microbial mat bacterial communities from mineral coupon in-situ incubated in ocean water Damariscotta River, Maine, United States -... | ecosystem: Environmental > Aquatic > Marine >...
AGGCTCGCGTTGAGCAACTTGAGAGCGGGACAAAGCGCGTTGAGGGTTTGGTTTGGGCTCGCGAGCAGCTCCGCGACTACCCCGCCGGTAAGCTTATCTCCGACGACGAATTGAACGCGGAAGCCAAGAAAGGCCCCGGCGCTCTCAAGAACTTCGTCAACAACTTCGTGAGATTCTCACGCAAGGCCACGCGGACGCCAGACTTCGGTACGACCAACCAAGGCAACCCAACCTTCGACGCGGGCGGAAGCCCAGCAGGAGCGGCCTACACCCCAGCGCAAGCTACCGCTGCAGATCGACTCGGAGCGCTCTACGACTCAAACCCGAGCTACGCTGGCCGCTTCACTCGCGAGAAATTTATCAAGCACAATATGGCAAACATGACCTAAGCGGTCTTTATTGTCTTGTAAGCTTTGTAACGAACTAGAAGAATGAACAAGAGACTAAAGGAGTGGCCATGGCTGCAACAGACGACGTAGAACTACCATACCGGACCCGCAAGGACTTTTTCGCGCGTCCCCAAGATTCAAACACTCGCCTCTTTGGCGGCGCTCTTGCGGCTGTGTTGAACTCCGCTCACGGCACAGCTGCCGAGGTTGGCGCGGCCAAGGTTTGGTCCGGGACCGCTGGTGAGATTCCCGTAGGAATGCCACACCGTCCCCAGGGTATCACTTTGGCGGCTGCCATTGGTCCAGGAGACGCTGGTTTTAAGGCGGCGGAGAACTTCGAGGGCGACCTTGAGGAAGGCGTGATTTACTCACAGCTATCCGTTGCTGGTGTCACCGGGGTGAGTGATTTCCTTGCTCGCGTTTATTGGAGTGACGACAACACCCCCACCCTCACTGATCCAGGCCACGGCGTCCCCGCTGGTGTTGTCATTGGTTACGTTGAGACCGGCGTGGCTGAAGTCCTTATGTTTACAATCATGGAGCAAATCTTACTTGGCTTGGTTGGTGGACCAGGACCGCGGACGATTGTTCTCGGTGAGATCCTCGCGGCTGCTTTCGTTGCTGGTGCTGTTCCCTTGCGGACGTGGGTTGCCACTTTCAACGGCCGCATTAAGCGTGTTGGCGTTGTTGGTTCGGCAGCTGGTGCTTCCTCAGACGGAACCGTTCAAGCTCGCATTGGCGGGGTTGGCGTGACGACTGGAACGGTTACCGTTGACTCGACAAACTTTACCGGCGTAAACACCACGGTTTTCGCTTCACCAACGGCGCTCAACAAGTTCAAGAAGGGCGACGTTATCGACCTTCTATTGGTCGAGTCCGTGGCAGTGTCAATCGACTTGAACGTATTTATTGAGGTCGAGGCGGACCCCGGCGTTTGATTCTGTCAGGCGTCGTTTCACTAATTATCGAATAGGCAAAGTTCTTTATCTGGAGGTAACAAAATGGCTGGACCAACCGTCGATGCCGTCTCGGGTCTGCTCTTAGGCTTGAACACAAACTTTCGGGAGACATACGATCGGGAAATTACACAGCCCGCCGAACCTCTCCCCAATCTAATGAAACTCGCGTTGCCCTCAGACGGGGCCTATGAGCGCGAGCAGTATTGGGAGTCTCTACCACAGCCCCAACGTTGGGATCGCGGTAAGGACATTCCTCGCGACACCTTCAAGGGCCGCGTTTGGACAACCAAGATTTTGGACTGGGCCATTGCCATTCCAATCCACGAGAACGATATCAATGACTCGCGGGTTGGCAGTCTCTTGGACCGTGCCGGACAAGCTGCCAGCGGGTTCGCGGTTTTGGTTGAGCGCGTGTTCTTCCAGTTGCTCACGGCGGCTACAGACGCGCTTCTCTTGGACTCAATCCCACTTTGCCCAGACGGCGCGGCTCTTTTCAGCGCGACGGCTTCGGGCGCGGCTCGCTTCGGCAAGACCGGCGGTAACATTGTCCAGAGTGACGGCATTGACAACCAGGAGCAGGTCAAGTCGAGCTTCTACAAAGCCATGGTTCGCCAGTTGTCCTTCACGGACACCAAGGGCCAAACCCAGATCAATCCTAAAATGCTGAGCCAGGGCTACACCATTGTGTATCCTCTACAGCACAAGGAAGTCTTTGACGAAACCTTTGGCTCAAACCTCGCCCTCAAAATGTTCTTGAACGCTTCCGGTGACCCGGCAGCTGCCACGGCCATTCAAAACGTGCTTACTCGTGGAGACATTCCGGTGACTCTATGGGGCTCACCTCGCTTGACTTCTGACTCTTGGTATATTGGCCTCAATGGCTACCCAACCAAGGGGATTTATCAGTATGAGCGCCAAGCACCCCGCGACAATATCAGCGACATGCTGAACTCAGACCGTGCGCGGACCAAGAAAGAAATCGTTGTCCAGTATGATTCGAGAGAAGGCTACGGTTACGCGTTGCCGATTCCTCTCATGAAGGTCAGCGGCTAAAAGCATCTGCCCACCTGCGGTGTGGAGTTTCTGGGTTCTCCTAAAAAAACCCAGCGTAGCGGGGTAGATCAGTTGGTAGATCACCGGACTCATAATCCGGGGGCCGTTGGTTCGAGTCCAACCCCCGCAATTTCCTAAACAACGAGAACAAAGGATAGAGATCATGCCAGCACCAGTCACAACTTTCTTAGACCTTTCAGCAACCGAGACGATTGAGGTCATGGCGGCCCCCGAAGCCGGAGAAGCGGATATCTTGGCGGTTTTGCATAGCCTTGATATCGAGACGGTCTCGGGAACTTGGACTTACCAATTCAAGTCCGGTTCAACTCTCCTAGGGGCAGCTCGCTCACTTGCCTCCACCTCGAAGATTATTAAGCAAGGGGAGGAGTGGATTGCTGCAAGCCCCGCTGAAGCTCTTTCGTTGGTTCTCACTCGGACCAGCGGGACTCTTGTTGGCCACGTTACAGGCCGTAAAATCAACACCAAGCGCTTTGGTTGATCCCAAAGCTTGACCCGTTCCAAAATCACCGCAGGAAAGTAGATACATGACAAAGAAATTGACACCCGCTGATCTTAAGGCCAAGCGCCAAGCGGCAGCGGCTAAGGGTCGCGAGACAAAAGCCCGCAAGGCGGCCGAGAAAGCTAAGGCGGAGGCTGAGTCGAAGCTTTGGCCGGTTCCCAGAGTGGAAGAGACTTCTTACCTTGAACCAAAGGCAAAGCCCGCCTCCCCACCTACCAAGCCAACCGGGCCCAAGATTATCAAGCGCTTCACTCACCACGCGGGCATTATTCCAGGTTGCCCTTTTGAGTCGGAGAGTTTTGACGGGGTTGAGTTCTTGATCACCCACAAGATCTTCAAGAACCGGAACGACCCCCAGGAGGACGGCCAACTTCTCTACGGCAAGAAGATAATGCTCTCCGAGGCGCATTACCTCAAGGTCAAGACCAAGATCGCTGACTACCGCGTCCGCTGGGTTGGTGACATGCCCCCAGACGAGAATGGAGATCTGGTTGGCGTCGGTCCAAACAAGAAGTCCAGCTATGGCATGTGGTTCACCACAAAGTCGGGCGAAGGCTTCTACGGCCTCGAACACACGGACGAGCCTTTGGCCAAGTATCTTTACTTGAAGCGCGGCCGTGTTGACTTTATCAACCCACCCTCAACGTCCATGTATGACGAGGATCCCGAGTTCTTCAAGCTCAAGGGCCCTCAACAGGTCATTTACCAAGACGACGACGGGGAGGGCGACGTTGTTGGGCCGGTTGACTCGGACTCGATCCCGGCGGAATACCCCCCAGTCCACATTTGAGGTTTAGACCATGACCCTTATTGCAAACGTCCAGCTGAGGATTCCCACGGGCGTCCTCACTAAGCTGACAAACGCAAACGACCGAACGGCCACCACTCCAAACCTAATCACCTTAGGGCTCGCTTGCGACGACGTAGAGGCGGATTTCCAGGTGGAGACGGGGAGTGCTTACGACGACACAGAGCCCATGCATGTCAGTCGTTCGGTTGAAGGGGTCCGGTTGAAGCTTCGGAGCTGGATTAACACCGGCCTTGGAGTCGTTGACAACTCGTATGATAAGTGGATGGACCGCTTGAACAAGATCGAGGACCGGACGGCCAAGGCGGCCTTTTCAGCCAAGACAAACTCCAATTTGTCACCCACGCGAGAAACTGGACTTGTCCGGCCGATCAATGACAAGTCTCACATGAACGCTATGAGAACCAACCCGCCAAACAGTCGGGCCCAAGACCCTTACCGGGGGCGATAGGAGTTGAGGTGGGAGGACTTGAGGAGCTTGGGAAAAGGGTAAGTCAGGGCCAAATGGATCCGCTTCTTGACCGCATTGGGCTCTTGCTTGTTAGCAGGGCCCAAAAGTCGTTCAGGGCCCAGAGTCGGGGCGGAAAAGGTTGGCTGCCAAGAGCAGCTCCAAACGCGGCCGGGCTTGTTCGCGACTTCGCGAGCGGGGCCAACCCTCCGGCAAGGCGCTTCCAGTCAAGGCCCGCTCTCATAGACACGGGGACTCTTAGGAACTCGATTACCTACCGCAAGGGCAAGGACTTCGTGGAAATCGGGAGCCCCTTGTCATACGCCGAAGTCCACAACCGAGGCGGAGAAACAGAGCCCATACCAGTCACCGACACGGTCAAGAAGAATTTGCGGAAGTGGCTGGCCAAGAGAAAGAACGCGATTTATCGGGGAAGGCTTCAGTTTTTGTTAGCCCCTGAGTTAAACTCATTGCGTGTGACAGTCCCGGCCAGGACGTTCTTAGACTTCACCGAGAAGGACCGGCAGGACATAGGCACGATCTTCAAGGAATTCATGGAGACTTTATAAATGGCAGTCCTATCATTTACGAACGCTTGGAACACGTTAAGAGAAGCCGTCCAGCTCTTAACACAAATCGACTCGTTCGTGCAAACGGCCACGACGGGGTTCTTGGCCAAGGAGCTGGACGCCCTAGACATAATCATGGGGGGCTCACCAGACCGCGCGCGGATTACCACTGCGCTTGCCTCCACTCGCTCCGCTATGAGCGCGGTTGAGGGTTCGGCCGCTGACATTCTCACGGGGCCCTTGCTTCTCATTGGTGAGGCTATCGGGAGCGCTTCTCGCGACCCCGTTGGCATTCTCCTCGACTTGCGGGTTTACTTCGACGACCAGGGCGAGACAATCTTGTATCGCAACTTCACCTATGGGGCCAAAGCCGACGTTGGCAGCCCGAACGGTGACGGCTTGGTATTGAGGGTGACTCAAGACGCTTTCGGGAATAATATCGAGCGCATTCACGCGGACGTTATCTCAATGAAAGTTGTTCGCGACCAAGTCATAGGCGGGACGGACCCCGGCAAGGAAGTATGGCAGCTTGAAGGGCGACCAACAGGGCCGGACCAATTGGAGATCGACAACTCAGACCGTGGAAGCGGCTTGCTTGAGCAGATCGCGGCTCAGGAGGCGATTGACTCCATCGTCCCAAATGCGAGCTTCTCAAACGCGGACAGTGACAGCGCGCCAACCCTCTTAACAGGGTGGAAGTGGGACGATTCGGGGACACTCACCGAGACCTTTGCAGGTGACGGTTCAGACATTGAAATTGACCGGACAAATTACTACAGAGCGTCTAAGCAGCTGGAAGGCGACAACCCCGGCGCGCTTTCAATGAACAAGGCCATTCGGTTGGTTGCGGCTTTGGGAGCGGACGGCCGCGGTGGTCTTGACGACCGCTTCCCTTACATTGGTTGCATTGCTATCAACCCCACCCCCGGAACCTACTCGGGCAAGTTCCGGGCCCGCATTGGGGGCATGACAATGACTCAAGCGAGCCCCGGCGCTGGTTGGGTTTTGGAAGTCTTCCCCTTGACTAGCGGCGATAACTGGCCAGAGAACTTCAACGAGATCCCGCCTACGACCTTTTTCGAGGTGGAGACCTACGACTACGTGAGCGGTAAGCTCAAGGTGGATCACTTCCTTTGCCATCCAGCTCCCTCCTATGACGGGCACTTTTTGAGCTTTGTTGGCCGTACAACGGATTGGAAGAAAAACGACAAAGCAACGATCACAGACACCCACTCCGCCACCCCCGGCCAGATACAGACTTGGCTTTGGAGAACCTTTGGCGTTGACTTAGCCTCAGCAGCCTCACCCTCACTAGCGGATTGAGCCATGGCCGAAGATATAAACTTGGACCAGATCTTAAACGTTCCTGGCCGCTTGGTTTGGAACCCTACCACGAGCTTAAGCGCCACGGCTTTCCCATACGGCGGAACCGCGCTTGGCCAAGTTGTGGACGTTCAGGTTCAAGCTTTCGAGTCCATTGAGAAGCTGGCAGAGGAGAGTTTTGGAGAGGCCCCTATTGAGACAATATTCCTCGGAGAGGCTTGGGCTATAGGTTTCATACTCTCCGAGTTTGATATAGACGCCTTGTCCTTGGTCTTTCCGGCGGCTTCTGTGGGAGTGGACGGAGGCATTGTCTTACGTGGTGGGAGGGAACCGGGAACGCTAGGTTCGACCCTTGAGGGGCAACTTCTTTTCGCTCCACTAGATCCTAACCAGCGGTTCATTCGCTTGCGGCGGGCGGTTCCCAGGCTAGAAGAGACCGCGAGTCTTATGCACGATTTAGACACAAACTTGGTTTTCCCTTGCATTTTCCACGCGCACTTTGACGACACGGCGCAACCATTTGACTACGGATACAAAGAGGACATATGACCAACAGTGAGAATGAGGAGCTTTCCCCCCAGGCGAGAGCTAAGATCGAAGAGGACAAGCGGCGCGAGGCCCGCAGGTTTTTTGAGTCGGGCGGCCGGATTGGTTGGTTCGAGTGGTGTTCCCTTAGTCCCCCGGACCAAGATATCTTTTTGGAGGAGCGCAAGGCGTGGAGAATCAAAGAAGAGACGACCAAGGCCCTTATCCACATTTCCACCCAGAACGACCCCACAAGCGCCCTATCCGACGTTTTGGATCCCGTGGGTTTCGCTTCGTTAAAGCTAAAACAAAAGCTCGCGGAGTCGATCAACAACCGCGCAAGGAATGACTAATGAACCAGCTTCAGGTATTGCAGCAACTAAAGAAACTACTATCCGAGCGGCGCTTTTTCGGTGACGTTTCGGAGCCGTTGGCGTTTGTTGACGTGGTGATTTCTGAGGCCTCAATACTTGAGCTTTTCGCCAGCTCAGACGCGCAACTCCCCATGGCTAAGTTGAGCGCGGGTTCCGTGAGTTGGTCGCGCAAAATACAAGGCTACTCGGACGCCATGAGCTACGACGTGACGGTGGCTTGTGAGGTGGAGGGGGACGCCCTCGGTGAGCATGTCATGATTGGCGGCGCGATTGACGCTTCGGTCATTGGTCCAGACGGGCGCGGAGTTCTTGAGCTTGGTGAGGAGGTCTTGGAGACCCTCAAGCTTGTTGACCCTCGCCTTGGCCTCTCTCTACAACTGAAGTCGGAAGGGCAAAGCCAAGCGGCTCCCATAGACTCCACGCGCTGGATAGCAGAGCGGACGTACACCTTCACGGGCAAGGGGACGGCTTCGGCTTTCTTCTTTCCGGCGCGGAGGTTTAGAAACACGGCCTTTGTCTTTACTTGGGAGCTACCCCCGGCCCAGTTTGGCTTTACAGGCATGATCTTACGGCGGGCAGCTGGTAGCACGGCCCCGGACACAATGACGGCCGGGGACGCGGTGGCAATCTCCGACCCCTTGACGGATACGGGCGTGACAGATACACCAGGGGCGGGAACCTTCTCTTATGCCTTGTTTGCGGGCTACAATCTAAGGGAGGGGACCACGGCCAACCGGGCCAGCAAAGCCTTGACGATTGAGGGGATCTAATGGCAAGTCTTGAGGAAGTCGTAAGGATACGCTTCGAAACAACGAGCGCGGCCAAGGATATAAAGAAGATATCCGGGGACGTGGCCAAGTCAGGGCAAAAGGCGGCCGGTGACATTTTGGGAGGACTCGGAAAGGGAGTTTCGAAGTTTTTCGGAGCGGCCAACCTTGGCTCCCTTGCTTTGGGAGCCGCTCAAGGGGCGGCCAGCGGCGCGGCTTCTGGTATTGCTGCCACGAGCGGCCTTGAGTCCAACTCAACGGCGGCTTTTCGCGCTGGTGTGGGAGCCAAGGCCGGGCTCGTTGACGCAACCATTGGAAACATTCCTATCGTTGGTCAACCGTTGGCCGAGCTTATTAAGTTCGAGGACCGCAAAAACCGGGCGGTTGGTGAGAACGCGGAGCAGCTCGCGCTTCAAAGAGTCGGAGCGGAGGCGGCCAACCTTGCCGGGGGCGGTATTGGCGTTTCGGACAATGACATAGCAACGGCACTTAGGATTGCTCGGCAGCGGGCGATTCGCGAGGTGGACACTCAGCGGAGGGTGAACGCTCAAGCTGACTATGCGGGCACAGTGGTCAAGGCAAACCGATATAGCGCGAACGCGAGGCAGTAAACCATGGCCCAGGCAATCACCATAATTTATGCAGGACTGACAATCGGCGGAGCTTTACCACACCGCAAGATCAGGAAATACACCCAGCGGCGGGGAAAGGACGTTCTGAACGTCTCTTGCGAGTTCTTGGTTGCCGACTCGGACATTGACACCTTTGCGGCGCTCACGGCCACGGCGGACGTGGAGGGCTCCAAGCGCGATCAAACGATTAAGATCACAATTGGAACGGTGGACGTTCTTGACGTGAAGGAATCGGACTTCTCGGCCTTCAATGTAGAAGCCGTCATATCAAAGACCGGGGACATAGCAGACACAGCCAGGACGAGGGTTTACACCTTAGACATAACGGCCAACCTTGACCCGTCGAAGACTGGCTTTGGTGGTCGCTTCGACACGGAAATACAGACGGTCTATCTTGAGAACCGAGCGCGGCGCGTTCTTTTCAACATAAAATACCACGCTCAGGGGGCCCCGGTTTCGGAGAATGCCTTGGAGCGTTACTTGGGGCAAGCAAAGATCTTCGCGCAGTCCTTCCTTGATAACTTGGACAGCCCCTCAAAGAAGTGGCAGCTAAAGGCCGAGGACATTAGGCAGAACGAGGGCATTGACGAGGATCCAGAGACACAAGAGCCCACGGTAGTCACGGCAACGCTTCAATATGACTTGCTGGTGGCGTCCCAAGGGGCTACACCGGACACCCTTGACCCCGAGATTACAAGCCAAAATATCTCGCTCTCAAGATCCCAGGCGGCCATTGAAGACACAGTCATGAATGGTATCCGAGCTAAGAAGTTCGAGGACTTCACGATTACTTACTCGGTGGTCTTCAACGTGGAGCTGACCACGGACCTGCGTACCAAGTATGACACCAAGGCGCGGGCTCTGGCCATTAAGAAGGCCCAGCAACGTTACCCCGAGCTTGGTGGGATCCTTAGCGTTGAAGACGTGACTTTTGACGACGTGGCCAACTCGGTCACCGTGCAAATGAGATTCTCTTCAGCCAGCACCGGGCAGTTTGTCAAGATTGGCTATGAGCAGACTATGATTACGGACGAGGGCCTAATTATCACGCCCTTACTCCTTGGCGACGTTTTGCTTGCGGACGTTCAACAGGGTCCGAAGATCATAGGGATTCGCCAGTCTCTCACCCAAACTTACGTTTTTCCGGGTTCTCGGATAGAGCTCCCCGATCCCCCCGACGGATACTTGAGACTTAGGAGCCCGGAGGAGTCGGTCAGGGTTTTTGAGATAGGCCGTCTTGGTCGTCGATTGACGCTGGTTGAGCTTCGCCAGACGGTTGAGCTAAGACGATTGAACCAATATAAGTCTGGTGGTAAGGTTGGGCAAGTGCAGTCCGTTGCTGGTTCAACCTCGATTGAGTTCTTTGGTGAGCTTGTCGCGCTTGGTGAAGCGGGCGGAACCGCAAAACAGGGGGCCAACCCTCCAAAAGTTAAGTAGCAGGAGGAGTAGGCATGGCCGCTTTCACGAGGCCCCCGGGAACAATAAAGGTCACCTTTGGCAAGGGCGGGGACGTTTATCCCGTCATTCCGATCAACAACCCAGGATGGACTTTGTCCTTCGACTTGAGCCCCCGGAAAGAAGACTTTGTCTTTACCAAGGAGGACGCCAAGAGAATCCTTGGTTTGGCGGCCGGTTCAAACGGTGACTTTGTCTTTACAATGGAGAATCACTTGCGGCTCAAGGAGCCCCTGAAGGTCAAGCGCTTGCGCGTTCTTGGCAAGGGCCGCAAGGTGAGCGCTTATTACACGACCTTGCGTGTTGTGGACCGCATGTATGACATTCAACAGACATGGAAAAAGCGGACTTACAACGAGCGTTTGGTGGGTGACACCAAGTTAATCCTCCAGGAGGGCAAACCGGCCCAGATCACACCGATCGCCAACGATGTGATTTACAGAAAAAGCACACTCAACCCCACCACCAACTCGCCTTGGACAGCGGCGGAAGTCGTAGAGGACGTTTTGGAGGACGTGGCCGGGACCAAGGGCGTTGATTGGGAGCTTCAAACCAACAACCTTCCAGACCCTCCAATTGAGTCCTTCTTTATTGACGACAAGGGCAACGTCGCGCTGGCCAAGGCGGCCGGAATGCTCACGGGAACCGAGGGCTTTTGCGACCTTGACGGCAAGATTATCATTGGAAACCGCTTGCCCGGAGCGGCGGATTCAGTGATCAAGAACCTCGATCCCCCTCTTGAGGGAAGCACAGACTTGGAGTGGATTGACCGCAGTCTTGAGCGGCCAGCGGGTATTAAGGAGGGCTTCGACCTTGAGTGCGAGGTTCGCTTTGACGCTATCGAGCTACCGGGGAGCCGTGGAGACAATGACCGCTTTGCTAACAACGTTATCACCACGGTGGACACAAACACCCAGCTGGTGAAAAACGGTGAGCTTCTTGAGTTCCCAGCGGGGACGAACTTGACCCTTGGGGATATTCTCCAAACCGTCCAATTTGAGTCCCCCAGGCCCGCGACAATTCCAAAGCTCAACTTGGCGGCCTTGCGTAGATTTTGGCTTTCGTCCAAGCTCGAAAACCGTTACGTGCGCTTGAGAGGAGCCGTTCCGGAGCCAGACTTGGCATGGGCCAGGAGAATCGGAGTCATGCGGCGGGACTACCGCCAACAGTTCCAGATAAACCGACGCTGGGCAGACGCTTCACGCGATATAAAGGCCGAGCGGCTCTTGGTTATCTCAAAGGAAACAGGACAAAGGGCGGCGGCTGAAGTCTTCACCACGGTCACCGTAAAGCCCTCACAAAAGGGATTGAGGAACGCTAGGGACAAGGGCCAGGACTTTGGTTGGGTTATTGACGGGTCGATTACCAAAAACCAGAGCCTTGCTGATTCAAGCGGAGCGGCTCCGGCCGTGGTGACTATGAAAAGCAAGGTCACCGGAACTTTTCGCGTGGATTACAACTTGGACTTGGTTGGTCTTTCTGCGCAAATCGTCCCCTCCGGCGTGGTGTTGTTGCCCAACTCGTCCCCACTCTCAAACCTGATTAATTGGGACAATGCCCAACTCTCCGTGCAACACAAGCTCGCGATTGTCTTGACTCTCATGCCCATGGTCCAGAGCTACGACGACTTAAACGTTATTGATATCACGCCCCAGGCGGCGCAAGCGGTTCTCCCAGGAATCCGGATTGGCTCTTGCAAGGGTCCAATCTTGCGGCGGCGTGTTCGCGAGGGCCTCTTGACTTCGCGCTACGGTTGGGATCCGGCAAGGGAGGAGGCTCTTAAGCGGACTTTCGGTCTAATCCAGACCGGAGAGCGCTTGAAGGCGGCCGACAACAACGAAGAGTGTACTGCCTTGGCTACTGCAGATGCGGCCGTTGTTTACTCCGGGCTAGCCGATCACTGGCTTGGAACCAAGGTCATACCGTTAAGGCCGGACCTTAAGCCCCTCGGTGAGATCTCAAGCGTCCGCCATTCGGTAAATGCCACCGGGAAGGCAACAACCGTTGTAAACTGTGAGTATGGCCCGCCACCTATCGACGGTCCCCTTGCTTTGCTTCCTCAGTCGTTTCAACGGTCTATCTTCAAGCTCACCAACCCAAGCGGATCATAATTATGTCAGTAGTAAATGACGACGCGAGCGCTGGTTACCAGCACTTGCAGAACTTCCCCTCAAAAAAGACCGAGCTGGACTTGCGCGAGCTTACCACCGCGATAAGGTCCACTCGTGACGAGGACGGAGGATACACCCCGGTCATACGGACAAAGGGTCCTGTGGGTGGTGGTGTGGTTATGAAACCGTCTGGAAACCAGAACGAAGGCGGTTGGTGGGGCTATGCGATCCCCGTCAACACCACGGCTCCAGCAAAGGGCGCGGCCACGGTGGCCCCCGGAACCGATCCAGGCGACCCCATGAAGGTTGTAGCTGGTCCTGAGTGGTCGGACTTGACAAAGCGAGTTCAACCGCAAAACGCCACGCGGCCAGTGCTTCAAAAGTTCCCCGAGGATTGGCCGGGCGTGGTTGTGGGTGGCTTCGACCCGGACGCGCAAAACCCAATGTTTGTCCCCGGCTTTGGTGGCTTGGTGGCTGTTCACGCGGGGAGCCCCTCGGACGTGGCAACGCTTGTTTATGACTTGGAGGCCAAGAAGCAAGACCTAGAAAGAAACGCGCGCCTTCACTCTCTCATGCGGGTCTATATGATCCCAGGCGGCGGTTGCGTCCCCTTCGTCAAGGGTTCAAAGGGAGCGCTGGCCTTACAGTATGGCCAAGCTTCCGACGACATGCCGGGCTATGGAGCCATAGCAATGGCCAAGGGGGCACCACCCCCACCACCTAAGCCCAAACCAGGAGCGGCCGGGGTCGTTAATCCTGTACCCGTTCCCATGCCAGCTCCCCCAGCTTTCGGCCTTCAGATCTTAGGGGCGATGAGCGGGACGGCCGGGGGCCCTATCACGTCCGGCCCCCAAACCGACACAAAGCACCGGCTTGCCGTGACACCGGACGGGGAGCCCTTCAACTCCGCGCATATAAAGACGTTGGCGCTTTTCTTGGCGGAGAACGATTTCCCTCTGGACGAGCATGACGGGCCAATCCACTTCACCGGCCAGCTCAAAAAGGGTTTCAAGCCCCCCTTTTTAACCCTTGCCGATATTGACTTCAATCCAGAGCTTCCATACCAGCACCCTTGTGGGGTCCGAAATGGAAAGTGGATTATCAACAGTCGGTCTTATGTGACCTTGGTTGAGAAGGACAAAGGCAAGCCCAAGCCAGGAGGCGGCGGAGGTATGCCACTCCCTCCAGGAGGCGGAAAGAAGGGCGGAGGAAAGAAACCACAGCCCCAGCCACCGAAGCAACCCCAAGACCCGGTTATCATTCCGAGATTCCCAAGCCCTCTACCCTGGGAGATCCCACAGCCCACTCCGTTTGGCCCTCAAAAGCCAACACCCGGCGGCTTTATAGTTCTTCCCAGGTCGGGGCCGGGGCCGGTGTTTTTGCCCCCAGAGCCCCGCGAGGTCTTCAAGAACCAAGCCCAGGACTTGTCATACATAGCGGCAGGTCTGCTTGGGGCCGGCAATCCAGAGCCGCAAGGCTTGCCCGACTTGAAAGCGGGTTTAGGGTTCCGTGGCCTTCCACCAACTCCCGAGCCAGTCCGAGGATTTGCCACGTTCGAGGAATCCCAGCGGGACGGCCTTCGGCTTGACTACTTGGCCATGTTCCGGCCAGCTCAACCAATCGCCAACCAAATTCCCGCCTCGTTTGTGGAAATGCCCACGGTTCTCCAGGGGACGGTGGGGGAGGCCACGGAGTTCTCAAGGCGCCAAGGTTGCCTTTTACCGAGCAGCAACCCCACGGCCTCCACACCGCTTGACACGGGTGTGACCAGTCAAGTGTACCAATCTATGTATTACGGCAAGGAGCAACCCGACTTAAGGACCGACTACGAGCATGAGGAAATGGTTGCCTACGCGGAGAATCACCTTGGTCCTACGGTTGGCCGGTCCGACGTTATTTCAGCTCAGACCACGGGCCGGGCTTTCAGCTGGACTAAGAAGCCCGGAGAGTCGCCCTATGCTCGGGGTTCCGCGAACGGGGCCAAGGTTTTCTCTCCTCCTGAAGTTCGTTTACCATGCCTTGAGGCCCCAGGAGAGAAAAGCACTTTCCGTCATATCTACACCGAGGGCACCAGCGTAGATTTTGGTTTACCCGATCTCGAGACCGGCAGCTCGAAAAGCGCTTTCCGAATGTCCAAGGGAAACAACGGCTTGACCTTTGAGGAGATCGACGCGGCCGGGGCGGCCGTTGCTGATCAAATGCTGAATTTGCTTGAAGGTGGTGACTTGAACCTTCAGAGCGACTCCGGGATTACCAGCTCAATAGGGACGAGTGGAGGGTCCCCGGCCGTTCTAAGGATCGCGAGTTCAAACGGAACCTTGGCAAGCCCCACGGACAGCTCAGCCAGTGACTACGTTGGGGAGCTTCAATTCTTCGGCTACGAATCTTTCTCACAAGAGATCGCCAATATCAGGGCTAGATATGAGGCAGCGGGGCCTACGAGTGTTTTAGAGCTGAAAGCATACAAGTCTGGCATTGCCGCGTCCGTCTTTATTGTCGGAACTGGTCAAGTTGCCATGGAGGGCGACTATATAGAGTTCGATAGCGGATCGTCGGCGCCTACTCAGATAACCTCTCAAGGCACAAGCGGCGGCCTTAAGCAGCAGTCCTTGCAGCATAGAGTCGGAACAATCGCGAATTTGGACCAGTTAGGTTCTGGCGCGGAGTCAGGTTATGATAGCTTTCAATACGCAATGCTTACGGGGTTTTGATTATGACAATGGTTTCTAAGCAGCTTGGACAGATCGCGATTGCAACGGGGGGAACCCCGGAGCAGCTTTATTCTCCAGGGGCAAGCACCACGGGCATTATTGCTCAGATCACGGTCTGCAATCATGGCGCGGCGCCAATTGCATACAGGATCTATAACGACGACAACGGGACAACCCGTACCACAGCCACGGCCCTTTATTACGACGTGACTTTGCCAGCCAAAAGCACGGACACTCTCAAGGTTCACATAGCTTTGAATGATTCGAGCGGTGAGATAGCCGTAGAGTCTGATATCGCTACTGTGACTTTCACAGCAAGCGGGGCGGAAATATCATGAATAGCCCAGGTTATAGACTTCCCAGGATTGATACTCCTTACTTTTCAAGAGCAGCTCGCGGTGAAATTCCGGGAGTTTCGGTTGTTCGCAAGTTTGGAAGGAATGCGGACGTTGGGGGCTCATTCGAACCTGTATGGCTACACTCCGGGAATCTTAGTCTATTCGGACCCAGTGGCTTGACGGTGGCCGTTTCAAGCTCTAAGGGGGACGATAGCTCTTCTGGTGCCGGGGCCAGAACCATAACTATCACAGGCGTGGATTCAAGTTGGGTGGCGCAGACTGAAGTGCTGACACTAAATGGAGGCTCGACAGTTACAACAGCTAAAACATGGGGCTGGATAAACTCGGTGGTGGTCGCCACGGCCGGAAATGACAGGGTGAACGTTGGCCAAATAACAGGCGTTACCACTGGATCCTCTCTACCAGCGTTCATTATTGCAGCTGGCCAGGGCCAAACACAACAGTGCATATATGCGATTGAGACGGGCAAGATATTAGAGGTTCATAGGGTTCGCCTTAGTTCAAACGCTTCAAAAGAAGCAAACTTTCAATTTGGCCTTGATCTAGACCCCATGAATTTCACGGCCCCGGTTGTCAGCCGCCGATACATTGGGAACGTAGACGGAGTTGTCGGGGATTATCCTATTGACTTAAAGCCCCCAACGGTTATACCGGGGCCGTCCTTGCTTTGGGTTGAGGGCCAGCTTTCAAGTGGTGGAGGAAGCGGGGGATCTTTGACAGCGGCTTGGGACGGCCTCCTAAAATGATTACTATAATTACAGGAGTGACCATGTTTTATATTGAAGTCTTGGCCCAAGCGGCTCCGCCAGAGGTTGACGGGCAACTGGCAAACGTATTAATGTGGTTGTTGGGGTTGGCCATTACCGCTATTCTTGGTTTGGCTACGGCCTACATGAAACGTGAGATTAGTTACCGGGCGGAACACAAAGAGCTTCACGACGATAATAAACAGCAATCCGAGGCCGTTATCATTGCTTTGACCAAGGCCACGGAGACTATAAGTCGTTTTGAAGCCGAGATAAAAAGGTTGAAAGACAATGGCTGAAAATGCTTGTAGATCGTTTTGGAACTACCAAGGGGACAAGAGGGCCGACGAGCGGAGCCAGTCCAGAACACGGATAGCGGCGCTCACTCAGAAGCTCAAGAGCCTCACCAAGGACCGGACAAAGCTTCAAGAGGAAATTCACTCTATTGAGACTGAGTTGACGGCCTCGGGTGAATCCTTGGAAGCTGCATAAAAGGGGGCTCCCCCCGGTAGTGAAAGCGAAAACCCTACCAAGGGGAGCCGAGAGAAGAAAAGCCGAACAACGGCCATTCAGGAAATTTAGCGTTTGGCTCGGTCGAGCCTTTCCTTGAGCGTGGAAATACGCTCGTCTTGGTCCTTTATGTGAGCCAGGAGCTTGGTGACGACTTGGAGGAGCTGCTCGGCCTCGTCTTTGTCGTAGATTACAAAGCAGCTGTCAGGCGCGTCATAAATGGCCCTCATGGTCTTTACGGCGTCCAACATGTCTTGAGGGTTGGACAGCTCCTCGCCCTTAATAGATCTCCAAATGGCCCTAATGTTTTCGAGGGTCAGGTGGCGCGAGCGCTCAAGGATTAGCTTCAGAGACTCGATTAGCAAGATCTCGCTATTCATACTCGCCGCCACGTTGGCTTGCGCTTGACGGTGAAGGTTTGGCCGTTTCTCATGAGGCTCTGAATCATTGCCTTGGCCACCCACGGGCTAAAACGGCACTCACTCTCAAAGATATGTTTTTGAACGTAGGCCGGGGCCTCCACCACCTCCACCCCTTCATGGTCGTAGGCCAGAGTCACCGGACCCTCTCCAGCTGCCAGGAGTTCAAAGCGGCGGTTTATTGACTCACGGAGGCAGCTCATTTCAGATATGACGAGCGGGTTTCCTTGGTCCCCCAGGAGCATGACTTGGAGCCGCAAAACCTTCTCCATAATCATAGGGTCTTTGGTGTCAACGGCTTGCTGGATAAAGGCCTTCATGCCTGAAATGTCCTGATCTTCAATGACGATCATGCTTCTGCTCGATTCGTTTTAGAGTGTTCGAGGAAGTCCTCCATGACCATGTTATAGGAGGTCATGGCGTTGGCCCCGGTGTCCCGGTAAGCCTTGTATTTCTTGGCCCAGGTGGGGCCCATTCGGTCTACGCGCTTAGCGCATTCCCAGATACCGCCGGGCTTAGGTGGTGGCTTCATGGTTGGCTCCTAAAAACTCTGAGGTTGGTGTGAGGTCTGGGATCCTCCCAGCGCAGTAAGCGAGGGTGACTTGGCCCCGGTCAATGGACTCCAGGGCAAGGCTTAGAATTAGGTTGTCGAGTTGGGCCGGTGTCAACTCTTCCTCAATCCGCTGGTTGTTGTCCCAGTCGAAGAGCATGACTTCAAACGACTCGTATGAGCTCATACCAGCGGGGAGAAACTTCTTGGGTTGGCAGTGGAGACCCTCCCCCGCCACTACGGAAAGCTCGCATTGGCCCACGACAATCCGGCGGTTCCATTTGCGGTGATCTAGGGGCGCGGCGCCAACGATTTGAGCTACGCTTCTGCTGAGTTCGGCCAGTGGCGAGTTGTGAGCTTTCTGGCCATAGACGCCTTCCCAGACGACTTTCACGAGGTGCTTCAAGATCTCCGCGCGGTTCCCTTGAGCCCGGTAGGCTCGGAGGAGGTGAAGGAGGCTTTGCTGGTCATTTCTGATTTGATAGGAGCGCTCTAGCGCCCTTGTCCTTTGGTCCATGTCGGTCCTTTCTAGGGGCCCGGAGGCCCCGGCGGAGGGTTTTAGGCTTGGTGGTAGAGCTTTGGCGAGCGGATTTGGCAGCGGCCCGCGTTCGACCACTTGCCCTCTTTGCGGTGTTGTTGGACACCGTCCGCGCCAACCCGGAACCCGCGCCACTTGGAGCCTTCAAAGTCGTTCTCCGAAATCCAGGTGTCCATGGCCTTCTCGGTTCCGCGAGGGCCAGAGTGGTTGTAGGCTTTGCCCTTCTTGTGGTCACCCTTGGAGACCAGCACACCCCAGTAAGTGAAGATAGGAGCGGGGCCCTCTGAGGCTTCAGGAGCGGCCTTGGGAGCCTTCTTGGCCTTCTTGGCTTTCTTCTTTGGAGCGGCCTTTGGAGCCTCCTTGGCGGCCTCTTTGGCTTGCTCTTCGGCCAGCTCAAAACAGTCGTAGCAAAGCGCTTGGTCGCTTGGCTCGTGGTAGCCAGCCAGGACCATGGGAGCGTCAACGTGTTTGAAGTGGAGCGGGACAATCCCAGCTGTCATTTCTACGGCGTTGATTTGGCAACCCTTCTCACAGTGGTCACAAAAGCTCAAGGTTCCCAGGTAGCGCTTGCCGCTTAGTGTCCAGGTGATATCGTCGCCTTGTTTGAGGGCTCCAAGCTTGTGCTTTTTGGGAGCCTTCTTGGCCTTCTTAGGAGCCTTCTTGGCGGCCTTCTTGGCGGCGTCGGCTTCAAAGGCGGCTTTGATAGGGTCAACGGCTTTCATGAGCTTGGCTCCTTTTTGGACTTGTTCAACGGTGAGCTTGGCACTCACAACGGACTCTTTGGCAAGCTTGCGCTGGACGCGGACGGCTCCACGGAGCTGAGTGACGGTTTTGATCATGTCCAAGTTGCCTTGGTCAAAACCGTGAACCTCGCGGAGTTCTTTGCGGCAGTCGGCGGCTTTCATTTTAGAAAGGGGGAGGTTTTTCATGGTTGTTTTCGCTTTCGTTTTTGTGTTGTTTAAGTGACTTGTCCTGCCCTTAATTATACACCCGTCCCGCGTAATTACAAGAGAGTCTTTGGATTATTTTAAGATTGTCTTGAGCCAGTAAACATGCGGGCTCTAGAGCGCTTTTGCCGTCTGGATAAAAACAAATGTTCAAAAAGTGTTCGGAAATTAAACTTTGGATTTGTCAAAAAAAAGCCCGAGTCCTAGAAGTGACAATCGGGGTGATCGTGAGCGCAACCGTCGCAAAACTGGCCAAGGCAGCTCGCGCACTGGCCTAGGAACTCAAAGAAGTCGCAACGTTGGCAGCGGGATTTGCCGGGGCCGGTGGCCGGTGGGCACCAACACCCCTCCGCGTGGTCTTCGCGGCATTCCTCGCAATATTCACCGGGGCAGCTCTGGCAGCCTTCGACGGTGTCCGACTCTTCTCGGCATTTGTCACATTCACTCATTATCTATAACCTTCTTGCTTGAGGCGGCGGTAGTAAGCGCGAGCCTTCTTTTTGGTGAGGGCACAAGTATTGGGCCGGTGATTGACTTGGGGGAAGTTGGACGCGGTGGACATTGTGACTTCGACGGTGTCCAGGGCCAGGACTTCAAAGCGGGCTTCCGATAATGTCCTGACGAGCATGACCCCTTCTTGGTGGACGGTTCGGCGCTTGAGCTTGTAGGACCTGCCAACCGTAGGGTCAATGCGAACGGTGAGCGCTCCAATTTGCCGAGCCAGGGCCCGGTTGTCGGGCTCCATTTCAAGGCGTCGTTTGAGCTGGTTTAGTCTGTTCAGCATGGTTTTTCCTAACTAAATTTGCGGTGGCATACGAGCCGGTTACCGACGTTTCTCCATACTCTTTGGCCTTTGGAGGCGGCCGTCATATGCTCCGCTATAAGCTGAGTGGTCCAGGGTCCGTTTGGATCCTCGGAATAAAAAAGGCCGGACTGAAATCGAAAGTTTGTTTCAGTCCCAAGGCCACGGGCGTCCCTCTCCCAAGGTGTCTCGTGGGACTGCCTAAAGCCCCTTGCGTGCGCATTAGTAAATCGGCGCTTTGAAAACTCCTCTTCCCAATGCCAGACGCTTAGATTGTTTGGACCTACACCGTGACGGACACCAACAACGAGCTTCTCTGAGATTCCAAGGCGAACGTTTATATTCGCCACTTTAGCCCTTAGAAGCCAGTTGTCGGGGTCCATTTCAAGGCGGCGCTTCAGCTGGTTTAGTCTGTTCAACATGATTTGGCCCTCAAGACTTTCAAGTATTGGCGAAATTGGCGGAGTGAGTGGAGGCCCTCAACGTCGCCACCGAGCGCTTCAATTTCAGCAAGGAGCTGGCTTCGGTCGAGCGTGTTCAAGTCCTTGTTTTGGAGCTTTGAGAAAGCCACGACGTCCTTTGCCATTTGGGCCCTAGTATTGGCCTTGTCAAGTTCGTGAGCTTTCTGGAGTTGGCGGCCGAAGTCGTCTGCCATTTGTGCAATTGAGGCTTCAAGTCTTTTCAACATGGGTAATCCTCTCCAATTTGAGCTGAGGGAGTTATATAAACGAAGCGTTCCATTGGAATGACCCGGTCACAGTACCAAACGCCTTTCGCGTGGCGGCGTAGCCAGGAGCGGGGCACTTCAATTTCAATGGTAACGTGATCGTGAATCGTCCGGCCCTTGGCGCGCTTCTTACCAAGGGTGTGAGCTATTGCCCAAGACTCGTTTGCGACGGTGACGGCCCAAACAGCGCGGCGCTTGCCAGTGGCGTATTTGGGGTCCAGACCGTTCTCACAGATCGAGTCGAGGTTTTTTTTGTCAGCTACGTGGACGAGTCTCATTTGCTTCTCACTTCGTTATAATCTTGCTACACCACCAACTATACCTTCCCCCCACTAAATTACAAGGCCGTCTTTGAAATAAAAAGGAGCTTACTTTCTGAGCCAGTGTTTATACCGGTTCAAAAGGGGCTCCCTTTTTATAAATCTAAGCTTGGATTGTTTTCTTTTCGTCCACTACGGGCTGAAGCTTTTTCCAATTGATCGTTATAATACGACCCGCATATTCCCTGTTTCCCCTACTCCACTTGATCCAGCCGCGAGTTGACATTTCTTTTATTATCTCCATGACCCTGAAGTGGTCCAGGTTGGCGGCCGTGGCCAAGACTTCCAAATCTTTTGGAAATTCGCATGAGCTCATGCTTTCTATTTTGTCCGCGAGGTCCAGGCCACCACGGAGGAGGAGCTTGTCATTTGCCTCCCCGGATCGTCGGCTGTGGCCTCGGCCCTCTCCTGTTGAGTTCTTGCCCACAGCTCCAAGCCACGGGTTTCTTTTTAACTTGGCGTAGCGGTTGAGTATTACGGCGGGGAGCTTTTCCCCGAACGACTCAAACCACCACGCCTTGAATTCTTCCTTGGTCTTCACGGTTGTTCTCCTCAAAGCAAATTGCGCGGTATGAAAGGTCTAGTTGGTCGGATTGGTCCAGGTGAGCCCAGGACCAATAGCATTCTGGGTTGCGCCAATAGCGGCGGTTGATCGCGCATTGGCTGAGGGCTACGGCTCGGTCTTCAAGTTTGCGGCCCAGGCGCAAGGCCCCCACGGTGGAGACCATGGAAACCAAGTCCTTGGCCACCTCTTCAAGCCCCGCTTTCGGCTTTGGGAGAACCACCACCACCCCCAAGCATGTCCTTGAAGGCCAACATTTGCTCCTCATTCATGTGGAGGCGGACAACTTCAGAGTCTTCCTGCATGGCCCTAATCGCCTTGGTCTGTTTCTCCACCAAGACCGCGAGCATGCGAATTGTGGCGGCCATAGCGTTTTCGGCGCTGGTTCCGAATTCAATACAGTTGAGGTTTCCCCGGACAATGGTGTTCGACTTGTAGAGGTTGAACCCTACCAACTCCGCCACCCGGCGCGTTTCTTCTTTCATGGTGTCTCCAAGGGCCCGGAGGCCCTTTTCATTTGGTGCAAAGGTGAGTAGCCAGGAGGTCAATCGTCTCCACATTACAGCGCTTTAGCGCGGAGCTGGCCTTGCGAACCCGTCCAAAGTCGGGCTCTATCTTTATCTCGCGAAACCACTTTTTGAGGTGGTCAACGTGGAGACTCTCGTCATACTTCGCCAGCTCCTCCAAAACTATCTCCTCAGAGGTGGGAGGTGGAGGAGCTGGCCGCGCTTCCTTTTCGCAAAGGTTGCAAATTGTGGAGTCCTCGCCAAAGGTTCCATTCTCAAACGGAACGTAAGGATCAACCCCGCAGTTTTTGCAGCTGGTCTCGGTTGGTTTAGCGCAACGCTTGCGGCGGGCTGTGGTGAGCTTCTCAATGGCCTCGTCCAGCTCTTTAACGTTGTGGGTGGAGTGGTTGGGCGGACTTGGCAAATTCCACTCAGAACACTCCTTGCCAGTGGGGATCATGTCCGTGTAACGTTCAAAGAGCCTTTCTTTGGTGAGGAAGAAAGCCATCTTCACCACGGCGAACTTCCAGCCAGTGACCGGCTTGCCTTCCTCTTTTAGCTTTTTGGCAACGGCCACGGCGCGGCGTTGCCACTGGGCACAGTCTTTGGCGAGCTTGCCTATCTCCGGGCCACGGACGGCCAAGTCTTCCCCGGTGAGAACGTAGGTCTCGGGTTGAACCGTGTTCTCTTCGGTCTCAAGGGCTTTCTTCATATAGGTCTGCTCATAGTCCGGGGATCTAAGCTCAAAGCAAGTATTGCAATAGGGCTTTTCAACGTCGGACTTAGTGAGAACCCGGCCGCACTCCCCGCATGTCTCGTGGAATTTGCCGTCTTGCCCAAGGCGGACCTTCGCCATTCTAAATCCCGGTGTATCTTCAAGGTCTAATTCGTCTTCCTCTCTAAACTCCGGCTCTTGCTCCACGTCGGGCAGGACAGCGGCGGCCTCCATTGGAGCGCGGCGGGCTTCCTCGCGCTGGGATCGCTTATCAACGTCGTTTGGCCGGGGACGGGGGCGGCCTTCGTTGCGGTATTTGTCTCTGCTACCGGCGCAGGTTCCAGAGTGAAAAGACCCGTCTGGATTGACCGCTGCAGATCGGCCGTTTGCGGTTCTCCAAATCACTTGGGAGTAGCACTTCTTGCACTTCGCCACGTTGCCCACCACGGGGCCCCGATTACCTTCGACTTGGTTGGCCGCGTCGTTGGCCGTCTTCCCATTGGTCGAACTCCTCTCTTTGGGTTGACTCTGGCCTTGAGGCTTTTTTCTGGGTTCCGAAGCCTCGCGTCTTGAGGCCCGTTCGGCGTCGTCGTCTAGTTGGGGGAGCCCAACAAAGGCGGCCAGGGAGTAACGTCGGGCGTAGGAAATAGCAGAGCCCACGGCTTGAGGGCCAGCCTTGAGTGGCTTAATGCCAAGGGAGTCTCGGATCCACTCCCCGGAGTTGTGCATGAGCTGGGTTGTGACCACGGGCGTCCCCGATTCGGTGGTACCTACGGTTTGGAGAAAGGACAGCCCCTCTTTACAGAGGTGGGGCTTGATCGCATTAATGACGCTGGTGAGGTCAGCAAACTTGCTTCTGTAGTGAGGGTTTTTTGCGTTCATGTGAGCGCCACGCATTTCCTCTTGAGCTTTGCAAAGGGCACCGGCCAACTTTGCAATGGTTTCGGACTGTTCAATCATGAGGGAACCTTTTTCTTTTAAGTTTGTCTCGAAAGGTAAAAACAGTTCTGTTATTATAAGCCCGTCGCGCTAAAAAGAAAGACAAAACTTTCGAGTTTACAAACAAAGTTAAAAGGGAGTCTGGTCATGACCAAGAACGTTATTAATAAAGAGGAACTTGTTGATTCACTAGGTCGCAAGAAGCGCCCCAAGAGCAAGATTCCTTACTCAATCTCAATGCCGATTGCCTTGGCCGAGCGGCTTAAGAAGGTGAGCAAGCAAATGAAGGCCAAGAACAACTCAACGTTGATTGTTCTCGCGGTTGAGAAGTTTGTGAGTGACTACGAGGGCCAGGACGGCCGGGGCTCCTGAACGAGAAAAAGGCCCCCAGTGAGAGAGGCCCATTTCAACGTTTGGATTTGGTGTCGGGCGTGAAGCCAAATCCAGGTGAGAAGAAAAGACTACCAGAAAAAGCGGGCCATAGTGAGAAAAAGATCACAGTGTTTGGAGAAAGACTTGGGAAAGGTGAAAGTTTTTGTAGGTGGGGTGGTGGGCAGCGCTCACGTCTTTAAAAAGAAAAGAGGGCGCAAGCCCGTCGCGACAAAAGAAAAAGGGAAACAAATCCCCTACTCCTCCCCCCTACCAAATCCCTCGTTTGCGGTGTTAAGCGTGAGTAAATTAGTCGCCCCCCCTCGCTCGCTCCGCTCCGCTCCCCCCCAACTAGCCAGATTTTGAAAGACCTTGTCAACCCCTAAATTACAATTTTATACAAAGAAAGTGAGTTCTGAAATATGAGAAGACCAACCGGGGCTGAATTAGCCCAAGCCGCAGACCACGCCCTTTCTCTCAAGGACGATGTAAGAGACCCCGTTGCCCTCGGGGCAACAATACGAAAGTGGCTGGCCAAAAAAGAGAACTGGGGAGCCTGTTTTGAATATCTCAAACTAGCCAGACAAAAAGAGTTTGCAATTGAGCGAGACCGCGAGCGGAACAAGGATTACCGGGACTCTGAGGGCCGTCCTATCTCGCGAGCTGAGGCAGCCCGGCGCGACGTTGAGGGCTACTTAAAAGCCGAGGGGCTCCAATTTGACCCCGTTGAGTGGCTCAAACAAGTCAAGCCAAAGCTCTACAACCCAGCCATGGAAGCCAACGTTATCTCAAGGGCTCTTAGTGAGGCTAGGGAGGAAGTTGGCTTCAAGCTCAGAAACCTCAAGGAGAGCCAGCGGCGTGAAGCTGGGGAGGTTTACAACGCCTTCGGCGGAGCTATAACGCTACAACACACCCACGAGGCTACGCCTTTTTGGGAGCGCTCCTTAGTAAACTATGAATTTAGGAATGAGCTTGCTTACGTTGTCTCATGTATACTCAAGGGCAATTCGTATTTGCTCAAGAATAGAAGACGGGCGCGAAGCGAGACTCTAGCGAATGAGGAGCTTGCTCTCAACCCGGCGTAGAGGGTTCAAATGTCAACACAAGTCCAAAAGCGGTATGAGCTCTATCGGACCTTGAAAACTTCGACAACGGAAGCGGTGGACGAGGCGACATGGGCGGCGGCCGTGGGGGACGGTTTGAAGTGCGTTGGCATGGATCAAATCTTCGCTCAGCCCTTCTTTGCCGCGTCCGGTGAAACCATTGTTTTCGAGCCCCATTGGTACAACGAGGAAGATTCCCTACTGACAATCGGCGCGCCAGTCTCTTTCACTTCACTGGCCACAAGCTCAGACGAGCGCTCTATAGAGGACGGTGAAGTGGCGGCGGCGGTCTTTCCAGCTCCCTACGATTACTTTATCAACCCAGGCGCTCACTTCCTGAGGGTCAAGGCTACCACCTTACCAGCTGGAAACGTTGGCCTATTTATTGGATCGAGGCCGTGAATGCTAAGCGTAGGCTTTATCATTGGTCTCATAGATGCGCGACTTCGCCACTGGGGACTAATCGGGGCGACGACCCCGAACGACACAACCGAGGCGATTGAGGCATTCGACCCGCCGCTGTGGATCTTGGACATGCAAGGCGCAGGTCCCGGCATGGCTAACTCAATGGGGGACGCGGACCTTGACGCGGCGGCAGTCGGCACGTTGACCTATCAGCAAGAGGCGACTCTCCAGGAATTCCAAGTGGACGCGGAGGGGACCGGCTATCTCGAAATCGCAGCCGACGCAAAGCTACCCGACGAGAATACCAATTGGTCGGTTGTTGGGTTCTTCACCGTCCAGGGCGCGCCGGTCTACGGAGCTGACGGTCAGCCCCTCTTTTGCATTACCGAGAAGAACTCGACCAATTGGATTGCTGTTATTCTCACGAGCAAAACCAATCTACAGATAATCGGACGATTGCGAAGCTCCGGCGGTTCGGCGTGGGCTAACTACACGATTCCCGATATTGAGGACACCAACCCCCACTGTATCGGGGTCACCTATGAAGAGACTGGCTCAGAGGTGGGAACCTATCGCGTCTACTTTGACGAAGACGAAGTCATGAGCGTGAGCAAGTCTTCAATGCCTATCGACGGAGCTTCAACAATCGTTGGCGGTTATTACAACAACGCGTTGCGTGAATACGGAGACATTGCATACGGACGATACACCTTCTATTACGACAAGGTCTTGGACGGCCAAGCAATGATCGACTATGCCAACGTTGTCGACGGCGTCGTAACTGGCCGCTTTCCAAACCTACCAAGCTAAGGGGGCGACATGCCTTACTCAGACAAATACTTTCAAAAGAAGGCCATGGCAGTCCTTGAGGAAGCTAAGCCAAAGCCCCCCATGCATCCTCTACCAGAGGACTACGAGGACGGCAAGGAGGACGCGGATTACAAGACGGATTACGCGGCCTATCTTGTCGAGGTGGACGCCCATTGTGAGGCTCACTGCAAATGGCTTGACGACTGCAATGCGACGAAGGCCGGGGTGAAATGAAAAACTTGCTCACCATTGGCTTTGTCCTTGGAGCCGTCAAGCAGCTCCTTGTCAGGGTTGGCTTGCTAAACGCGGACGGAACTCCGGCGGCCGGTGGCGGCGGAAGCGTGGCCGCTGGTTATGTGAGCGTCGGGGAGACCGGGACATACTCGACGGTCAAGGCGGCCTTTGACGCTGGTGAGTCTCAATTGGAGTTTGTGAGCGACGTACTAGAAGACACCTCGATAACAGGCACGGGGGGATTCCCGGCCGAGGACGTGACCGTAAACGTTGGCCCCTACACTTGGACCCTCGACGACGACGTTGAGCTTGAGGACACGGATTATGACGATCTATTCGACATAATGGTGAGAAACGGCGGCTTTGTATGGGCTCAAACAGTCGCGAACAACCAAGCGCTGCGCTGCAAAGGCGGGCAGTCTATCGAGCTTAATAATGGCAAGTTCGTCTTCAAAGGCAACGGCTTGCTTACCAATAACTCAACACAAGATCAATGCGGCCTGAATTCAAGCGACACGGCGGTTTGCGGTGAGGGAAATTTCCGCGTGACACTGCCAAACAAATACGAGTGTTTCCTCCACTCTTCCAGCGCGAGCGGTGACATGGTATGGGGGACGGTTGAATTACTTGGTGGCGGAAGCTCTTGCTATGAAGCAATCAAGATCACTGGCAACGCCGGATTCATATGTGACAAGATAATCCTGAATGGGACTTGGTCTTCAAGCCAGCGCGCTATAGAGCTTCCTTCGATCTATAGCGACGTGGGAACAATATCAATGCTAGTGAGCGCTGACATGGAGCTTGGGGGATGCGTCAAGTCAATCCACAGAGCCCAGAGCGTTTCTCAATTCTCGACTCTCACGCTAGCCGACGACGGGCAGATTCTTGGCGGGGACCTCATGGCCTTCGACGACGTTGTTGTTGACCATGACACCCTTATTAACCACTGCCGTCTGGAATTCGAGGATATATCTGGGGTTGGAACTGTGCGCCGCGTTGATATCTCTCATTGTTTTGGCTGGAACTCTCAAAACGACGACTGGACAATCACTACGGCCTACGGTCAATACATTGCCAACCGCAACCTAGTCTCTATAACTTGCAGCGGTGACGAGAATGTCATTATCGGCAACGTCGTCGGAAAGAACACCGGGGGCGGCGGCGGAGCTGGAACGATTACCGTGAGCGGTGACAAGAACGTTTGCATTGGCAACCTTACAGACGCGGCGATTTCTAACACTGGAAGCGACAACCAGGTCGCGAATAATGTGGAGTTTTGAATGAGAACCATGATCGATCTGGCAGAGCTTATAAGCGGAGAAATTTCGGACAGGGCGGAAGCCATAGAGGCTATCCACGAGGCGCTTCCAGCAAACCCAAAGTATCGGGTTTGCTCCAAGCACAAGAAGGTCATGGAGCGCTACAAGCGAGCGGGCGACGACGAGAAGAGAATCCCCAAAGAACACCGCGATTTTGACCCCGCCGACAATGATTCAAAGGTGAGCGCGGTCAAGGAAGGCTTCTCTTTCAAGTGCTACGTTGGGCCGCCTCTAAAGGAGGTGAGCCAGGGGCTTAGGGAAGAGGTGGAGACTTACAACAACGCCTTGCGCGCAAAGCGAGAAGAGCTAAGTTATTTGGAGAGGTCCAAGCTTAGACTTGAGCGGGCATTGGAGCCAATACAGCGCTTTATTGAAAAGGACGAGCCTGAAAAGAAATAGGATTAGCCCTTGACCGCTCTCTTATAACTTCGATAATTGGAGATCGGAGGTGAGCGGTGTTCGAGGACGTTTCTAATTTATACGATAGGGCTTCAGAGACCTATGACGAGCGGTTTACAAGGCCGATAGACAGAGCAGAGGACGAGTGGGTTCGGGCGAAATGCGCTCCTCTCACTCGTCTCAACACTTCGAAGGCGGGTTTTAACCCTCAAGTCCTTGACCTTGGTTGTGGGACTGGTTGGCTTCTAGACCAAGTGAAGTGCATACCTCCAAGCCGCTACCTAGGCTTGGACATTTCAAAGGGCATGATCTCCCAGGCTGTTTCGAAGTATCCCGACTACAATTTCGGGGTCGAGGACATGGCCGCGACCAAAGAGCCCACCCACTACTATGACTCGGTGATTTCCACTTACGGGGCCCTCAGCTACCACGAGTATCCCGAGCATTGCGCTCTTGAGATAGGGCGAGTTCTCAAGCCAGGGGGGCGATTCCTAGTCATGGCCTACGGCCCGAGCTACCGCCACCGGCACACTTACATAATGAGAGACAAAAACTCGCGTCTCCAATTCTACACTTCAGAGAAGCTTAAAGCCTTGTTTCCATGGGCGGAGGGAGTCAAGGTACAAGGCCTCAATGGCTTCTCTGAGTCTTTCAAGAACTCGCGTTTCGTGGGTTCAATCTTGAGGTTTGAGGCGGCCACCATTGGACGCTTCGCCCCGGACCTTTGCTATTCCCTCGTGATTACAGGACGCAAGCCATGCCCAAAAGAATGATCGGACTCGGAGTTGTAGAGGCGGCCATTAAGCGTATTGAGATCTTATATAAGAATCCGCTGGACCGTGTTGTTATAGCCGTTTCCGGGGGCAAGGACTCAACCGTGCTCATGGAGCTTTGTTACATGGTAGCAGAGCGTCTCGGGCGCTTGCCAATAGAGGTTATGACGCGGGACGATGAGATTATGTTCCCCGGCACTTTTGAGTATCTTGAGCGCGTGGCCAAGCGACCGGGGATCAAAATGCACTGGATCACCCAGCGGCAGCCAGTGATTAATATCTTCAACCGTGAGAGCCCGTATTTCTGGGTTTTCGATCCGCTCATGAGTCCCACCAACTGGGTCCGACAACCGCCAAGCTTTGTTGAGTATCGCCAGGAGAACGCGGCAGAACTCATTATCACCGACAAGTATTTTCCTCCCCAGGAGGGCGGGACGTTGTACCACGTCAAGGGCCTCCGTTGCTCAGAGAGCCGAAGCCGATCCTTTGGGCTCATGGGTTCCGGTGACTTCATAACCCGCCACAAGCACCAAGGAGCGCTTCACGCGCGGCCTATCTATGACACCAAGGATGGGGACATTTGGAAGATAATCAAGGACTTCAAATTTGACTTCAATTCGGCATATTCGGTCATGAATCGCTTGGGCTTGCCCCGGCACAAGAACCGGATCGCGCCACCCACCCAGGTCACTGCGGCCGTCCAGGGTTTACAGCTGGCCGCGAAGGCGTGGCCGCGCTGGTTCGACAAAGTATGCGAACGTTGCCCAGGCGCTAGGTTGGCCGCAAACTTTGGGTTGCGCGCTGTGAAACCGCTAAGGCGCCAGGGCGAGACTTGGGCCGAGACCTACGAGCGCGTTTGTGTCCGCGAGGCCCCTACGTGGATCTCTGAGCGCTCCGTAGTCATTCGAGACAAGATAATGAAGCTCCACCGCAAGCACTCAACCACCGACTTCCCCCAGCGCCAGCGCTGCCACGAGTGTATGCCTTGTGGCAGCTGGTATGATATGGCCGCGTTGGCCTACAACGGGGATCCCTTCGCAATGAAACAGAAAATGGTCCCACTCCTTCACCCTGAGTTTTTCCGCAAGGGCGCAGGACGTTGGGACGGAAAGCCAGGAATATGAGCGAGCTAATCCTGCCCAAGACACGGGCCCACATTTTAGAGGCCGTGGAGCCTTTCCACCGATTTGACGGTATGTTTGAGAAGGGGGCGATCGCTCATTGGAACAAGTTGGCGCAAGCAATCCACGCGGGGGGAGGCTCGCGGCGCGTTGTGAGGAACCCCGGAACCTTTGACGGGGAAGGATACACTTGGGGCGACAGTGGGGACCGGCTTGACTACTCGGTGATAACCGGGGACGTGGTCACCTCTCACATGACGAGCTTGTTCGACCAATACCACAACGCGGGAGTTCTTCCGCGTTTCGCCATGCACTCAATTCGACGGGTTTTGCGTGAGCCTTATGACGAGCTTTCCAGGCTTCATGTCGCGATGCTTGGCAACGGCTCACGGGTTCCTTGGCACCGTGACAAGCATGAGATCAAATGCGCCCTCTTCCTCACCACCTCCAGGCCGGGCGAAGGTGCCCACCTTGAGATAAGACCGAACCGGGGCGGGGACGTTCACAAGATAGAAGCGCGAGCTGGCCGCTTGGTTGTCTTCGACTCAAACCGCTGTGAGTATCGCTTGACGACTTGCACACCAAAGACCCCAGGCCGAAAGGCCGTTGTTTTTATGGACTATATCCACCCCTTTGTTTTCAAGATTAAAAGGCCCGAGCTGCTCAACGATTTTATGTTCGGCAAAATGGACCTTTCAGGAGCTAAAGAGTGACGACCAAGACAGACGCGAAAGGCATGGAGAAAATCCAGCGCCAGAAAAAGCGGACACTGGACAAGAAGTCCAGAAAGGCGGCCAACAAGAAAAACGCCAAGCTCAAGAAACTAAAGATCGTTTTCGTTGAACCCGCAAAGCTTGCCCCCAACCCCTACAACCCAAACCGCCAGAGTGAGCATGAATTCGAGTTGCTATGCCGGTCAATGGAGGAGGACGGCTTCACTCAGCCGGTGGTTGTTTCGAGCAAGGAGAAAACGGCGGACGGCTTGAACCTCATTGTTGACGGTGAACACCGTTGGCGAGCTGGCCAAGCCTTGGGAATGGACGAGATACCCATTGTCTTGGTTCCAATGTCCAAAGCTCAAATGAGAATCGCGACCTTGCGCCACAACCGAGCGCGGGGAAGTGAGGACATTGAGAAGGTGTCCGAGGTCATGAGGGAGATCCAGGAGCTTGGGGCGGGCGAGTGGATGCAAGACTCGCTCATGCTTGACGACACCGAAATGAACAAGCTCCTTCAAGATATCGAGGCCCCCGACGCCTTGGCTAGTGAGACATATAGCGAGGCTTGGGAACCGGACAAGGGGACGGGCGATAAAGTCTTGACCGAGGACGGCAAGTATGACGAGAAATACGGAAAGTTCGAGGCGGCCACGTCCGGGGCTATTGCTGCGGAACGTGAGCGCGACGAAAAGCTAGCCAAGGCCAAGAGCGAGGAAGAGAAGACTATGATTCGGAATGAATCAAACGTCTACCGCGTCTACCTCACTTTCTCCGGTGAGGAGGGCGAGATCGTCAAGGCCGTCCTTGGTAAGCAGCAAGCCGAGCGGCTCCTTGCGCTTTGCAAGGTAGCTCACAAGAAACTCAAGAAGGCCCCCAAGAAGGCCAAGTAAGCGAAGGAAACCATGGCAGAACCCCGACTCAAAACCTGCACTATGAACACAAACAACGGACAAACGCGCATAGCTTTGCTTGCAGAGTCCGGGGTGACCTATGCTATTCGCTTTGCCTTCGACTCTGTTTCCAAATCGGAGCGGTTCGCGGAGTCGGCCAGGGGAGTCCTTGGACTTCTCGTTGGCCAGCGTATTTACTTGAACAACCAAAACCAAGTCAGCACCGTGGGCTTTTTCAACCCGCGAGCGCTGGCCAAATCATTTCAGGAGGGCCAAGCATGAGCTCTATGCAAGACGCAATTAATGCGAACAAGGAATCGGTGGAGGCTTCAAAAAAAAAGCCACTCAAAAAGAGTCTTACGGTGAAAGCATCTGCAGCAAACTCTATCCTGCCTATCATTGCCTTTCTAGTGTCTCGGCACTTGGGAGTCGAGGCGGAGCTGGCCGCGACAATTGCAGCGGGGATCTTCTCGGTTTTGTCGTTCTTGACGAACTACGGCATGAGGCGAGCTTTGGGGTCCGTTTTGATTATCCTCTCCCTCTCCGTTTCGACAGCTTGCGAGACCGTAGAGACCCGAATGGACAAGAAATACGTAACGGCGGACCAAAAGACGCTGGACGCGGTGGGCCCCAGGCTTGACAGCTTTGAGGCAAAACATGGTAGCAATCTCGAAAAGAAACTTTGGGCCGAGTTAAAAGCCAGTTGGCAATCTCGGATAGACGAGGAAAAGAAGTCGTGGAAGTAATTAAGGAAACAGCTAAACGGATTGTGAGCGGTGTGAGTGAGCGCATACCGGGAGTCATGGATGACCTTGCTCTTGGCGCTCAAGACAAGGTGGAATTCGCGGCTGCAACGGCGGCTGAAATAGCTCACATGAAGCTTGCTGGCCAGGACACAGCCCACCACGAGCGGGCGCTTGAAGCCATTGTGTCTAACTGGGATTACGAGAAGTCAAGCGTGGTTTCTAGGGCGCTTTGGGACGCGGTAGAGGACGTGTTTGGCGGCGCGGGCGCTTTCCTTGGGGGCTTCGCTTCGGCGGCTATCGAGAAGGGAATCGGGCTCTAATGAACTGCCTATTCTTGGTTTCGCCAGTGGATAAGCCTTGGGAGATGATCCAAGTTTATGGGTCCAACCACTTCAAATTCGAGACTTCCTTCTTGCTCTGGGATTCCCAATCCGAGTGCTTTCATTGGGAGCCAGCGGACAACTACAAGCCATACTCAGCCAGAGAGGCCATGGAGCATGAAGCCCAAAGGAATCGAGAAGTCCGAGCCCCAGCACCCCTTGCTTGAATACCTCGAGTACCAACACCTCCCCCTACCCAAGCAACGAGAAGCCAAGGGATTTTATGACCTTGCTCGTTGCCTCGCTTACCGAACGCAGAACCCAGGCTTAGACCAAGCCATGGATTACTTGCTCAAGGCACAAATCGCCTTCACTCAGCCCGGTGAGCCCCACGAAAAGAAAAGTGGATAACCCCTAGCAAAAAGCCAGGACGCGCTTATAATGAGGGCCCACCCTTTTATAAAGGAGGCCCTCAAGTGAGTGTAGGCTTTGATCTAGCGATAAACGAGTCGAGCTGCTTGGCTTGCCGTTCTAGTATCCATTGGCGCTTTTGCGCGAACCCCGTTTGCAACCAGACCAACCGAACCCGTCACAGTTTCATGACTGGTTTTGAGCCGGATCCGCTTGGCCAAGGTTTTCGGCAAACTTTTGTGAACCTTATAGCTTGCGAGTGGCGCGAACTGGTTTTGCCGCCGGTCAAGGGCTATTACAGGCTTTGGCGCTGGAGGTGGCCGCGTGAGAAGTGAATGGAGACGGAGGGCGCGGGAGGTCATTAAGGAAGTCCAAGCGCGCTTCCCAGGTTACCACGGGCCAGTTTTGCGGGCCCAGCTCCGTGAGTTCTACCCATTCGGAGAGCGCTACGGCCACCCCTACAAGATATGGCTTTCCGAGGTTAGGCGAGTTTGCAACGCCCCGGACGAGCCCAACCCAAACACTAAGCGGCCACGCAAGGACGCGCCAGGACAAGAGAAACTATTCTAACCAAGGTGAGATCGTGACCAAATACAGAAGGCAGACCAAGGACTTGAGAGACGCGAACCCGGCCCTTGCGCTGGTAGAGAAGGAGGCGAGCAAGAAGAAAAAGAAGACTCAGACGCCCTATGAGGCTTACCCTGAGTTGTTGGGCAAACCTTACGTAGCACCAAAATGGAAGAAATACACACCAAAGGAGAAACCAGTGAGTGAAGCACTGAAATTGACAGGGGCCCATTGCATAAGGCCCGACTTAGAATTTCATGAGGGAACGATCCGCAAAGGCTCTTATTGGGAGGGCGATTGTCAGCGTTGTGGCGGCCACTTCAAGTTCCCCAGGACCAACGATAAGTGGACTCAAGACAATATCTCAAAGTGCCCCGTTTGCTTGGGGCAAGCCCCTCAAGATCTCTGGGGATCCGTGCTAACCGTCCCGGCCAAGTCGGTCAAGTCCATTGAGCAGACGCTAGAAGACATGGACGGCGGGGCCCCCAAGGGCGAGGGCGTCTACAAAGTCGGGGACGACTTCTTCAATATTTGCCAAGATTGTAAAAACGAGTTCAAGCTTGGCAGTCGGCCGAAGTTATGGACCGAGCGAAGCAAGACAAACTGCGCGCCATGTCGTAAGAACCAATCTTTTCTAGCATCTGAGGATAAACGTAGGGCCAAGAGGAAAGAAGAAAAGGCAGCCAAAGAAAAGGCAGCCAAAGAAAAGGCAGCCAAAGAAAAAGCGAGGCTCGCAAAGCTCGCGGAGGACAGCGCTGGACAGCAATACGACGCTGCTTATTATCGGCGCCAAGAGCAAATAGCCGAGGCAGCGCGCCAGGAGCGCAATGAGGAAAAAACGAGGCTCGCGAAAGAGAGATACTTGAAGCGTGAGGAGGAGCGCCAGGAGCGCAGGGCCAAGCCCTCAGAGCGCAAGGCGGCCAAGGAAGGCTTGGAGACCCTCAAGAGGATATCAGAGACCTTCAAGGACAAACCCACCCAGATCGAAACTCCAGAACCAGAAAGAAAAACCTTCCCAATGCCACAACTCCTCCCCCTACCCGAAACCACTAAAAAACAAGACCGCTCGATAGAGCTCATGCTGTGGAGAATTCGCAGTGAGTGCTTGAGCCTTTGGGTCGAAGCTGAGGACGGGGACGAAGGCATGAGAGCGATCTCCAAATACCTCAAGGAAGAGGCCGAGAAAGCGGGGCAAGCATGAGTGCTAAAGAGTTAATAAGCGAATACGTCCGCTGCCTCGCGAAGGCTAGGAGGGCAGGCCGAGAAGCTCTGCTCGCCCTTGGATATAAGGAATGCAATAACTTACAAAACTACTATTGGAGGCTGCCTCGCGGAAAGAGAGACTTACCTATTCACTTTGATAAAGCAATTGAGCAAGCTTGGCTGGATTCACAGAAATGACAACAGAACCAAAGAAACCAAACCTCAAGGGTGGCAGGACATGGTTTCTACAATCAATAACGAACGTCAACACCCCCGCGCCAAGAGCCTACAACTTTGTGAACCACCTTTTGAGGGTTTCAGTTAAGACCCTTTGCATGCCGGCCAAGACTTCAAAGGAGGCCGAACCGGAGCCCTTCTATCTCATGATCGTCAAGAGCCACGCGATTGAGGGGAGGAGAGCCACGGACTTTGAGGTCAATAGGGCGCTGGCCGACTTCGACGCCACCGAGCTGATAGAGTACAACTCAAGCAATCCAGAGGGCGAAAAGGGTTTGGTCCGTCGCTTCTGGGGAAGGGTAAACAAACATGGATGAGAAGCTAAGAGCCTTCGCCTACGCTGTTTTCGCGAGCGCTCTTTACGTTGGTTACCTGTTAAGCCGTTGTCACTGTGACGGTTGCCTTGGAGGTCTCTACTAATGAAGAAATACGTTGTTGAAATTGGAAGGTATTGCTCAGAGTTCGTGACCGTCCAGGCTGAATCGGTTGAGGAGGCCCGCGACAACGCGGAGAGTGAGGCGAAGTCAGGGTTATGTATTCATTGTTCGGCGGTTCAACTAATGGACATTGAAAGGGCGGATGTCGTCTCGGTTGACGGTGAGGACTACAAAGGAGATGGAGACGATGAGTAGCAGAACCAAGCTACTAGCCGAGGTGGCGGCTATGAGCCCGTTTCACTCAAGGCTTGACTATTACACCGTCTGCTCATTTTGCGGCCATGAGACGGTAGAGACCAAGGGCGGCCATGAGACTGGTTGTCTTTGGAGCCGCATTAACACTTTCCTAGAAGACGAGAACTTCTATTCAGGGGGGCCAAGTGTTCAAAGATGACGACCTACCAGCAAGCGGCGTGAGATGCTTGCGAGGAGCCAGGATCCTCACGGTCTTGGTTTTGCGCGAGGATAGAGAGGGCCCCGGAGAGTTTGGGGTCTCTTACGACTTCGAGGAGGAGGACCGCGAGCCGCTCAAGGTTGAATGGGAATTCAAGACTGTAGACCACGCAACCTTTGCGTCCAAGGGCCTACGCTACTTTATAGACGAGGTCAACGTCCCAGGCGTGAAGGCCAAGGACATGCAGAAGGCAATTAAGAAGTTCTTTGCTAGAATTACAACCAGAGAGGAGCAATCGTGATTTGCTCAAAGTGTAACGCGTCCTTTGATACCAGCTTTCCCAATCAATTCGTTCCCCAGTGCGATGATTGCTTGAGATTTGGTGAGAAGGCCAAGGACAAAGCCCACAACCCCACCTCCACCAAGTTTATAAAGAAGGTCCAAAAGTTCCAGAACAAGCACTCAATACACTCCGACTCCATGATACTTTTATTGGAGAACGAGCTAGAACGAAGGAGAGCATTTAGGTGAGAGCTTATTGGGACCAGTTAGCCAAGGAGGGGGACAGGGCATTTATTGCCTTCCGAATCTACAGGGACATGGACCCCCACAAGCGCTCACTGAGGGCCGCTTCCTTTGAGTATTTCACCAAGAAGGAAGCGCTAGACCCTTCAACCCCCTTAAACCGCGTCGTTACCGCGTCCCGATACCGTCAATTCCAAAAGTGGTCAAGTGACAACTCTTGGGTGAAGCGGACAAGGGCGCGAGACGCTTACCTCGACAAAATGGTGCAGGTCGAGCATGAGCGGGCTATCAAGGATATGAGAGCCCGCCAAGCCAACCAATGTAAGGTGGCGGCCCAGCTCCTAACACTTCCAGCGGCGGCCCTTGGCAAGCGCGTCAAGAAAGCACTGGAGGACTTGCAAGACCCAGAGAAGATATCAACCATTGATTTGCTTGAACTTCTAGCTCAGACCACCAGGACAATGGTGAGCGCTCACGCGGCCGAGCGGAAAGCTCGCGGCGTTTCGGATCTATTGGAGACAGAAGATGTCAGGCAAATTGAATACGTCGAAGTCGAACAGGTCCGTTCCAAGTCAATGGACAATGAGTCCACAGAGCTTGTTGCACGACTTATACAAAGACGGTTCTCTATGGCCCGGCCACAGCTTGGAGACGTGGTGTGATTATGCAACAAATGGCCAGTGGCACCCCTACCCCTACCTATGCGTTCTAAACCGCTTACTTGAGCGCTGTGAGAAGGAGAAAAACCTTCGTATCATGGTGTTCATGCCCCCAAGACACGGCAAGTCAACCGTGATTTCTCACCACTTCCCCGCGTGGTATCTCGGACGCAACCCGGACAAGCGGGTTATTTTGGCGTCCTACCAATCCAGCTTTGCGACTGAGTGGGGTTTCAAGGCCCAGGAGCTACTTAAGAAGTTCGGGCCCACTGTGTTTGGCGTGAAGCCGAGCCAGGAACTCAGAGCGCGGGACGCTTGGGGGATCAAAGAGCATGAAGGCCGTATGTTCTCGGTTGGTGTCAACGCGGCCATTACCGGAAAGGGTGGCGACGTGATTATCGTTGACGACCCTATCAAGTCCGACAAGGAGGCCATGAGCGAGTCAATCCGCGCTTCTATGAAGAAGTGGTTTTCGGCCACTCTGTACACTCGCCTTGAGCCCGGCGCGAGCATGATCATATTGCAAACCCGGTGGCATGAGGACGACTTGAGCGGGTGGATACTCAACGAAATGAAAGAGAACGGCGGAGAGAAGTGGGAGGTGGTGAACTTTCCCGCGATTGCTGAGGACAATGACGACCTTGGCCGGGCGGTTGGTGAGCCACTTTGCCCCGAACGCTTCGACGCGGAGGCCCTCGGACGCATTGAAAAGACGCTTGGCAGCCTTTGGTATCGAGCGCTTTACCAGCAAAAGCCCAGCATGGACGAGGGTAATATCTTCAAGAGCCAGCTCTTCAAGTATTACCAGCGCCAGGGCGACCAAGTTCTCTACGGTTCCTTGGCCGTCAACATTGGAGACTTGCGGCGCTTCGCCACGGTTGACCTTGCCTTTACCGAAGCCAAGCCCGGCAAAGACCCCGATTGGACGGTCATAGCCGTGTGGGGGGCAACCTCGGACAAGCTTTTCTTGCTTGATATCATTCGCTTCCGTGAGGACATTTACAACACAGTCCCGCATATCTACGCGGCTAACAAGAAATGGAGGCTCGCGGAGGTGTGGGTGGAGTCCAACGGCTTTGGGACCAAGGTGATAGAGGACGCCAGGAAACGCCACCGGGATATGAGAATCCGTGAGCTGGTGGCAGACCGGGACAAAATGACCAGAGCTTTGGCGGCCTACCCCTACTTTGAGGACGGCACGATAATATTTCCAGCGGCAGCAGTTTGGCTTAAGGTTCTAGTGAAAGAACTGCTATCATTCCCAAACGCGCAGTTCGACGACCAAGTTGACGCTATCTCTTACGGCCCTCTGGTGGCCGGTGTAGGCAAGCGGCGGCCTTTTGACTCGTCCAACTCGGAAAGCATGGCGGAAGTCCTTGACGGGCTCAGAACCAGGAGACCAGCATGAGCGGAATACTAAAGAGGAGCGCATTTGGCGACTTCTATGCAAGCGAGGTGGCGGCGGCGGTAAGAATGCACCGCTTGCTTGACCCCGACTATGCGATTGCCAGTGACCCGGAGTGGTACGAAAAGGCCATGCGGGACGCTATCATTTACATGACGGTCAACCTCAGAAGCCACGCGGTTGCGGGGGCGGAGTGGTTTTTCGAGGCAGCCAGCAAGTCACCAGAGGACCGCAAGGCGGCCGAGCTTATGACAGCGGCCTTCAAGAAGATCGAACGCTTCACCGAGGGGCGGAGCTTGTTGGCCCGCGCTTTCCTCAAGGGCTCCACTTGGGCTAAGAAGCATATGGGCTGGATTACGGTCAAGCTGGACGGCCTAGAAGTCCCTATGTGGTCGGTTGTCAAGTTCCAGGACGCGGACAAGCGGCGTTTTAGGCGGATCAAGTTCGAGGCCTCAATGCCCGACAGCAACGAGAAGCAGCTGTGTTTCTTTTGGGAGGTCCACAACCCAGACAAGAGCGCATGGGAGCCGATTGACCGGACTTCATGGGTTCGACACGTCTATACAAACGAGGAGATCGGCTTGGGCTACGGGCGCGGCATTGCGGCCCCGCTTTACTTCTTGCAGTGGTGGAAGTCTGAAGCCCTCACTCACGGCATGAGCTTTCTCTCACGGTGGTCTGAGGGCATGGTAGTGGGAACCTTGGACAACTTAGCCGAGGGTGTTTTTGGAGCGGAGGGGACGGCCGAGGCCAGGGCCACCGACATGCTCAACGCCCTAGAAAAAATGAGGGCCAAGCATTACATGGTCATGGCCAAGGGCGACTCTATAAACGTCTTGGACCCCCCGGCGGGCGCTTGGTCAACCGTTGACAGCGCGGTTGGTTACGCGGACGAGAATATTAGAGCCTTGGTCCTTGGTGCTGTGTTGCCAACCGGCGGCGGTTCCGACGTTGGGAGCTTCGCCAGGGCGGAGAGCGAGAGCGGCACAACAGACGAGATTATCCAGTATGACCGAGGTATCGAGGAGGAGACAATTCAGGCCGAGGTGGTGAACCCGGTTTGGGAGGACTCCCATGCAACCCGCGAGGTCATTGGTTTAGGGAGCGCGGCTTGCCCCCAGTTCCGTATTGCTAGAACTCGCAAGCTCAACCCTGAAACGGCCGTGGTGAGGCTTGAGGGGGCTCTGAGGAACGGTATGAGCGTCAAGAGAGAGGAAGCCTACCGCGACTTAGCTTGGTCGGACCCCGGCCCGGACGCGGACCCCCAAGAGATTCTCCAGCCAATTTCAGCGGGTTCGGACCTTTACCTTGACCCTATGCTAATGAAACAAGAAATGGCTTTTGAGGAAGTCAGCCAAACACCCACCCCACCCGTACAAAACCAGGAGGTTACCAATGGACCAGCGGATATTTGAACACTACGAACAATTAAAGATCGGCGTTTTGCAGGTCTCAAACGAGGTCGAGAAGGGCGCTATTGATTTGGCAGCTCACTTCGACGGCATGGCCAAGTTTATCCGTGAAACAGACTGGAATGCTCCAGACTTGGGACATTGCCACCGAATGATCCAGGAGTCCGGAAACAAAAACCGCAAGCTCAAGAAGGTTTCAGCCCGGCGCGTTGCAATGATCCGGTCTATGAGCCAGATAGAAGCCCACGTCTTGGCAGCTCGCAAAGCTGAGGAGACACGCAAGGCGGAGATTGAAGCGGCCGCCAAGCGAGCCGAGGAAGAGGCGGAGGCCAAGGCTAACAAGGCAGCTGCCGAGCGCGAGAAGATAAAAGAGGAACTCCGCGCGGAAGTGCTGGCCGAGCTGGCCGAGTCAAGAGAGGGGCCCGCGCCAGTTGTTGAAGACGACGGATTGAAGGAGGGCGTGGCCGGTGATTGAATTCGCGATAATTGGGGTTCCAGAGCGGGCGGGCATGATTGAAGCTATGAAGCTCAAGGTTCCCCAGGCTCGCGTTTTCCTTGACCCGGACAAGAATGGTATTTGGTGGAATTGGAAGCGGGCTATGGTTGAGTCCTTGGCTCGCAAGCTTCCAGAGACCACTCATATCATGGTGTTACAAGATGACTTGGAGCTTTGCTCTGATTTCCTTGAGGTTCTCCCCAGGCTTATCAAGCGGCGGCCTAACGACTTGATAAGCCTCTTTGCTATGAGCGGGGTTGTTGAGAAGGCCGTGTCCGCTGGTGTCCACTGGGCCAAGCTCCGCTCCGCTGGAAGTGGCCAAGCAATTATATTCCCCTTGCATAGGCTTGTCCGATTCTTGGCTTGGTGTGAGGTCAACGTCAAGGAGGAGTATCCTTACGACGACGCGAGGATTGCTCTTTGGCTTGCCGAGTCCGGGGGCTTTTGCTATGTGACGGCCCCAAGCCTCGTCCAGCATTTAGGGACGGAGTGGAGCGCGGCCGGACTTCCTACCAAACCATTCGGGCGCAAGAAGGTCTCGCGGTGCTTCGTCAAGGGCAGCCCGCTTTCCATAGACTGGAACAAGGGGCTTTCGGACCCCTTAGAAAGCACAAAGGCGGAGTATCTAAACAACGCCACGGTGAGCCGATCGGTCATAAAGGGGAGCCCATTGTCAAGGATAATGAGAACCTCGGATCATATGAAGTATTTCAGCTACGGAAGAGCTGGAGACCGTTACCCAATGGAAATCGGGGACGTTTGGGAGCTTGGACCGCATACGCTGGTTTGCGGAGACTTGCAAGCCGGTTACGGGAGCATGATACCGGCACCCGACATGGTCTACGTTGACCCTCCATACAACGTAGGGCTTGCCAAGGGCTACAGAACAAAGGCCGGTGTCCCAAACCCAAACATGCGCTTCGAGGACTTGATAGGCTCTATCATGGAGGCCGTGAGGGGTTGCAAGGGCGACGTCTACATGGAGTCCGGGACCAAGGAAGCGGACAATATTTGCTCTATAATGGATGCGCATGGCTGCAAGGTTTACAACCGCTGGAACGTCACCTATTACAAAAAGAACCCGGCCGTGCTAATCCGTGGTTCCTTCACCAAGCCAACAAAGCTAAGTGAGTCACCAGAGGGCATGGACGACGAGGACACCCCCACCTGGGCAATCGCTCACAGCTCTAAACCGGGTGACTTAATCGTTGACACCTGCACCGGCCAAGGAAATACGGCCGTGAGCGCTCACAAGCTCGGGCGGCGCTTTTTCGGGACTGAGTTAAACCCGAGAAGGTTGGCAGTGACCATAGAGAAGCTTGTCAAGCTAGGCTGTAAGGTTGATCACTTTTTGAAAGGAAGTTAAATGTCACCCTCCCCCACCACCAAAGCAATCAAAGGAGTTGAGCGCATTATAAGACCCGCTCCAGAGCTTCTTGTAGACCTTTACAAGAGGCGAGCCGTCGCGAGTTTTAGGCGGCGTCCCACAGCGGCCCTAGATCTCAAAATAGGCGAGTTGCTCTTGGAGGTCATGAAGGGGTCGGACCTTGTGGCGCGCGCGACTTTCGTGGCGGAGCTGAAGGGGCCCAGGCCGGACAGGTTGGTTCGAGCCATGAGGACGGTCAACCGTTGCCACTATGCCGGGGGCGCGGTTCCAAAGCTTGAGTTTATTGAGGCGGCGGAGGCGGCGGCGCTCAACAACCCATTGCTGGACGAGGGCTTTCAAGAGCTAGATCAAGTCTACACGCCCTCTCAAGCTGGTGTGGTGGGTGGTTTTCAGGGGCGGCTTATCGACGCAAAGGTGGGGGAGGCCGTCTTTAAGATTGCAAGCGGCCAGAGTGACCAAGCGAGGGAGGCCCAGCTCCTTTCACTCATGGAGGGGTGGACGCGGGCCACGGCCAAGACGGCCGTTAGAACTTCAGCCACCACGGCTTTTGCGGCGGGGCGACTCAAGCAAGCGGAGCGGCTCCAGAAAGCGGGGATTATCTCGGCCTTGCAATTCACCACGGCGGGGGACGTTGACGTTAGGAGCAACCACGCGGAGGCGGACGGATTGATAGCGCGGGTGGACGATCCGGTCTGGAATAACTACTCTCCGCCTTGGGGTTATAATTGCCGCTGCACTTTTCAGCCCGTGGATTCTCTTGACATACCGCCAAAACTAAAGGAAGGTGGTGACATTAGGTTCTTGAGGCCAAGCGAGTATCCCAAGTCCAAACCGGACTCAAGAGCTTTTGGCCAGAAGCCCACCCTCAAATTCTATGGATCGCGCAGATGAGCATTAATCCACTCAGTCCCAAAGTGAGAGTTTCTGAGGTCTTGGACGACGAGCGTTTCCGCTGGTGTATCCATAGCCTTCCTATCTTCGCGAGCCACGAGCGCAACGGTGAGGAGATTGACGAACGTTGGCTCAAGGTGGCAGCCAATCGCGCCAATCGGGCCAGCATGGAGGACCGCAACTATCTTTCCTCAGCCCATACAAAACACCACCCCTCCCCCAAGATGTCGGGCATGGGCGACAACCGAAGAATGGGCTTTCTTAGCAAGTATTGGGCAGGTCAGTATTTACTTGAGGGGAATCCCCACTGGGTTTTGTTCGCGGACGTTCTCGTTGAGAATGACGAGCAGCTTGAGGAGATAAAGGGCTTGCCTTACCGCTCGGTAGAGGTGGCGGACTTGCGGGACGAGTGGGTTGGCTCCTTGGCTTTCATGGCCACGGAAGAACCTTGGTTCCACTTCCCTCACCCTATCTTTGTGTTTGAGGGCCAAACTCAGTCAGCATTTAACAAATTCGCGTCAATCAGTTATTGTCGAAGTGACGGGTCCGGCTTAGGATTCCTGAAAAACGAAAGGTATCAAATGGAAGATATGAATCAACCAGAGCAAGCCGAGGCCAACCCAATCGCGGCCGTTATTGACGGCAAGGTTGGCCCAATGGTCCAAGAAGCCGTTGCTTCAGCCCTTGAGGGTTTTGACTTCATGCCAATGATCGAGAAAGCCGTCCAGGCTCAACTTGCTGGTATGGGTGGCCCCGCTGAAGTGGACGCCATGGCTGAAGAGCCTACGGAAGAGTTCGCGGCCGAGACAACACCAGAGGAAGAAAAGAAGCCCGTCGCGGCTTCTCGCGTCCAACAAGACAGCGCCATGTATGGCCGTGTTCGTGCGCTCCAGGCTCGCGTTGAGCAACTTGAGAGCGGGACAAAGCGCGTTGAGGGTTTGGTTTGGGCTCGCGAGCAGCTCCGCGACTACCCCGCCGGTAAGCTTATCTCCGACGACGAATTGAACGCGGAAGCCAA